>Ga0164313_10002775_pt1 | contig 15637 bp, 7 predicted proteins | sample GuaBasSedimGuay4_FD_113735 | JGI IMG/M metagenome (GOLD analysis project Ga0164313, IMG submission 113735) | Subseafloor sediment microbial communities from Guaymas Basin, Gulf of California, Mexico - Guay4, Core 4569-4, 0-3 cm | ecosystem: Environmental > Aquatic > Marine > Hydrothermal vents >... | reverse complement strand
ATACCCCACACCAAAAGGGAACTCGTAATATTCCGTATCCCATGTATTCAGATATTTCGAACGGCGTAATTTTAATATGGCTCCGGTTGTATATCCGTTATCATGCAAATAGGTGGAGATTGAAGATGTTTTAACCACTGGTTCTTCCCAAAGTGCCGGAGGTTGATTTCCATGTCCCATCATTCCACTGCAGTGTGGATATCTACCTGAAAGTATGGCCGCCCTGGAAGGTCCACACATGGGAGATATTACAAATCCACGGGTAAATGTTATACCTTCCGAAGCCAGTTTATCGATATAGGGCGTAATTCCGGGTACGGTACATCCTTCCACTCCGGTGGTGCCATAGCCCATATCGTCAAGGGTTATTAACACAACATTCAAGGGCTCTTCTTTTTGTTCCGCTTTTTTATTTGGCTGACAGCTGAACAGCACCATGGCAATCAATACCCCAAAGACCAACACATTAATTTTCGAAGACATTTCTATAAGTTATCTTTCATGTACCTACTTATTCCACCACAAACAAATCGCAGAATTCAACTGGAAGTGAAATATCCTCCCCTGGTTTCAGTTCCATACCGCTAAACAGTCCTCTGGCTTTTCCCTTAAACTTCAACTCAACAGATGAGGCTTCTTTATCCATATTGCGGATAACCATAAAGTTTAGCTTTTCCTTTTCATAAAGCCCCTTTACCCAAACGTCATTTTTGTTGGCATCAAGTTCTGTTTTTACACCACTTTCTGATAAAATTTTAGTTAAGAATGTATTAAACCCACTTTTATCTTTCTCACTGCCTTCACCGATATTTGTTCCACAATACCAGACCTTCCCTTTGCCAATTTTTTTTGTAACAATGGTGGGATAGTCCCTGGTGAAATAGCCGAGAGCAGTAGCATCCTCCGCCTGAATTTTTGCAAAACGGAAAGCTCCCCAGAGTACCGTTCCATCGTTCATGGCAACAGGCACATATTTTCCTCCTGTGGTTCCAAAATCATCTAAGAATTTTTGAACATCGGATACCACCTGCAGATTAACCTCTTCCTTTTCGGGCATTTTCAGTCTGTAAGTCGTGCTTGTTTCCACCTCTTCTATTCCCCACTTCTTATCCAGACCAAATCCAGGCATGTTGTAATTATGGCGTCCCGTATTATCATTATAAGCCCCAAAATGAGCTTCACTTAGAAGCACACCACCCTTATTTACCCATGCATCAATGGCATCTACTTCCTGTTGGGTGAGGTAGTAGGCCGACGGCATGATAAGTACTTTATATGGTGATAAATCATTCAACATCGCACTGTTTACATAATTGAAACCATAACTGTGCTTGTATAAGAAGTCGGAATAGGCATTGATGGAATTTGCCAGCGAATTAAAGTTTCCATGTTCACAATAGTGGAATATCTCGTTTTTCTGACTCTTCCATATAGCTACCTCAGCCTGTGCTGGAAAGCTTTTCATCAACTTATCGTTATAAGGCTTTAATGTTTTCCCGAATTTCTCTGCCGATCGGGTAACCACCCTGTCGGATCCATCCAGGTTTACAACTCCCCAGTTGGGAGCTTCAAACCCCAATACTTCGGGACGGTACTGCCAGAACATAAAACCCTTGATTCCCATCCCTACCTGTGGCAGGAAATCATTCAATAAGTCGTTTAAAGTAATGACCGGTTGGTGCATGGTAATGGTACCGCCGTTAATGTGGCTCTCCACATTGTAGCATACTTTACCCTGTGCGGCCGATACCACCTGAGGGGTAAAGTAAGGGCCATTGTTCATGGTTGCTGCAAATACATCACAATGTTTGGAAATTTCAAAATCGTCCATGCACGTGGTCACAGCGTTAAAGGGCTGTGTGGTATTGGGTACCACATGCAGATAACTTATTCGTGTAGGATCAAGTTCTTTTGTCATTGCCAGGCGCCACTTTGCTTCCTTAAGCAGGGTATAGCCATGAAATTCTCTCCAGTCGATAAAATCCTTAAAGGTTAAGGTGCTTTTGGGTAGTTCAACCTGGTCCCAGCTACGGTAATTTCTACCCCATACCTCATTAAGTGTTTCGATGTTTTTGTATTTATTTTCGAGCCAGCTGTGAAACTCAACTTTACAGTGATCGCAATAGCAAGCCAACTTATCCAACGCTCCATCACGTTGCGGGTAAGATAATTCAGGTTCATTCCAAACATCCCACAATACCAGGTTCTCATGCTGTTTTAAATGCTTGATTGCTTTGGCAAAAAACGCTTTGCGCTCATTTAGGGCTCCCGGGTGATTGTAGCAGGGACCGGGATGTCCTCCAATCTGACGGTGCGACACCACATAGGGTTCAATTACATCGCCGTTGTTCATTACCTGCTTGGCATCGGGATATTTCTCATAGAGCCAAACCGGAGCCACATCGAATATGGCATTTATGGTTACCCTGAGTTTGTATTTTGCAGCAATCTCAATGAGCTCGTCCAAATCTTCAAAGTAGTATTCATCATCTGCCGGATGAGACCAGCGCCATTGTAGCCAGAATTTAATATCGGTAAATCCCAGTTCCGAGAAATGTTTCATGTCAGAATCCCAATTTTCCTTTGCGGGAGTGGGTGCCCTGTAATACTGTGCTCCCCAAATAAAGGGATAGTCGGCTGTCTGGTTCTCCAGTTCTTTTCGCGTATACTCCTGTGAAAAGCCCTGATATGCTATTGAAATAAGCAACAGCAAAGAGATAGTCAGTTTCATTTTATTCATTTTCTTGTAATTATTTATTACTAAATGCATTTAACATCATTCCATCCTCCCACATCAGGTTCCAAAGCCTCGTTTGCTCGAAGCATCTCATCGTCCAGTAGCAGCTTCCTTTAAATCCAAATTCCAGGGCTGCTTCATCCAGCTCTTTCACAAAAACGATGCCCTCATCCAGACTGGCTTCGTTCTCTTTAAAAGAACCAAACTCCCCCATCATAATGGGCTTATTTTTCATCAACTCTTTTGCTTCGGGGGTAAGCAGCTTCATGTTTTCAGCAAAGTGCATGAACACATCTTTACCCGTCCCTTTTGCTCCCCAACGATACACATGGAAATCCAGAAAATCAATATCCGTGTTAAGTAGTTCCACTGCCGTCATGGGGAATCTCAAATCCTTGTTGCCCTCTATGGTTCTGATACCTCTTGAGTTATCATAAGTCTTTCCCACGGCACCCATTGAAAAAGTACCTTCACCAACGGGTAAACCCGGAGCATTTGCTTCTACCGTTTCCTTCATTTTGGCATAGTAATTCTGAATGGCGGCATTGGCCAGGGCGCGCCTCTGTTCATCATTTCCCATATCATACGTGCTGCTGTCAATAAAAGTATAGGAGCCCGACAGCTGGTTAAACGGGGCTTCATAACTATGGAAAGCAAACTCGTTCTGCATGGTCAGTGCAAGCAGGGTATTGATCAGTTCAGGGTCCTTCCCTTTGATGTATTGAATGAATAAATCTATATAGTGTTGTTTGGCCCTGATGCCATCTTCCGAAAAAAGGATTCCCTGCTTGGTGGCCCCTTTAGACAATGCTTTGAAATAGTCATTATCCACCATTTCGTTTTCGGTAAAACAAGGCATCACATAGATGCCATATTTTTGGGCACGGATCAGGAAATCAACAAAATTATCCATATAGGCAACAGAGAGCCCTTTTGTGTCTGCCGGTCCTGACAAACCTCTGATATTTGTTATCTTAGAACCTCTCCCTCCTGGTTTTACAAAAACGCGCACCAGGTTATACCCATTGGATTTCAGGATTCTCATCAGGGTTTCGGAACGATGGGAATCGTAAAACTGAATCCGGTCTCCCACCCTTACCTCGTGCACAAGGGCAGAAGCAGGATTATTATTTACACGTTTGACACGTTCTACATGGGCCTGGGTGGCAATTATATCCGGTTCAAAAGAGTCATGATCGGCTAAACGAATACTACAATAATTCACTCCCTTTGCTATAAATTCCTTTCCACTCTGAGCACCAACAAATCTGGCATTTTCACCGCTTTGTTTTTTAATAATTATTTGTTCAGCAGGTCCGGAAGCATACAAACTACTGTAATCTTTATGGAGGTCAACCTGTACCGGTTCCGACTTTTCACCCTTTCTGTCTTCAGCGGTGATAAACAGGACACGATGTCCCTGTAGCTGGCTAATGTCGTAACTATGCCTGGGGTACTTGAGCTCAGCCACCAATTCACCCTTATGATCCGTAATGACAGCTTTGTCATAAGATATATAATCCGGTCGCCACTCAAAATGCAGGATTTCCTTACCATCTTCTTCGAGAACATCAGCAAAATATACAGGAAACACCTGAGCATTGCTGCAAATATGCACTGCTAAGAATGTCAGCAGTATAAGTGCTTTTTTCATTATTTTTGTATTCATTATTTCTTTACGAACTGTTTTACCACCACTCCGCTTTTTGTACCAACCTGAAGAAAATACATCCCACTTTCAAGAGCTGAAGTATTTACAGAAGTCTCTTTCCCATTGGTAGATGCGCTATCTATCACCAAGCTTCCGCTTACCGAGAATACTTTGATCGATTCTATTTCAGATACAGATGAAATATGAAACTCCTCTTCTACAGGATTTGGATATATTTCAATCGCTTCCATTTCATGCACCGTTCCGGCTTCAATGGATGTCTGCTCATCAATAAGTGTTACGGTGATACCCGTAATTTCCAGTCCCCCTTCGGGTAAGAAAATCCTCCCGACCGGAGTATATCCATAGGACCAGATTTTATCCTCAAACAAGTCGGCCCACTCCGCTTCTGTATCCGCTTTATACATGACAGTCAGCCTCATCTGACCGGGATACATGTATATTCTGAAATTATATTTCTGGAATAATTCATACCCGCCTGGAGCAACTAATCCATCAGGTGGTTGATAGTCTCCGTTAAATAAGATGATATTACCATCTTCAAATTTCAACCATGTTTGAAAATAATCGTCCTGATGCGGGTCTCCCAGCGGCGGTTTTATGAAGATATCGGAACCATTGACGATAGGCATAGCATCAAATTCCAGGAGGAAAGCAGTTGTCATCGGTGTGAAATCATACCGGGTGATTTCACTTAAAGAGACTGTTTTGGAGATGTGATCATTATAAACAGTTACACGACCTTCAGTATTTTCAAATCCTTCGGCAATGATTGTATAGTTGTATGTTCCAAAAACTTTGTGAGGAAATAACACACTCCCCGTGGTATCGGTGGTGAGTGTGTCTCCATCCAAAATAACAGATGCCCCTGCCAGGGGATCTGTTCTATCATTTATTTCAAAAGAAACAGCGTGAACCTTACTTGTTTTAATATTGAAGAGTGAGAGATTGTTTTGAGGTAAAACTATTCTGCCAACAGGAGTATAACCATAAGCCCAACCAACATCATCAAACAAAACCGTCCACTCCCTGTCTGTATCTTTTTTGTACAGTACTGTTTGTGTCATTGAGCTTGAATCCATGTATATCCTGAAGTTATATGCCTGATCTATAGCATAAGCTCCATCAGCAATTAATCCTGATTGGAAATCGCCATTGAAAAGCGTAATGTCTCCCCCTCCAAATAATAATCTCATCTGAAAGAAATCATCCTGGTGAGCGTCTCCCTTTGGGGGTTTAATGTAAAAATCAGACCAGTTGGCAGAAGCTATCGCATCAAATTCTAAAACAAAATCTTCTGTCATTGGCGAAAATGAATAGTTTGAGTTGACATCAAGTGAAACTGTCTCAGAGATATTGCCATCAACAAATATGCTACTGCTTGTTTGCCCAAAACCATTGGCTGTTATCGTGTAGTTGTATGTTCCGATGGTTTTGTTGGAAAAGATCACATTTCCCAAAGCATTGGTGGTGAGCGTATCTCCATCCAGAATAACAGATGCTCCCTCTGTTGTATTTTCACCATCATTTACCATGAAGGCAAGCGAATAGATATCACTTGTTTTGATATTAGAAAGAGAGAGATTATCCTGTGGTAATACGATCCGGCCAACCGGCGTATAGCCATAAGCCCAGGACACCTCATCAAATAAAACAGTCCATGCTGTTTCCGAGTCCCTTTTGTACACGATATTCTGCGTCATTGAGCTCGAATCCATATATATCCTGAAGTTATAACTTTGATTCAATGCATAAGCATCCGTTACAACCAATCCGGCAGGTGCAGGGTAGTCTTCGTTGAACAGGATGATATTACCCTCTTCAAATTTTAGCCACAATTGGAAATAATCGTCCTGATGTGAGTCTCCAAGCGGTGGTTTAATATAGAAATCGGAACCATCGGCGGAGGCAATAGCATCAAATTCCAGTAGAACATCATCGGTAATTGCCCGTGAAAAATTTAAATCGGAAGCTTCCATCATCGCTCCGTCCTCCCACATCAGGTTCCACAACCTGGTTTGTTCAAATGTATTAATGGTCCAGTAACAGCTTCCTTTAAATCCATATTCCAAAGCAGCCTCTTGTAGCTCCTTTGTAAAAGTAAGAGCTGCATCTATGGTTGGTTCATTTTCCTTAAACGAGCCATACTCACCCATAATAACAGGCTTGCTCTGCATCAGATTCTTACATTCGGGGGTAAAGATTTTCATGTTATCGGCAAAGTGGTTAAACACATCTGCTCCGTTACCGCTTACTCCCCATCTGTATATATGGAAATCCAGGAAATCTAAATCTGTATTAAGCAACTCAACAGCAGTCATTGGGAATCGTAAATCACTATTTCCGATAATTGCACGAATACCTTTAGAATTATCATAAGTTTTGCCTACGGCACCCATGGCAAAGGTTCCTTCGCCCATTAGTAATCCAGGGGCATGAGTTTTAATTGTCTCCTTCATTGCGGCATAATAATTCTGAATGGCGGCATTGGCGAGAGCACGCCTCTGGTCATCATCTGTCATATTATATGCATTCCCATCAAGGAAAGTGTAAGAGCCTGACAACTGATTAAAGGGAGCTTCGTAGCTATGGAATGCAAACTCATTTTGCATGGTTAGTGCAAATAAGGTATGGATAAGTTCAGGATTTACTTCCTTGATATATTTCAGGAACAACTCAATATAATGTTGCTTGGCTTTAATTCCATCTTCCGAAAAAAGAATGGCCTGACCACTCGCCCCTTGAGATATATTTCTGAAGTAAGCATTGTCCATCATTTCATTTTCTGTGAAGCAGGGCATCACATATATTCCATACCTTTTAGCACGGATCAGGAAGTCAATAAAATTATCCATGTAGGGTGCGTAAAGGCCTTCAGTATCACTGGGTCCTGACATCCCCCTGATATTGGTGAAAGCTGACCCTCTTTCGCCTGTTTTTACAAAAACACGCACCATGTTATACCCATTGCTTTTCAAAGTTCTCATAAGAGTCTCTGTGCGATAAGGATCGTAAAATCGGATCGTATCACCCACTTTGAGATCATGTGCTAAAAAAGTAGTGGGATTTTCTAAAGATTGTATTCGATTGACATGAACCTGCGTAGCTATGATATCGGGTTCAAATGTATCATGGTCACCCAAACGAATGCCACAGAAATTGACACCTTTTGCAATAAACTCATTGCCACTGTCAGACTTGATTAATACTGCATTTCCGCCTGTCTGCTTATCCACAATGATTTGATCCATCGCAGAACCCTGGATATACAAGGCACTATAGTCTTTATCCAGTTCAACACGTACAGGATCAGACACTTCACTATCTGTACCCACCGCAGTTATAAACATTTGCTTGTGCGCTCCCAGGTTTTGAATGTTGAATGTGTTTTTAGGGTAGTCTACTTCCCCTAAGGTAATGCCATCGGCATCGGTAATTATGGCTTTATCATATGCTTCAGAATCTGGTCGCCACTCAAAATGAAGTATTTCCTTATTACCTTCCTTGATAACATCGGCAAAATATACCGGGAATATTTGCGCGCTAATGTGTTGTCCAATTCCAAAAGAGATTAACGCTATCAATAACACTTCTTTTATTCTATTTATTCTTATATCATCCATTTGCCAGTGTTTCAAATCTTAATAAAATAAACCCCTTAGTTTTCACTTTTCGGAGTCAGACAGGAATTGATAGCTGCCAGAGTTCAGTTTGAATACAGCCCGGTCCTTTTCCATCCCTAAAAAGGTGATCCCTTCTACCTTGTCGGCAGGCAATCCGCCTTCGGTGATATTTCTACCCGGAAGGTAAACCGTTGCGGTGGTATTTGACGGGACAGTGACATCAACTTCATATTTTCCACCCTTCTTTTTCCATTCCACAGCAATGCGCCCATAAGGAGAGTCATGGTGTGCCTTCACCCAGCTGATGTCATTCACAAACAAGGGCTTGATAGCGAAATGTTTGAATCCAGGGTGCGCCTCATCCGGACGAATGCCGGCCAATCCGTAATAGAACCAGTTTTCACAGGGACCACCCAGTGAAACGATATTCTGAACCCCAATGCCATCCCAGAATTCGGGTATGGTGGTGCGTCCATCTTTAATCATTCCCCACCAGCTTGGCTCATCCTCCTGGTTGGCAATGGAATATACCAGTTCAGGATCGAAGTCACTGAGCACCTTCATCAAGGCCTGGGTACCTACAAAACCTGTATTCAGGTGTCCATTTGCCCTCATGACCTCATCCCTGAGATGCTGCTGAACTTTCGCTATATGTTCATCCGGCACCATTCCCAGCAACAAAGGAAGGGCATAAGCCGTCTGGGTATTCACCCCGTAACTACCTGTTTCAACATCAAGGAATTTCTGGTTAAATGAATCACGAATGGCGTTTGCCAGACTATTGTATTCCCCTGCATCTTCGCTCTTGCCCAGAAGCTCAGCAACCTGAGCAACTATGGTGGTGAGATAGTAAAAAGCAGCTGTATTGGCCTGATTTTTCGGGGTACTCTCCAACGGGATAGAGCCCCAATCCCCCAATCCCCAGTCAACTATATAATCCTCAGAAGTTCCATGGATGAAATCCAAGCTGGCCTTCATATGTGGATAGAGCTCTTCAAGAAGGGCCCTGTCGCCCCTAAACTGATAAAGAAACCAGGGACCGTAGGTCATGGCGCCCCCCCACCAGGGACAGGACATGCATTCGGGCTGCCCCCAGTTACCCCAGTTGGGGGTAGGGCATACAGGAGGCACGTGTCCGGTGTATTCCTGGCCGTCTTTCATGTCTCTGAACCAGAACCTGTCATTCAGGGCCATGTCAAAATTGTAGTAGGATGGTTCTGAAAGTTGCCATGAATCCTCGGTCCACCCCAGCCGTTCACGCGCAGGATCACGCGGACGATGATGCACATAGTTCAACAGGGAATGGGTTATAACGGCATGTAAGCGGTTAAACTTTTCATTGGAGCAGACAAAATCACCAAGCTGTTTAGGATCTGTATGTACCATCACCCCAACCATGTCGTCCAGTGATGGTTTTTTTTCCAGTCCCTCCACCTGAACATATTGAAAACCATAATAGGTGAAGTGTGGCTCGTAAAGATCACTCTTTTTCCCACTGAGAATCAGCTCGCCTGTCTGATAGCGCCCGTAGATATAGCTCGAGCTCCAGTGAAACTGGTCTATCATTCCTTCCGGGTTAAGCTCTTCAGCAAAACTTAACTGGAGCTTCTGACCACTTTTACCGGAAGCCTTGTATTTCACCCATCCGGAGAAGTTCTGTCCCATATCATAGACATATATTCCGGGGGAAGGCTCAAGGATCTTTACCGGCCTGACTTCCTTTATTACCCTTATCGGCACATGTTTCTGCGATTCAAGAGGACCTTGAGGAGCGATGAGTGGCACCACAGGTTTCCAGTCCCTGTCGTTGAATCCAAGCTGTTTCCAACCGGTCTGGGTCTTCCGCTTATCTATGCTTTCCCCTCCACGCAGGCTGTTGTAGACAATTTCTCCGCTTGAGCATTTCCAGTCCGGATCTGATACAATGGTCTGTTTCGTCCCATCTGCAAATTCCAGTTCAATCTGCAGTAGAAGTTTTTTGGGACCAATCCAGCTGGCACCGGAGAAATCCCAGGTATCCCGGAAATTAATATCATACCATCCGTTCCCCAGTAATACGGCAAGCGCGTTTTTACCCTTTACAAAAGCCTCTGTCACATCATGTACTACATACATCACCCGTTTGCGGTAGTCTGTGTCGGCCGGATCCAGCTTATGATCGTCTGGTTTACTGCCATTAATATAGAGTTCACTTATGCCCAGGCCACACATATAGGCTGTGGCACGAACCGGCTTCTTTTCAACATTAACCTCTTTCCTCAACAACAGTGCCTTTGATCCTTCTGTTTCAAAATAGGAGGTCAGATTTTGTACACCCCACTCATCAGTTTCCACACTTTCAGAAGCGCTTACCTTTTTGGATGCTGCCACATTGCGGCCGGCAGGAGACAATAGCTGCATCTCTCTCATCCCGAACCAGTAATTCCCCTTCTCATCGGCAGGCAGTTTTGTTGCCGTCATCCTTAAATAACGTCCCTTCACACCCTTAAAATCAAAGAATAGACGGAATTTGGGATGCGTCGGAGGGACATAATCTTCCTGAGAGAAGTCAACCACACGTTTCGCATTCTTCATCTCCGGATTATCTGCTACTTCGATGTAGAATCGGACCGGAAATCCATGGTTGCCTGTTACATTAGGTCTCTCCTGGAATTTCTTGATCGTGTAAATCAGAAGCGTTTTCATCGACTCTTCTGTCCCCAGGTCTATCTGCACCCAATTGGTGGTATTCGCAGTACTTGCATTGAGGGAGCGAAATCCCTGCCCCATGTCGGATAGTGCCGTCTCATTTCTCCCACCGATCCACTGGCCCTTCCACTCTGAAGCATGAAGTATACCCATGGACCAACTGGCCGGTTCCGACCATGCTGAGACCTGTCCCTCCTTATCCCAAACCCTCACCTTCCAGAAATAGTGCTGGCGGGACTTCAACGGCTTGCCTTCATATTCAACATTCAGGGATTGATCCGATGGCACCCTGCCGCTATCCCAAAGATCTCCGATGTTTTTGTTCAGGTTCTGTTCCGAACTTGCAACAAGAAGGCGATAGGCGCTTTGTTTCTGACCACGCTGACCCGATTCAAGCTTCCAGCTCAACCTGGGCTTGCCCATGTCGATACCCAAAGGATTCTTCTGGTATTCACATGTAAGTGATGTGATTTGTATATTGGATTCCTGCCCATATAAGCTGCCCGTGCTGATAAGTGCGAATGATAAGCTAAAAAACAGCACAAACAAATTAATCCTGAATACCCGTATTTGTGATTCCATATCAGATTATTATAATAGTAAACTCATATTTACCTGCATTATGTTTGATCGGTAAGTTTAAATCCAAATCGTAGTTTTGGCAGGCTACTAATAGTTCTTCAACATTTATTTTAATCCCGGCAGTCAGGCCCATTTGCTTTGCCATATTAGTTGGAAACAAAAATTAGTGTTTGATTTGGCTCCAAATCTACAGGTAGTGCATTCCTGTCATTAATGATTGTGGATTTTATCTGCGCAATTTTACCTGTTTGTGGATCCATCACAGACCAGTTTCCTTTCTGCAGGACGGTAAGTTGCCCCTTATAGACTTCCGTTCCTGAATTCACTAACAAATGGATATCATGTCCCGAACGAGAAAATTTACCGTATGCTATTTCGTTTCGCTCAGGAACTATTTTCTCAAGCGGGCTAAGTCCTGTAATGAGTTCATCCACAGATTGATTGTGATCTGCCTCTAACACCTTAATCCCATTTACTTTCATCTTTTCAACCAGCACTTCAATATTGGGAGGAAGTATTACCCCCTGGGGAATTGCAAGTGAGCTATATTCATTTGCTCCTATGGAGATAGTTCCTTTGCTTGTGATTCTTGCTTTCCCGAGAAATAAATAATCAATTAAAACAAAGGGGATTTGAGCCTTTGAAAGTGAAATCCCCAATTGATTGAAAGAATTTTCTATCAGCTCCACTTTTTCATTCTGTGTTTTGAAGTCAGCTGGAGATGCTGTGGGCTGATACTCTCGCTGCATATCGTAAATCGGATAGTAAAGAAGCGTAGCTTTTTCAGGTTTTGCATCTCTGACGATCGAGTTTATACGTCCTACAAAATCACAATATGCTTTATGTGTGGACTCACTCCTGAAAGGAAATTCTTCGCCGTAGGAAATTCTATAATACAACGCAAACTCTGTTACTCCCCAGGCCATTTGCCAAGCCGTGCTGGATTGCATCTCCTGCAATGTGGCTGGATCTTCCCCTGATAGCGTTTGTAAGAAGTCGCCCATTTCGCACAGTACCAAACGTTTCCCTGTTAATTGAGCAACAGAAGTAGGTAAAACAGCAGCTTGCCAACCTCCTAAAAATTCCTCCTCTATGTTCGTCCAGGATTTCGGATCAGAATTCAAATAGTCAAGCCCGGGGATATCTAAGCCTGCAAGAGCCTGTAACTTATTACCCTCTAAGGGAACATGCATTAATAGACTCTCTTCTCTCAAGCCATGGCCCGATGAAACTGGCCCATTATTTTGATTCGCTAATCGAGTGGTGTTACACCAATTCTGAATGGGTTCATGGTATGCTGCCGCAAAAATATCTCCGATCAAGGACCAGTATTTTTGGCGTATCTCTTTGTCTTCTGGGGAAGCACCTTCAAATAAAGACTGCAAATGAGGAGTCAGATCTTCATTGTATTTTGCTCTGTACTTTTCAGACAATCCTTCTACCCATGGGATTGCTGGCAAAGGCCTCTTTGAGGTATCAATTGAGTCCCGTACTTTAACGCCATTTCTGACATCCTCACTTAGTTGACCTAAATTTACAGCCAACAGAGAAGGCTCATCTGTAAAAAATGCTTCGACTTCCCCATATAATTCTGGTCCAAGATGTTCTAAATAAGCCTCATGAGTTAGATTAATGAAACGTCCAGTTGCCCTGGGATCAAGTGGATTAGGATAACGTCGGGCCTCAAAAAAATTATTACAGGCATGGGTGAATTCATAGGACGGCCTTTTATAAAACAGAGGGGTACTCCCCTTGTCATAGACCATTTCCAATGATTCAAAATCAGGATGTCCCTGCAAAACCCCTCCTCCAGCGGAAAGACTTGGATAACCTGTTTCATCATAAATCCACACCCTCAAATTGTTTTCTCGCACGGAGCGAACACCCTTCACAAATTGGCTCCATTCATCATCTGAATTGAGATAGTTCTCTCCCCCCACATTGCACACCACTCCCCCAAGACCACAGGAATCCCTCAGATAGCTTGCCTGATTGCTGAGATCCATGCCATGAACAATTTGGAGTGGTCTTAGAATCGCCGATGGATCCTGCCATTGCTCTACCCATCCTTGAGGGAGGGTATTGGTGACGTCTGACCTGAACTGGCACGATAGGAAAGACAACATGCTTACCAATAGCAAGATCGTCCTGATGTATTTTACCATTACTCTTCCTTCCATAATATTCAATTCTGTATTGTAACTCGCCCTGGTTATTCTACTTAATAATCAATGATAATGTGAGCTTCCTCATCCCCGTTTAATTTTTCCTGTAATTGCCCTGTGCCAGGCAATATCATCCCACATTCCCTTAAATTGAGGATGTGTAAAATTGGAGGTACAAATGAATTTGTAATTATCATGTTTTAAACATGCATCCACACTGATCTCGGCACATTCCTTAATCCAATCCCAGCCCAGTTCAGGATGATCGTACCAGTTAACAGATCCCCATCCTTCGGTATTTCCGCACACGATATTGTGCTCTCTGGCAATTCTTGCAGTTTTTGCAATGCTACCGTTCATCGTCTCAATCAATTGGGACTTGTTTCTTGTCCATACCTTATTTATCGTGGCAGAAGCATTCCTGTGGTCGAGAGTCGCATCAAGTGCATGTATTTGACCAATCTCAGGTACTTTAATGAAATATTCAAACCAGAGATGGTAGTCCAGAGCATCGCAATTGGATAAGTCCATTTTGTCCAGATCCATTTGGGAAAAGGAAACAAAAAAGTCCAATTCAGGGTATTTTGCTTTGAGACCTTTCAGCAGGTCCCCTGCAAATTGGTTGTAAAACTGAACTTCCAGCGGATTATCAATAGCAATACCTTCTTCTATGCGCTGTTTCTTGTCCTCTCCCCCATCTGGTATATGCGCATCAGGATTATCAAGCCTGAATTTTTCAATATCCGAACGCTTGTTTAATTCACTTTTAAGCCAGTCATATCCATGCCAGTAAGGGTATTCATTGAGCAGATCCACATACAATACATTTTTGAGTAAATCATGAGATTCCAAAAAGCCTAATGTTTCATCCCAGGCTCTGTAAACTGCATCTTTTTCGTTGAATATCTGACTTCTGTCCGTGCCATGACGCAGAAACCATGAGGCCAGTCCCACTTTAATCCCATATTTTTCGCACTTGGGTAGAAATTCCAGAAGCGCTTCACGTGGTCGAAAGGTCATGCTGTATTGATTGCCCCACAGGGCGGGTGTCCAGGAAGTTTTGTGACTTCTAAACTCCTCTCTAATGGTGCCGTCAGTATCTGCCGCCACAAACTGAGGCATGGCATCCATTCGTATGGCGTTGTATCCTCGTTCTGCAAGGCCTTGCAAAACCTGATCCCAATCTTCAAACTCTCCAAACTTATGATGTCGCAAAATCCAGCTAAAATCCCACATGGCAATAGCTACAGGCTTTTTGAGTTGTGATACCCTGCTATAGTCCATATCTACATTTTCTTTACAACCCACCATGCTTCCCGAAAGAGCCATAACTCCTGTTGCAAGTGAAAGTGTTTTGATAAAATCGCGACGGTTGTTTTCTTTTATTTTCTTCATTATTCTGATGTAAAGGGTGTTGCCGGAAGTCCCTCCCGGTTAAACAGGACCATCTCAGGATTTGGACTGTAGGCATATCTCACGTAGATCGGCTGCTTAATCTTATTATTCGAAAGCACCAACACATCCTTTTTTACACGTACGCGGGCTTTCTTATAGACCTTATCGGCACCTGCAATCTCAAAGGAAGCGGTATCATCCGAACACAACACCAGTCCGCTGCCACTGTAATCGAAACTAATTTTCGCTTTGCCATTTTGAAATTCCACGGACTTAAGAATTGGTCCATAAGGGATGTGGTTCTGCCCATACACCTCTGCGGATACTGCTATGGCAAGGCGGTCTCCAATGGGTTTTTTCACTCTGGGGTGTATGTCATCCTCATCATTGCAGCCTTCTGAAACAACCATGCCACAATGATCAATCTGCTGAGAACAATCCAATTGAGCTTGCCTGAACTGCGGCCAGTCGAGTCCCTTTCCAAATCCGGGAAGCTGCACAAAATAGAGGGGCATTTCCGGATTCAGCCAGCTTTGCCTCCATCCTTCTACAAAGGCTGGAAACAGGGTCCTGAATTCTTTATGACGTGCAGCATTTCCCTCGCCCTGATACCAGATACAGCCCCTGATGGAGTATGGCTGCAGCGGCTTGATCATGGTGTTATACAAGCCAGATGGCCGCTGATAGGCTTTGGGCCCAAGGGGTGCAAATGGGACCATCCCATAAGACCATCCACCTTTATCTTTCCACTCACTTAAGTCACTCAGGTACTGCT
>Ga0164313_10002774_pt1 | contig 15637 bp, 10 predicted proteins | sample GuaBasSedimGuay4_FD_113735 | JGI IMG/M metagenome (GOLD analysis project Ga0164313, IMG submission 113735) | Subseafloor sediment microbial communities from Guaymas Basin, Gulf of California, Mexico - Guay4, Core 4569-4, 0-3 cm | ecosystem: Environmental > Aquatic > Marine > Hydrothermal vents... | reverse complement strand
TTAAAGCGTTCCCCTACGTGCCTGTTCAGCCTCTATCGACTCAAACAGCGCCTGAAAATTACCTTTGCCAAATGATTGCGCCCCCTTACGTTGGATAATCTCAAAGAACAACGTTGGCCGATCTTCCACAGGTCGGGTGAAAATCTGTAGTAAGTAACCTTCCTCATCACGGTCTACCATAATGCCCAGACCTTTAAGTGCTTCCAGCTCTTCATCTATTTCGCCTACACGATCTAATACAGTATCATAATATGATCCCGGAACATATAAAAACTCAACACCACGATCACGCATGGCAGATACGGTTTCTATAATATTATTGGTGGCCACGGCAATATGTTGTACACCGGGGCCATCATAGAAATCAAGGTATTCTTCAATTTGTGATTTCTTACGTCCTTCGGCAGGCTCGTTTATGGGAAATTTAATACGGCCATTGCCATTGGTCATAACCTTACTCATCAAGGCGGTATATTCAGTAGAAATATCCTTGTCATCGAAGGTAACGAGGTTGGCAAAACCCATGACTTTTTTATAAAAATCAGCCCAGATATTCATCTCATTCCAGCCTACATTGCCTACCATGTGGTCTATATACCTCAGCCCCATAGGTGATGGGTTGTACTCAGACTCCCACTTAATAAAGCCTGGAAGAAAAAGACCACTATAATTTTTGCGCTCAACAAAAACATGCACCGTATCGCCATAGGTATGGATGCCGGCTCTAACCACCTCACCATGATCATCCTGATCAACGATAGGCTCAAAATAAGGCTTGGCGCCTCGTTTTACAGTTTCTGCGAATGATTTTCGGGCATCATCTACCCATAAGGCAATAACTTTAACACCATCACCATGTTTTGTCAGGTGCTCAGAAATCGGCCCTTCTGATTCGAAAGGAGTAGTAAGAACTAAGGTAATTTTATCCTGTTTAATCACATAAGAGGTATGTGTTTTTACCCCTGTTTCTAATCCGGCATAGGCATAAGACTGAAAACCAAAGGCGGTTTTGTAAAAGTGCGCTGCCTGCTTGGCATTGCCCACATATAGCTCAACATAGTCGGTGCCATTTAAAGGCAGGAAGTCTTCCGCTTCCGGGAAAATTTTCTCTAATCCGTAAGTTGTGTTTTCAATGTTTTTTAGTTGTGTCATCTTTCCTCAATTAGATAATTAATTATAACCAGGATTTATAATAATCCTCAACTTCTATATCCATCGCCTGCTTAGTGATTTTCATCGGATTAAAAGGGTCAATCATTACGGCTAGCTCCTCAGTAGATGTTTTGCCAATACTGCGCTCTATAGCTCCGGGGTGCGGGCCGTGTGTAATTCCACCCGGATGCAGAGTGATCTGGCCTTTATTAATATTATTTCTGCTCATAAAATCACCATCAACATAATATAATAACTCATCAGAATCGATATTACTATGGTGGTAGGGTGCCGGAATAGACTTTGGATGGTAGTCATACAGTCTTGGTACAAAGGAACAAACTACAAAGTTGTTAGCTTCAAACTGCTGATGTACCGGTGGGGGCTGATGTATGCGCCCTGTTATCGGTTCAAAATCATGGATAGATATTGCATACGGATAATTATATCCATCCCAACCTACTAAATCGAATGGGTGGTTCTTATAGGTGTAAGGATAAATGAACCCTTGCTTCTTTATTAAGATTTTATACTCGCCTAAGTCCTCATGAGTTTCCAGATCCATGGGTGTTCTCATATCTCGCTCACAGAATGGTGAATGCTCAAGCAATTGGCCAAAATTGTTACGATATTTATTTGGCGTAAAAATCGGACTAAAGGATTCGATGTACAACAACCTGTTCTCTGCTGAGTCGAAATTTAGTTGATAAGTAGTACCCCGAGGGATGATTAGATAATCACCATATTTAAAAGGTATGTGCCCGAATGGTGTTTTTAAGGTGCCGCTTCCCTGGTGGACAAATATCATCTCGTCTGCATCAGCATTCTTATAGAAATACCCATCTGAAAACTTTGTGGGTGCTGCCAGGCCGATATGGAGATCGTTATTAACGAACAGTGTATTTCTGCTTTTTATGTAGTCATCTACAGGCTTAATGTCGAAGCCGCTAAAACTCAGATTTTTAAGGTTATGTTCTACGGCAATTTCGGGTGCTATTGAGTAGGGCTCACCCATTTCTGCTACCATGGTTGGTGGGTGAACATGATATAGTATTGAGGTCATGCCGGCAAAACCGGCAGTGCCAAATACTTCTTCCTGGTAGAGACCACCTTTTCCATTTTCGAAAACTGTGTGTCGTTTTTGAGGAATAATTCCTTGTTTCTGATAAAATGGCATATTTACCTGTTTAAATTAGATGTTCAATTTACTGATTTCAGTTCACTTTCTCAAATAGTCTGATAATTCTAGACTAATTGACCTATAGCCAGCTCTAAAGCCTTACCACTAATGCCTGTTTTTGCATGATTTACTTCATGGGTGTTTAATAATGCCTGGCGAATGGTTTCTGAAGTATCAGCAAAAATGGCTTCATCACTTACTTCAACGTCTTTTTCCATCAGGTAGGCGAATACACGGGCCATGCCGCAGTTGGCAATAAAATCAGGTATCACAGATACCGTTTGGTCGGCGAAGTGCAGGGTAGGGCCAAAGAATATTTCTTCATCCTTAAAAGGCACATTGGCACCACTGGCAATAACTTCCAGCCCATTGGCAACCAGGGCTTCAACATTTTGCTTGGATACAAGCCTCGAGCCTGCTGCAGGCAGGAATATCTCGGCGCCGGTATGCCAAATTTGCTTGTTGGCCTCCTCGAAGCTAATCATATTCTCAGCTCTGAGCTTGTGGCCATCACGATTAAGCATGAGCGCTTTAATTTCCTCCAGTCCAAATCCTGCTGAATTAATCACGCCACCGAAGCCATCCATGATAGCAACAATTTTCACTCCTGCTTTAGCAAGGTAGAATCCAGCCGCAGCTCCTACATTACCCCATCCCTGAATAATGGCTCGTTTGGTACTGATATCACCACCCCATATATCATAATAATGAATTAGTGACATGGCCACTCCGTAGCCGGTAATCATATCGGCCATGGTATATTTTTTCTCTATGGATGGCGTAAAGTGGATGTCTTCAACAATCTTGGAAACTCCGGCCCTGAGCTGCCCGATAATTTTAATTTTCTGACTGTCTGTTGAGTCAAAATGACCATTTACAACTCCTTCCTGTGGGTGCCATAGACCATATTCTTCGGTGTAGGGTATCACCTCTGAGATCTCATCAACATGCATATCGCCACCGGTGCCATAGTAATTTTTTAGTAATGGGATCACCGCTTTGTACCAGCGTTTAAGTACCTCGCCCTTACGAGGATCGGCAGGGTCGAAGTTAATACCACTTTTGGCACCACCAATTTGTGGTCCGGAGATAGTAAATTTCACTTCCATTGTTTTGGCGAGGGACTCTACTTCTCGTTTGTTTAGTCCCTGGCGCATGCGTGTGCCACCGCCGGCAGCGCCGCCACGTAGAGAATTGATTACCACCCAGCCCTCGGCTTCGGTTTCGGCATCTTTCCATTCGAAGACGATCTCTGGTCGTTTCTCCTCGAACTTTCTTAGTAGTGCAAGTATTTCCATAGTATAGCCTGCAAACTTAGGAAAACGTCAGCGCTAAAAGTCTAAAATTCTAAGATTATCTTAAATAGCAGATAAATTATCTATTAGAAGTAAATAAAACAGATAAAATAACTATTATTAGTATAAATTACAGTAAAAAACAGATAATATGATTGAAGAGCTGGATAAGATAGATCGCCAGATATTGCAAGTATTGCAGGAAGATGCAAAAATTACCAATACTGCCTTAGCCGCTAAGTTTAAGCTTACCGCCACACCGGTTTATGAGCGCGTTAAAAAGATGGAGGATACAGGTGTGATCAGCAAGTATGTAGCCTTGCTTGACCCGAAAATGGTTGATAGGAATCTCACCATTTTTATTTCCATTTCACTGAAGAATCATGCTCGTTCCTACTTAACAAAATTTAAGGAAACGGTAGACTGCTATGACGAGATAACGGAGTGCTACCACATTGCCGGTAATTTCGATTTTTTATTAAAAGCGCAGCTCAAGGATATGGAGGCTTACCAGCAATTTATTCTTTCCAAGCTTTCGGTAGATGAGAATATTCATCAGGTGCAAAGCTCATTTGTGCTGAGTAAGAACAAATACTCTACGGCACTGATGATATAATTATTTTTATATAAAACAGGATAAAATAATTAATTATATTATAATAATGTAATTACCGTCATCAAGATGACGGAATTTACGTAAATACCGTCATGGCACTGACGGAAATTACAATTTATTTTATAAATTTGGGTTCCACTCGTAAAACTTATAACAAAATATCGATTACTAAACATTTCGAAGATGGATTATTTTCATCGGCAAATTGAAACACTTATTCTAAGAAGCTTGAAACCCAATAAGGCAACTGTCTTGCTAGGAGCTAGAAGAGTGGGTAAAACAGAGTTAATTAAGTATATCGATAAGGAAGCCAAGTATAAATCACTCAATCTTCATGGTGAAGACACTGAGGCCCTTGACGTATTATATGTTAGGAGTACTGCCAATTATAAAAGACTCCTCGGCGATAGTAAGTTACTCATTATTGACGAGGCTCAGGAAATACCAGATATAGGGGCTAAAATCAAATTGATGCTTGATACAATTGATGGCATCATGATTATTGCTACCGGCTCTTCTGCCTTTGATTTATCCAATAAGCTTGGCGAACCACTTGTCGGCAGGAAATCCACATTTTATCTTTTTCCATTTGCCCAGTCAGAGTTCGCGCTTTCTGAAAATTCTGTACAAACAAAGGCGAATTTAAGTATAAGATTGATATTGGGAGCCTACCCTGAACTTGAGAGTATTACCGATAGAGTCGATAAAATTGAATACTTAAAAGAGATCATAAACGCCTACCTCCTTAAGGATATTTTAGCATTTGAGGGGATTAAAAGCCGGACACTAATTTTAGCTCTCTTACGTAAGATAGCTTTCAGGGTGGGAAATGAGATTTCAGTAGAAGGCCTTGGCAACGAGTTAGGAGTAAGTAAAAATACTATTGACAAATACCTGGATCTGCTCTCGAAAGTATTTATCATTCATAAAGTGCAAGGTTTTAGCAGAAACCTGGATAATGAGATCACCAAAATGAGCAAATGGTATTTCTATGATAATGGCATAAGAAATGCATTAATTGCTAATTTCAATTCTCTCGATATGAGAGATGACATTGGCAGTTTGTGGGAGAACTATTTAGTATCAGAACGATTAAAGTTACTGTCATATACTCGATCTCATGCTAACCATTATTTCTGGAGAACCCATAGAAAACAAGAAATTGATTGGGTGGAGGAGAAGGATGGCCAATTGTACGCTTATGAATTTAAATGGAGTGTTACTAAAACCCCTAAACCTCCTTCTACCTGGCAAAAAGCCTATCCTAAATCAAAGTACCAGGTAATATCTCCCGATAACTACCTGGATTTTATTACTTAAATTTTATTCATCAGGTGCAAAGCTCATTTGTGCTGAGTAAGAACAAGTACTCCACCGCGCTGCCAGTTGATTAGTTATCGTAAAATGTGAGTAACACAGTTGTGCCTTTATTCTGTTCCGAGGCTACATTTATCTTGGCTCCATGAAGACTCATGATTTGTTTAGATAGACTTAATCCTATGCCTGAGCCATCATCGCGAGTTGTGAAGAACGGCACAAATATTTCCTGCAGGGCTTTCTTTTCAATGCCAATACCATTATCTCTCACGGAAATATGATTTCCTGATTCGCTTTTGTAGGATTTGATTTGAATAACGCCATCATCACGGTTTTCCAGGGCATGTTGGCTATTACTTATTAGGTTTATCAAAACTTGATCAATTTGCCCCTGGTCAACATGGAGGTTGAAATCTTCAATATCTACTGTAAGTTCAATACCGGCAGTTTTAAGCTCACTTGAAAAAAGGTGGAAGATGCCGTCAATTAATTTCTTAGATGATACATTTTCTAAAACGGGTTGCGGAACCCTTGTTACTTTCCTATAGTCTTCAACAAAATGAAGTAAGCCATCACTTCTTCTGCCGATAGTTTTCATCGAGAATCGAAGGTCCTTGAGGGTTTCTTTAGAGAGTGTTTGAGTTTCGGTTTCTTTTCCTTCTGTTGGTTCCAGCATCATTTGCATAGTTTCTGTTAGTGACGAAACCGTAGTAAGCGAGTTCATTATCTCGTGTGTCAGAATTCGGATAAGCTTATGCCAGGCCTCCATTTCATTCTGCTCTATTTCATTGTGGATATCCTTAAAGGTTATCAGCCGATATTCTTGACCTATTAGTATAGTAGATGATACATCCACAGAAAGCAGGAGGGAGCTATTACCGGCATTAACTTCAATTAATCGCTTGCCTGATTTCCCGATCTCTTCAATCTTTTCGCCAAATACTGGGCAACCCTCTTTTAATGAGCTCCAATTTTTCGAACTTGTGATTCCAAGAAGTTTTTTTGCCGGGCTATTAATAAGAGTGATATTTTCATCGCCCGCAATTGATATTATGCCTACATTAATATGTTCTACAAGTAGTTGTAGAAAGTGATATTGAGCTTCATTCTCTGTCTTTACCTTCTCAAATGACTCCTGAATAGAGGCAAAGGAGCTATACAGATGGCTAAAACTTTTCCCCAATTGTGCTTTGCTAAAGGTTGCGGTGAAATCTGATTGTTTAATGGATTCAAGAAAACGAGTAACATCACGATTGGCCTGATTTACATACCAAATAATATTATACACCATGGCAACAAGTACTATGGCCAGAATTATTTGATTAAAAAAAAGTCGTTCATCGCCATATATAAATTCCAATAAAATAGTAATTACCACTATAAGAACTACCCTTATCGATACTTGTACAGAAAATTTTCTCAACATATCAGTAAGATTCTAAATTTAAACAAGGCCATGTTTATTCAACCTACGGTACATGGCCGTTCTGGTTAGGCCCAGCGCAATCGCCGTTTTAGAAACATTCCCACCATTTTCACTAAGCTTTTTAAGGATAAATATTTTTTCCATTTCTTCGAGTGTTTCTGCTTCTCCTACACTTTCCAGAGATCTTTTAGAGAGCAGGTCTATATTTTCTAAGCTCCCACCTTCGGCCAAAATTACAGCCCGTTCAATTGTGTGTTGTAATTCCCTTACGTTTCCCGGCCAATGATAACTTCTTAGCAGATCAAAGGCCTTGGTTTCTAATTTCAATGGTTCTTTTTTATATTTGGCAGAATAGTCCTCCTCAAAATAATGTACCAGCGGTTCAATATCTTCAGGTCGATCACGTAGTGGAGGTAACTGAATCTCAACAGTATTAATACGGTAAAGCAGGTCTTCTCTGAAAGTATTGTCAGCAACCATTTGCTTAAGCTGAACATTTGTTGCGCACACCAACCTGGCTTTCATGGGAATATCAATATTCGAACCTACAGGACGCACTATTCTATTTTCTAGTACAGATAGCAGCTTGGTTTGTAGGTTTAGCGGCAGGTTGGCAATTTCGTCCAGAAAAATAGTTCCTGTTCCGGCAAGCTCGAAACTGCCTTTTTTGTCTTCATGAGCATCGGTGAAGGCCCCCTTGATGTGGCCAAATAACTCACTTTCAAAGAGTGTTTCTGACACAGCTCCCATATCAACAGAAATAAAAGGCAGACTTTTTCTGCTTGATTTAGTATGCAGAGCGCGGGCTACTAACTCCTTGCCGGTGCCATTTTCTCCTAGAATCAACACATTTGCATCAGTATCAGCTACTTTATTAATGAGCTGATGGACTGTCTGCATTACAGGGCTTTTACCAATAAAATGCTGGTGAGGCTGGGTTATATTTTCAACTAATCGCTCTTGTGTAGCTTTCAAGTTACGAATGGTTTTCTTAGTCTTCCTTAGCTCTAATGCTGCCAATAGGGTAGCAAGAAGCTTCTGGTTCTTCCATGGCTTCAGGACGAAATCGGTTGCACCGTTTTTCATGGCTTTAACGGCAACATCAACTTCACCGTAAGCAGTAATTAATACAACAATTATGTCCGGGTCATATTTCCTGATCATTTCCAGCCAGTAAAAACCTTCTTCGCCATCATTAACACCTTTTCTAAAATTCATATCCAATAAAATCAAGTCTAAGCTTGAGTTGGAGAGGTGTTTAGGAAGATTTTTTGGGTCAGAATCAATGATAACTGTTGAAAACTGTTGTTTCAAAAACATCCTTGCCGTCTCAAGAATATCCTTGTCATCATCAATAATTAATATATGAGCGTCTATCAGTGTCACTGAGGTAATTTTGGTACCAAGGTAATAAATGTATCGAAAACGATACAATCATCTGTATCGAAAGTGATACACAAATATACTAATTGTGAATATTATCGTTGCTATATTGGATTAAGCAATGTTTTTTGTTTTGGCATAAGTTTGGCACTTAAATTAGCGAAATTTATCATTATGCTTAAATCTTTCTTACGTATCACCCTGCGAAAACTCTGGAGGAATCGATTCCATTCTATCATCCATGTGCTGGGCCTCACCATAGGCGTTACTTCATGTATCCTACTCTTTCTCTTCATTAGTTATGAGCTGAGTTTCGATAAGTTCTATGCAGACAGTGACAGGATTTATAGATTTGTTTATACATCAGAGACCAATTCTTCGTTCGATCACGAGCAAGTTGTCCCATATCCATTTGGAGAAGCCGTTAAAAATGATATCCCAGAAGTTGGTATTATAACACACCTTCACTATCAGGAGACGTCACTAATAAAAATAGGCAATGATAAGCTCGAAGAAGACTATATAATTTTTGCCGACACCAATTTTTTTCAGGTGTTCGATTATAAGATATTATCCGGTGACCCTGCAAAAGATCTCGCTCGTCCTTATACAGCATTTCTAACCTCATCTGTAGCAAATAAATTTTTTGGTAATGAAAATCCGATCGGAAAAAGCTTTATTCTCGATAATAATGATGAGTTTGAGGTTGTTGGTATACTGGGCGATGCTCCGGCTAATACCCACCTTCCATATAATATAGTAGTTTCTTATGAATCATTTTCATCTGACTACATAGGAGGCATTGATATCGGTTGGGGTTCAACAATTAGAGGGTTTACTTATGTGAAACTGAATCCTGATCATACCGCAGCAGATGTAACGGCCAAAATGATTAAATTCCGGGATAAGTTTATGCCTCCTAGTGATGAAAGAACAATAACATACAGTTTACAGCCGGTTAAGGATATTCATTATAACCAAACTTATGCTGCTGGCAACATCAGTTATACAATAGATACTTCCTATCTAACTTCGCTTGCAATAATTGGTATTCTGATTTTAATTGTTGCTTGTATCAATTTTATTAACCTAGCCTCTGCGCTGGCAATTAAAAAATCTAAAGAAATAGGTGTTAGGAAGACCTTAGGAGCTGAGAGGAGTCAAATTATTCTTCAGTTTTTAGGTGAAGCTTTTGTTCTAACCTTAGTATCCGTAGTTCTTTCTTTAGGCCTTATTGAACGCATTCTTCCATATTTTAATAACTTCCTGGAAAAACAAATTAGTTTTCAATTATGGGGTAATCCTGTCTTGCTCGTATTTATCATAGTTTTAATCATTCTTGTTACGCTTTTGGCGGGTCTGTACCCATCCTTAACCTTAGCAAGGTTTAGTGCTGTAGATGTACTAAAAGCTAAGTTAAATACACCAAGCACATCAAACTTATCAGTAAGACGTGGCTTAGTGGTTTTTCAATTCTTGATTTCACAAGTTCTCATCATAGGAACCATTATTGTGGCTTCACAGATTTCCTATTTTAGAGATGTACCTCTTGGGTTTGCAACCGAAGCCTTGTTGAATATTGATATGCCAGATCCTAAAAAGGAAAACCTGGAAGCATTCAGGGTAAGAACACAACTAATGCCAGAAGTTTCGGGACTTACCTTCTGCATTGGAGCCCCAACCTCACATAATTCTATTGGCACCAGTTTTTCAACACCTGAAAATGAGGGAAAGGAGTCTTTTAGTACAAGATTAAAACTGGTGGACATTGCCTATCTTGATACCTATGGAATTGAGCTTACAGCTGGCAGATGGATAACTGAAGCTGAACAAATCAGGGCAAGCACTGGTCCGGACTCCACTAGATCATATGTTTTTGTGGTCAATGAGAAGCTTTCTGCTATAGTCGCGGCTTCTCCGGAAGAAGCTGTTGGGCAGGAGATTATTATTGGCCTTAACAATATACGCGGGGAGATAGTTGGTGTTGTTAAAGATTTTCATTCTAAATCTTTTAGAAGCGAAATTGAACCCATGACGATTTTGAATTTTCCTTTTTTCTATTATAACGTGGGCATGAGGATAAGCACCGAGAACATGCCGGCTACTATACAAAAATTAGAAGCAGCATGGAATGAAGTATACCCTGATAATATGTTTGATTATTCATTCCTTGATGATCAAATTGCTACCTTATATGAAGAAGAAAATAAACTATTCAAACTCGTTCAGGTTTTTTCAGGATTATCAATCTTCATTGGCTGTATAGGACTTTTTGGCCTCATTTCATATATTGTTGTTCAGCGTAAGAAGGAAATTGGTGTGCGAAAAGTATTAGGAGCGTCCGTACCTAATATAATATTCAATTTATCAAAGGAATTCTTATATCTGGAACTAGTTGCCTTTATAATTGCAGCACCTATAGCATGGTATAGCATGAACCTCTGGCTCGAAGGATTTGCCTACAGAATAGATCTTAATCCCGCGATATTTTTGAGTGGCTTAATTATATCTCTGGTAATTGCCCTGGTCACTATTGGCTTTCAGGCGTTCAAGGCAGCAAAAGCAAACCCTGTTAATGCTCTAAAAGACGAATAAACTAATAATTATGCTATTCAATTATATAAAAATTGCCATTCGAGCCTTTAGTAGAAATCTATCACATTCCATTATTAATGTAATTGGACTTACATTGGCTATCACCTGCTCCCTTGCCATTTTCCTTCTTGTTAGTGATGAATTAAGTTATGATAAATTCCATGAAAGAGGGAATAGGATATATCGATTAGTTATTTACGCATCTGACGGTAGTAACTCAACTCCGGGCGTGCCGTTGCCACTGCCACTGGCCTTTAAAACTGACTTCCCTGGCCTCGAAAGACAAATCCTGCTGGATAATTTCAGGAGAGGAAAAATCACCATTCCACAAGATGGTAACCAATCAGGGCAGCCTAAGGTTTTTACTGAAGATGAAGGCCTGGTTTATATTCAGGATGGCTTCTTTCAGATTTTTGATTGGGAGTGGTTATCGGGAGATCCCGCTCATGCTTTAGAAAAACCGAACTCCGTTGTATTAAGTAAGTCATACGCACAAAAATATTTTGGTGAAGACGAGTATTTAGGTAAGAGTCTTACTTTAAATGATTCAACGAATCTAATTGTTACAGGTATTGTAGAGGATAGAGTATTTAATACTGACTTCCCATTTGACGTAATTATATCGTTTTCAACGGTTGAAAAAGTAAAAAACATGACTAATTGGGGCAGTGTCTCCAGCGACCATCAATTCTTTGTGCTTCTTTCTGATAAGCAGTCTTTGGAGTCTGTTGAAACACGTTTGCCGGCTTTTGCAGTTAAGCACGTAAAAGAAGCTGCAGAGAAAATTAGGTTTTATCTGCAACCCTTGGAGGAGATGCATTTTAGTACCGACGTATCAAATATGAACTTTAGAAACATTAGCAAACCGATGCTCTTAGCGATTAGCCTGGTTGCCTTGTTTTTACTAGTTATTGGATCTATTAATTTCATAAATTTAGAAACGGCCAGGGCTATTAAAAGGGCAAAGGAGGTCGGTATTAGAAAAACCCTGGGTAGCAATAGAGTTGAACTAATACTTCAATTTCTTGGTGAAACGGCTATGATCGTAATGATAGCTATACTTATTTCTCTTGGGCTTACAGAAATTTTGTTAATTTATTTAAGAGAATTTTCCAGCCTGCCATTGGAATTTCAACCCTTCACCAGCCTATGGATTGTTGGCTCTATACTCATATTATTTTTTGGTATAACGTTGGGCGCAGGGTTTTACCCGGCTATGGTGTTGTCTTCTTATAAAGCATCAGAAGTACTTAAGGGATCCGTTGCAGGTGGTCGAAATAATAAATTTGGCCTACGACAATTGCTCGTTTCACTGCAGTTTGCTGTCTCACAAATTTTCATTGTGTGTACCTTAATTACCATTCAACAAATAGACTATATCCGCACAACTGATTTGGGCTTCAATAAGGAGCAAATTATTGATTTAAGCCTACATGAAGGATCGCCCTTAAAGCAAGATGTAATTAGAGGGGAAATTGATAGACTCACGGGGGTTGCTAGCTATACATTTTGTAACTACCCTCCCTTTTCCGGTACTGTTTGGAGCACCAATGTTAATTTGTTGTCCACGCCAGAAACGGAAGACATGGAAACTAATTATAAAGTAGGAGATGAAAAATATATAGATACGTATGGCATAAGATTATTAGCAGGTAAGGGGCTTGTAAATTCAGATACTGCTAATATGGTAGTAATTAATGAAACCCTGTTACAAAACTTTGGCTTCGGCAATCCAGAAGACGCAATTGGTGAATTTATGTCAATAAATGGCTGGCAGCTGCCTATTGTCGGAGTGGTTGAAGACTTTCATACATTTGGTTTTGATCAAAAAATTCCTCCTTTGGCTTTGATAGCCCTTCCTAAATACAACCGAACTGTAGGAATAAAAATTGAAGCAGGCAAGACAGTAGAAGTATTGGCAGGATTAGAGTCAATATGGAAAGAGGTGTATCCGGATTACGAATTTGAGCCTGAATTTTTGGATGAGGCTATAATGAGCCACTATGAGTCAGAGCAGAAGATGTCGACTTTGCTTATCGGATTTTCTATCATCGCTATTATAATATGTAGCTTAGGACTGTACGGTTTAGTTTCATTTATGGCAAACCAAAAAACTAAGGAGGTTGGCATCCGTAAAACATTGGGCGCCAGTACAATTGTTATTGTGAAGCTTTTTTCATTAGAGTTTCTTAAGCTCTTGGTTGCCGGATTTATTATTTCTGCACCATTGGCATGGTACATTATGAATGGCTGGCTACAACAATTTGAATATAAAATAGCTATCGGCATCAATGTTTTTATTGTAGGCCTACTTGCTAGCGGAGTGATTGCCTTAACCACCGTTGGTTACAGGTCGTTCAGAGCAGCCATGGCTAATCCTGTGGCCTCATTGCAGGAAGATTAACCTTCTGTAACCCCCTTCACTAAAGGGCAAATCATCCGACCCTATTTTTGATTTTTTAAATCAGGAGTAGAAAACCATGAGTAAAAGAGTAACAATTTTGGGTGGAGGTTTTGCCGGTATAGAAGCGGCCATTCACCTACGTAAAAGAGGTATTGATGTAACCTTAATTTCTGACAGAGATTACTTATACATTTATCCGATATCGATCTGGATCCCGGTGAGTAAATTGAAATTCGAAGATGCGACCATCCCATTGGAAAAGCTACGCAAGGTTCATGGCTTTGATCTTATTATTGACAAGGTAAAAAGTATTAATGCTAAGGAAAACAAAGTTGAATTAGATACTCAGACAATATCCTACGATTACCTGGTAGTTGCTGTTGGCGGTGGCAAGCTTAAGAATAAAGGTGTTGAAAACACCATGTCTATTTGTGGGCAGCCTGAGCAATCCATATTGATGAAGGAGCAATTCGACGAACTGCTTGCCAAGGGTAGTGGTAAGATTGCCATTGGTTATGGTGGCAACCCAAAGGACAAAAGCGGCGTAAGGGGAGGGCCGGCCTTTGAGATATTATTTAATTTTCTTGATGTATTAAAGAAGAAAAAAGTAAGAGATAAATATGAGATCACCTTTTTTGCGCCGATGAAAGATTTGGGCAAGCGAATGGGAGAATCCGGATTCAAGATGCTTGATAAACTTTTTAAGAAAGAAGGAATTCATAAGAGAACAGGTAAGAAAATAAAAGAGTTTTTACCCAATGCCGTTGTTTTCGAGGATGACTCAGTACTTGAAAGCGATTATATAATGTTTATTCCCGGAGGCACAGGTCATAGTGTCCTCGAAAATAGTGGTCTGCCATTATCTGATTCCGGGTACGTAAAGATCGATGACCATTGTCTGGTTGAGGGTTATGAAAATGTTTATGCCATTGGTGATATCGCCCTTATCGAAGGACCGGACTGGGTAGCAAAGCAGGGGCATATTGCCGAAGTTATGGCCAAAAACACAGCCTATAATATTAATGAACAATTAAAAGGCTCTGACAAGCGCAAGGGTTATGCTGATCACCTGAACATACTATGCGTAATGGATACGGGCAATGGTGCTGCTTTTACCTACCGTAAAGACGACAAGGACTTTATTATTCCGATGCCTATTGTCGGGCATTGGCTAAAGAAGGGGTGGGGACATTATTATAGAAACTCTAAGCTGAATAAGATACCGAGGATTCCGGGCATTTAGAGTTTACTCCTTGATTGCGCCCCGGTTGGGGCTTATAAGCTTCATTTTCTTGGCCTCGCGCTCTGCACGAGGCTACTGATGTCTGCACCTTTGGCGCAGAACGGTAGAAGCTAGTTATAACCCATGCCTATTGAACTTGTAATATCTGAGTGCCAACGGAGCGCCAAGCAAAAGTCCAGGGTAAAGTAAATGTACAAATACAAGCGCCACTGGACCTTTGCGTAGCAGCTCTGGCAGAGCAAGATAGGTGCGTCAGCATCGAATCCCACCGAATGCAAGCCTGGATGATCAATAATCATATATGCTCCCTATGACATGGTGTTATGTGAAGCTTGCTCCAGCGGAGCAACATCTTTGTAGCCCATGGGCATGGCCCCGTGGTATAGAATGTAGATCAAATCAAGCGTCGGGCATTTAGAGTTTGCTTCTGGATTTCGCCCCGGTTGGGGCTTGTAACTTAGTTCTCTTGTGACCTCGCGCTTTGCACGAGGTTACTGATGTCTGCACCTTTGGCTAAATTCAATGTTAATTCAAGCGCCATCGGTGCGCCTGCCTGCCGAGTCCTTCGCCAAAGGCTTCGGCCGCCGGTGAAAGGCATGGGCATCTAAGAATAACCTGATAGAAGGCATTAAAGATACCAAGGTGTTGATGACTATTGTTGGCGGCAGGAAAGTTTACCCTGCCAAAACTAGATCACATTCGATCTATTAATTGTTTTAGTATACATAATGAATTATATTTAGTCAGCAATGAAAAAATATTTACTGATATTACTAATTATTGTAATTGGTGGCTGTGGCACCGCTAATGAAGAGCCACCTAGACCTGCACCTGTAGCAACGGCCGCCACCGGCATCTATGGTACTGGCTTCACAGCCAATTGGGATTTATTAGAGGGGGCTGACACTTATGAGGTTGATGTAGCAACAGACGCAAGTTTCGCTACGATTGTTTTAGTGCAAGAGACCATCAATACTGGTCTGAATATTGGCGGCTTAGAAACAGTCACAGAATATTTTTACCGTG
>Ga0164313_10002773_pt1 | contig 15638 bp, 11 predicted proteins | sample GuaBasSedimGuay4_FD_113735 | JGI IMG/M metagenome (GOLD analysis project Ga0164313, IMG submission 113735) | Subseafloor sediment microbial communities from Guaymas Basin, Gulf of California, Mexico - Guay4, Core 4569-4, 0-3 cm | ecosystem: Environmental > Aquatic > Marine > Hydrothermal vents... | reverse complement strand
TGTTGAACCACACATCTGGGTGGAAAACGACCCGGCAAAGGAATATGCAGGTGAAGACGAGCAGCTGAACAAAGCCATCGAGGTAGTGCTGGAGCAGATGGAAACATTCGATTATAAGAATGAGCTACCAATTCCAGCGTATCCGGATAAAACCAGATAAATCAGGAATTAATAATGATTAAATCCTGGTGATTAGTAAAGATTGGTATTGAAGAAATTCGAGTAATTCAACACTCATAACTCTTCATTACCAACCTTCATTCATAATTAATCATTTGGATATCATCATTTAATAATACTAAGCCCTGCCAGAAATGGTGGGGCTTTTTTTATAGAAGATAGAAGAATGAAGAAGTGGATTGTTGAAGGAGAATGAGAACGGAAAAGGAATAAGTACTTCTTCAAATATAAGCTATTCTCACCCCAGGAGTTGTAGTTCATTTTCCCCGGACAGTAGTAATTTTTAATTCGAAATTATCTCAACACCCAACACCCACTGCGTTTGCCGAAGATATATCGAAGGCGGAACACTCAACACTTATCCGTATCTTTATCATACCATGCGCATCAAAACTATACTTGCATTTGTAGGATTTGCCATTGCCTGCCTTTTTAGTCAATCCCAGACCATCATCCCCGGAGGCTATGTTTCAGGAGTATGGGAAGCCGCCAATAGCCCGTATATCATACAGGGAGAGATAACCGTCCATCGCGATTCTGCCCTGACTGTTGAAGAAGGGACAGTAATATCATTTTATGACAGCGCCTATTTAAAAGTAGAAGGTTATCTGAAAGCTGTCGGGACGGCAACAGATTCCATCATATTTAGAAGTGCCCAAAATTCCTGGCTGGGAATAAGGTTTCAGCAAACTGATACGGCATACAATGATAACCTGCTGTTTTATTATTGCGTATTTCGGGATGCAATTGGCTCTCCAACCCATCCGGATGGAGGCGCTGTATCAATACACAATCGCGATGACATTAGCATCTTTTTTTCCAGTTTTATAAAAAACACAGCCATGCACAATGGCGGAGGGATGTACCTTGAAAATGCTGATATCCAGATAAAAAACCTTGAATTTATTGGAAATACTACCAGCTTTTCACCAGAAACATACAAGGGTGGAGCGCTTTATATTATTGATTCACAGATGATTCTAGAAAATATATTTTTTGAGGGTAATGAATCTGTGATAGCAGGGGCAATATATAGTGACAATACTTCTCTGGAAATTCGGAACAGCTCATTTGTTCGGAATACGAGCCAGGGTGGGGGCGGTGCGCTGGTATGCCATAACTCCGGAATATATGGAATCAGAAATTGTTTGTTCGAACGAAATAGCGCTGGAGGAAGTGGTGGAGCAATCGCCATTCTGGAAAGGATCAATGCACATATCACTGATTGCATTTTTATTGATAATTCTGCCTCTTCCGAGCAGTATATTGCAGCTGGTGGGGGAGTATTTATAACGATAAATAATAACGAAGCAAATTTTACAAACTGCAAATTTTCTTCAAACCTTTCCAGCCATTACGGTGGAGCCGTGCATGCAGCCTCATATACAAACTATGTCAATTGCCTCTTCACAAACAACGAAGCAGGATCTGGTCCTGATCATGGAGGAGGGGCTGTGTTCTCATTCGGTTCTATTAATAACCTTATGAATTGTACTTTTTCAGGTAATAGGGGAGCGGAAGGAAGCACAATTATGGGCCTTGATGCCGAAATTGGGCTGATAAATTCTATCATCTGGGATGACACAATTAGCTCTGTATCAAAGATATTCCTTTCAAGTTATGATGATCCAACATCCATTCATGTCACAACATCAGATATTGAAGGAGGGAAAGGTGCAATAAGAGGATTCGGCGATTATCATATCGATTGGAGTAGCGGAAATATAGAGGAACCTCCCTTATTTGAAATACCTGGTATCGACTTTTCCTTGTCGAATGAATCTCCTTGCATCGACACCGGTCGCCTGGATACTCTGCAGTTGCTTATCCCGGCTACAGATCTGGCCGGTAACCCACGACTATACAGGGGTGAAATAGATATGGGGTGTTATGAGAACCAAACAGCATTTTCTGTCCCTGAGTTTCAGATTGATCAGGAGATAATTATTTATCCAAATCCCGCCAGGGAATATTTTTATATCAGGAATGATTCGAAGGAGATATTCAAGGGCAAATTGATACTGGCTGATCGTACCGGCAGGCATGTATCGGAAGAATCGGTGAATATTGACAGACACGGAATTAGCAGACAAACAGTCAGTAGCTTATCTGCAGGGCTCTATTATTTGATCTTAGCCTCTGATAAGAAAATAATTACAAAAAAGTTGATTATTCAATAGTTGTATTTTCTTCTCAAAAGACTTCTGCAACTCCCTTCAAAAATCTCCTTTTCCAATCCACTTCTTCAATTCACTTCTTCTATCTTCTATCTTTTTTTTGTCTTGTAAGACAAAAAAAAACAGCTCCTTTTGGAACTGTTTTATATTAAGATTATTAAGTTTAGGCCTCTGTTGTAGGGCTTCCAAGGTTGAAAGGAGGCATCATTTCGCCACCGCCTTCCGGTACCACAATCGTTCCGAACATTGATTCGTACTTGGCTATATTATCCTGGAGCGCCCTGTGCAACCTCTTCGCGTGATGAGGGGTCAATATGATTCTTGACTTAACCTTGGCTTTAGGCACACCCGGCATCCACTTGATGAAATCAATTATGAATTCCGAGTTGGAGTGACCTATCATAAACATATTGGCATAAGTACCCTCGGCCATCTCATCGCCTAACTCAATATTTATCTGATTCTTCTTAGGTTGTTCTGACATAATTGTAAGATTAATCTTATTCAGTTTCAGTAACTACTACAGCGTCATCTTCCTTGGCATCCATCAGTGCTTCGTACTCCTCTTTCGATCCCACGATGATATCCTGGTATCTCCTGAGGCCTGTACCGGCAGGGATCAGGTGTCCGACAAGTACGTTCTCTTTCAATCCGAGAAGGTTGTCGGCTTTGGCCTGAGTGGCTGCCTGTGTAAGTACTTTGGTTGTTTCCTGGAAGGATGCTGCTGAAAGGAAGCTGTTAGTTTGCAGTGAAGCCTTGGTGATTCCCTGCAGCACCTGGCGTGCAGTGGCCGGTTGAGCATCCCTGGAATCGACAACCTGTTTATCCTTTCTCTTGAGCATGGAGTTCTCATCCCTGAGTTTCCTGGCAGACATGATCTGTCCGGACTTTATCGTTTCTGAATCACCACATTCGATAACTACCTTCTTACCGAAGATCTCGTCATTCTCATCCTGGAAGGCAGTCTTATTAACAAGTTCTCCTTCAAGGAATTTGGTGTCACCCGGATCAGCAACTTCTACTTTACGCATCATCTGACGGACGATAGTCTCGAAGTGCTTATCGTTGATCTTCACACCCTGAAGACGGTAAACCTCCTGTACCTCATTCACGATATACTCCTGAACCTTCATCGGCCCCTTAATGGCGAGGATGTCGGCAGGTGTCATCGCACCTTCTGAAAGTGGAGTACCGGCTTTTACAAAGTCATTCTCCTGTGCAAGTATCTGCTTTGATGTTGGGATGAGGTAACGTTTCTCTTCACCTGTTTTTGAAGTGATGATGATCTCACGATTACCACGCTTCAGCTTCTTCCCAAATGATACAACACCGTCGATTTCCGATACTTTTGCGGGATCTGAAGGATTCCTGGCTTCGAAAAGCTCTGTTACCCTTGGCAGACCACCGGTGATATCACCAGATTTTCCAACGGCACGCGGGATTTTTACCAGCGGCTCACCGGCCTTGATCTTATGCCCTTCCTCCACGATGATGTGTGCACCTACTGGAATATCGTAGGTCTTCACCACCTGTTTCTTGGCATCAAGGATCTTGATGGTCGGGTTTTTGGCTTTCTGACGTGATTCAATGATCACTTTGTCGATATAACCGGTCTGCTCATCAGATTCGACACGGTATGTTCTACCTTCAAGAATATTCTCATATTCAATGGTTCCGCTAACCTCTGAGAGGATTACGGCATTGTATGGATCCCATGATGCGATCAGGTCAGCTTTCTTCACCTTGATATTGGATTTGCGGTGCAGCGTTGATCCGTAAGGGATATTCGCTGAGGCAAGCGTGATGCCTGTCTCTTCATCCATGATTCTCATTTCAGCTGAACGGCCGATAACGATTTGTGTCTTCTCACCTTCTGCATTTGTATAATCAACTGATCTGAGCTCATCGATATACATCTTGCCATCGAATTTAGCTTCAATTTTAGAAGAAATCGCAATGTTGGAAGCAGTACCCCCAACGTGGAATGTACGCAGTGTCAGCTGTGTTCCCGGCTCACCAATCGACTGAGCGGCGATCACACCAACGGCTTCACCGGCCTGGACAAGCTGTCCGGAGGCAAGGTTACGACCATAACATTTTGCACATACACCTTTCTTCGCCTCACAGGTCAATACCGACCTGATCTCAACAGTTTCAATAGGCGATTCTTCTATAGCCCTGGCCACAGTTTCCGTGATTTCTTCACCGAGGCCAATGATCAATTCATCGCTCAGCGGATTGAAGATATCATGGAGTGTTACACGGCCAAGTATGCGATCATAGAGTGTTTCTACAACCTCTTCATTCTTCTTCAAGGCAGATGTTGTCAGCCCCCTGAGTGTACCGCAGTCTGTTTCAGAAATGATCACATCCTGGGCAACATCTACAAGCCTACGTGTCAGGTAACCGGCATCAGCAGTTTTAAGCGCTGTATCCGCCAGACCTTTACGGGCACCGTGAGTAGAAATAAAGTACTCAAGTACTGAAAGCCCTTCCTTAAAGTTTGAAAGAATAGGGTTTTCGATGATCTCACCACCGGTAGCACCGGACTTCTGTGGCTTAGCCATCAGCCCCCTCATACCTGAAAGCTGACGAATCTGCTCCTTGGAACCCCTCGCACCTGAGTCGAGCATCATATAAACTGGGTTGAAACCCTGGTCGTCCTTGGAGAGGATATCCATCAGGATATGGGTAAGCTTGGAATTGGTATGTGTCCAGATATCAATGATCTGGTTATAACGTTCATTGTTAGTGATGAAACCCATATTATAGTTGTTCACCACTTCATCAACCTCAGCATTTGCATCGGCGATGAGTTCCTTCTTAGCTTCCGGAATGAGTACATCACCCAGGTTAAATGACAATCCACCTTTGAACGCCATGCGGAACCCGGTATTCTTGATATCATCAAGAAATTTCGCAGTGGCTGCAGTTCCTGTGTGGATCAGCACGTCACCAATAATATCTCTCAGCGCTTTTTTGGTCAGCAGCTGGTTGATATATGGATAGCCTTCGGGAACATTCTGGTTGAACAGTACGCGTCCAACAGTAGTTTCAATGGTTTCCTCCACATATTCACCATCTTTGAAATTGTTGATGACCACGTGAATGATCGCATGGAGGTCGGCTTTTTTCTCATTGTAGGCAATAATTACCTCTTCAGGAGAATAGAACCTTTTACCTTCACCCTGAACAGCTTGCTCTTTGGTACCTCTCCTGGCTTTCGTCAGGTAATACAACCCAAGTACCATATCCTGTGAAGGAACAGTAATTGGAGCACCATTCGCGGGGTTCAAAATATTGTGTGATGCCAGCATGAGGATCTGTGCCTCTAAGATGGCAGCATTGCCGAGCGGTACGTGAACAGCCATCTGGTCACCGTCGAAGTCAGCATTGAACGCTGTACAAACGAGTGGGTGCAATTGAATGGCTTTACCTTCTATAAGCTTGGGCTGGAATGCCTGAATACCCAAACGGTGAAGGGTAGGGGCACGGTTTAGCATAATCGGGTGTCCTTTGAGGATGTTTTCCAGGATATCCCAAACTACGGGATCTTTCCTGTCGACGATCTTCTTGGCAGACTTCACGGTTTTCACGATACCTCTCTCAAGAAGTTTCCTGATTATAAAAGGCTTGAACAGTTCAGCTGCCATAGCCTTTGGAATACCACATTCGTTCAGGCTAAGCTCCGGACCAACAACGATCACAGAACGGCCTGAATAGTCGACACGTTTACCGAGAAGGTTCTGACGGAAACGGCCTTGCTTGCCTTTAAGGCTGTCAGACAGTGACTTGAGCGCCCTATTTGAGTCAGTCTTAACAGCATTGGCTTTCCTTGAGTTATCGAAAAGAGAATCAACAGCTTCCTGGAGCATACGTTTTTCATTACGCATGATCACATCAGGAGCTTTTATCTCGATCAGTCTTTTCAGCCTGTTGTTCCTGATGATTACCCTGCGGTAAAGATCATTCAGGTCGGATGTGGCAAAACGGCCACCATCCAGGGGAACAAGCGGACGCAGCTCAGGTGGTATCACCGGAACTACTTTTACGATCATCCATTCTGGTCTGTTTTCAATCCTGTTCCTTGAATCCCTGAAGGCTTCAAACACCTGGAGCCTTTTCAAAGCGTCTGCTTTACGCTGCTGTGATGTCTCTGTGTTTGCTTTATGCCTCAGATCAAAGGAAACCTGGTCAAGGTCTATCCTGGCGAGGAGATCATGGATAGCCTCAGCACCCATCTTGGCAATGAACTTATTAGGATCACTGTCATCGAGGTACTGGTTATCTGCCGGAAGGCCTTCAACAATGTCGAAATATTCTTCTTCCGTCAGGAAATCCATTAAGCCGACGCCATCAGCTTCTTTAAGACCCGGTTGGATAACTACATAACGCTCGTAATAAATAATGGTATCGAGCTTTTTGGTCTGCAGTCCGAGGAGTGCACCAATCTTGTTGGGCAAGGATTTAAAAAACCAGATATGGGCAACGGGTACCACAAGTTGAATGTGTCCCGTTCGTTCCCTTCTAACTTTCTTTTCAGTTACTTCAACACCACAACGGTCACAAATGATCCCTTTGTAACGAATCCTTTTGTATTTTCCGCAGTGACATTCCCAGTCTTTTACCGGGCCGAATATCCTCTCACAAAACAGGCCGTCGCGCTCTGGCTTGTAGGTCCTGTAGTTGATGGTTTCCGGCTTAAGTACTTCGCCGTATGACCTTTCGAGGATGGATTCAGGTGAAGCAAGACTAACTAAAATCTTGGAGAAATCGCTTGTAATTTTGCTGTCTTTTCTGAACGCCATATATATATAATATTATTGTAAACAATTAAATACTAACACTTAAAAGTCGAATGCACCTATTCAAAGGTGACGTTCAGGCCGAGGCCTCTGAGTTCGTGTATCAGAACGTTGAATGATTCAGGAATACCCGGGATCGGCATATTTTCACCTTTAACTATGGCTTCATACGCTTTTGCCCTTCCCTGAACATCATCTGATTTCACTGTCAGAATCTCCTGTAGCACGTTGGCAGCACCAAATGCTTCAAGGGCCCAGACCTCCATTTCACCAAAACGCTGCCCACCAAATTGTGCTTTACCACCAAGTGGCTGTTGCGTAATGAGGGAGTAGGGTCCGATAGACCTGGCATGCATCTTATCATCCACCATATGGTGCAGTTTCAGCATGTATATATATCCAACTGTTGTGGGCTGGTCGAACCTTTCACCGGTCTCGCCGTCATGCAGCCATACTTTTCCGTTTTCAGGGATGCCTGATTTCTTAACAAGTTCGGTGATCTGCTCTATGCTGGCACCATCAAAGATCGGTGTTGCATATCGCTCACCAAGCTTCATACCGGCCCATCCAAGTACAGTTTCGTAGATCTGTCCAAGGTTCATACGTGAAGGTACGCCCAATGGGTTGAGGACGATGTCGACAGGTGTTCCATCTTCCAGGAACGGCATATCTTCCTGCCTTACTATCTTAGCAACGATACCTTTGTTACCGTGACGCCCTGACATCTTATCACCAACCTTCAGTTTACGTTTCTTCACAACGAATACCTTGGCCATCTGAACAATACCGTTTGGAAGCTCATCACCAACAGTGGCAACAAATTTCTTACGGTTATGCTCACCAAGGATCTCCTTGTACTTAACATTAAAGTTGTTGATCACTTGTATGATCAGCTCGTTCTTTGCTTTATCAGTGGTCCATTTGCTTGGGTTCACTGTAATATAATCGATAGCCGATAGGGCTTTCTGTGTGAATTTAGACTTCTTAGGAATCTGTACTTCCTTGAAATTGTTAGTTACCCCCTGAGAGGTCTTTCCACTTACAAGAACAGTAAGTTTCTCGGTAAGCCTTAATTTAAGGTCAGCAACTTCCTTATTAAAGGCATCCTGCAGTGCAGCGATTACATCTTTCTCTTTAGCTTTCGACTTCCTGTCTTTTACTGACCTGGAGAACAGCTTGTTATCGATCACAACACCCTGCATGGCAGGAGGTGCTTTCAAGGATGCATTCTTTACATCACCTGCTTTATCACCAAAGATCGCACGCAGCAGTTTTTCTTCCGGGGTAGGATCACTTTCACCTTTCGGGGTGATCTTACCGATCAGAATATCACCTTCAGATACTTCAGCACCAACTCTGATCAATCCATTCTCGTCAAGATCTTTGGTTGCTTCCGCACTAACATTCGGAATATCGTTTGTAAGCTCTTCCACACCACGTTTTGTATCCCTTACTTCAAGGGTAAACTCTTCAATGTGTATAGAGGTAAAGATATCTTCGCGAACAACACGTTCGGAAATCACAATAGCATCCTCGAAGTTATATCCTTTCCAGGGCATAAAGGCTACCATCATGTTACGTCCAAGGGCAAGCTCGCCATTTTGAGTAGCATAACCTTCGCAAAGCACCTGTCCTTTCTTCACCTTATCGCCTTTTTTCACGATAGGGCTGAGGGTTACGCTGGTGTTCTGGTTAGTACGCATGAACTTGGTAAGGCGATATTTCCTGACGTCATCATTAAAGCTGACCAGTTTTTCCTCATCCATTCTGGAATAGCGGATCACAATCTCATCCGCATCAACATATTCCACGATGCCTTCGCCTTCGGCGTTGACCAGAACACGTGAATCCTGGGCTACATCTACTTCAATACCTGTTCCTACCAGTGGTATTTCAGGTTTCATCAGTGGTACAGCCTGGCGCATCATATTAGATCCCATCAAAGCCCTGTTCGCATCATCATGTTCCAGGAATGGAATAAGTGATGCAGCAATGGATGCGATCTGGTTAGGTGCACTGTCGATAAGGTCAACTTCAGTTTTATCGATAATAGGATAATCTGCCTGGTAGCGGACTTTCACTTTATCTCTGACAAAAGAACCATCATCCTTCAGCAAAGTACTTGCCTGGGCGATAATCTTTTCTTCTTCTTCTTCGGCAGAAAGGTAAATGGGTGACTCATTAAGGTTCACCTTACCATTTTCTACCTTCCTGTATGGGGTTTCAATGAAACCAAGTTTGTTGATCTTGGCATATACACAGAGTGAGGAGATTAGCCCGATATTTGGACCCTCAGGGGTTTCGATGGTACACAAACGCCCGTAGTGGGTATAGTGTACATCCCTGACCTCAAATCCTGCTCTTTCCCTTGACAGACCACCAGGTCCAAGTGCGGAAACCCTACGCTTGTGCGTAATCTCCGACAGTGGGTTGGTCTGGTCCATAAACTGGGAAAGCTGGTTTGTGCCAAAGAATGAATTGATCACCGAAGAAAGTGTTTTGGCATTAATCAGGTCAGTAGGGGTGAAGACCTCATTGTCTCTCACATTCATCCTTTCCCTGATGGTACGTGCCATACGTGCAAGGCCGACACCGAATTGTGAGTACAATTGCTCACCTACGGTCCTGACCCTACGATTACTCAGGTGGTCGATATCATCAACATCTGTCTTTGCATTTGCAAGCATGATCAGGTGCTTGATGATGGAAATAATATCCTCCTTGGTCAATACCTTGATATCGCTAGCAGTTTCCAGATTCAGCTTTTTGTTGATCCTGTAACGCCCTACATCACCAAGGTCGTATCGCTTATCAGAGAAGAAGAGCTTGTCAATAATGCCTCTTGCTGTTTCTTCATCAGGTGGCTCAGCATTACGCAATTGCCTGTAAATGAATTCAACAGCCTCTTTCTCTGAGTTGGCGGTATCTTTTTGTAATGTATTGAAAATAATACTGTAATCACCGGTTGAAATGTCTTCCCTGTGGAGGAGGACGGTCTTAATGCCGGCATCAACAATCATGTCGATATGTTCAGCTTCAAGCTCAGTTTCACGATCGATGATCACCTCTGTCCTTTCGATGGAAACAACTTCGCCTGTATCTTCATCGACGAAATCTTCAATCCATGAGCGCAAAACCCTTGCAGCGAGCCTTCTTCCGAGTATACGTTTAAGGCCTGCCTTGCTGACTTTGATCTCTTCAGCCAGGTCAAAGATCTCAAGGATATCCTTATCGCTTTCGTAACCGATTGCACGAAGCAGCGTTGTAACGGGTAATTTCTTCTTTCTGTCGATGTAGGCGTACATCACATTGTTGATATCAGTGGTGAATTCCATCCAGGATCCTTTAAAAGGAATGATCCTCGCGGAATACAGCTGGCTACCATTTGCATGCAGGGTAGTCCCAAAAAATACGCCTGGTGAGCGGTGCAGCTGTGATACTACAACACGCTCAGCACCATTGACCACGAAGGTACCTTTTGGGGTCAGATAAGGTATCATCCCCAGGTACACATCCTGTACAATGGTTTCAAAATCTTCATGCTCAGGATCAGTGCAATAGAGTTTCAGTTTTGCCTTCAGGGGCACACTATAAGTTAATCCACGCGCAATGCATTCCTCGATGGAATACCTGGGTGGGTCAACGAAATAGTCTAGAAATTCTAATACAAAGTTGTTCCTGGCATCAGAAATAGGAAAGTTTTCGCTGAATACTTTGTACAATCCTTCGTTTACACGATTTTCCGGATTGGTGTCAAGTTGGAAGAAATCCTGGAACGACTTAAGTTGGATCTCAAGAAGGTCAGGGTATTCAGTTCGTATCTGCGAACTTCCAAAGTTGATTTTTTTGAATTTTTCTACAGCCAAGGTTATAAGGTTTTAATCCCGATTACTCGGGATGAAGTCAAGAAAATATTTTAAAGAACAAAATGCGAAATTGACCTGCTTCCTGGAACCTAGTCCCGGAAGAGGTCAATTTCGATATAAGAAGAAACCTTATTTAACTTCAACCTCTGCTCCGGCTTCCTCTAATTGTTTTTGTAAAGCTTCAGCTTCATCTTTAGTTACGCCTTCTTTGATCGCTTTAGGAGCTGCATCTACAAGCTCTTTAGCTTCTTTCAGGCCAAGGCTGGTCAGTTCTTTAACCAGTTTTACAACAGCAAGTTTAGACTGCCCCGCAGCTTTGATGATAACATCAAATGCGGTTTGTTCTTCGCCACCTGCAGCACCATCAGCACCACCGGCGCCTGGAGCAGCAACTACTGCAGCAGCTGCAGCTGGCTCAATGCCATATTCCTCCTTAAGGATCTCTGCCAGCTCATTTACTTCTTTTACAGTTAAATTTACCAATTCTTCTGCAAATTTTTTCAGATCTGCCATTTTATTACTCTTTTTTAATGATTGTTATTTTTCTAAAATTGTATACAATAATTATTCAGATTTCTCTGAAAGTGTTTTCACAACACCGGAAAGGATGTTTCCTCCGCTCTGCAATGCAGACATAACGTTGCTGACAGGTGATTGCAGTAATCCAATAATATCGCCAACAAGCTCATTTTTGGATTTAATTGCAACCAGGAAGTCTAGCTGATCGTCACCTACGTAGGTCATTTCCTCGATATATGCGCCTTTCAGGATCGGGCGTCCAGTTGTTTTTCTGAACTCCTTGATCAGCTTGGCAGGTGCATTTCCGGCTTCTGCAAACATGATAGACGTGGGGCCTTTAAGAATGTCATAAAGTCCTTCCAGGTCCTTTTCGGTCTTTTCCATTGCTTTTTTGAGCAATGTGTTTTTAACGACCGTGAGGGTCACTTCACGCTTGAAGCATAATCTACGAAGCGCTGAAGTATCTTCGGCGTTCAATTCTGAAGTATCAGCAATGTAAAAGTTATTGTTGTTACTCAGCCGATCAGCCAATGCTTCAACCACTTGGTTTTTTTCTTCTTTTTTCATAGTTATTAGCTTCTTTGCAAAAGATTAAGTAGCAATAGATTTCGGTTCGATCTGAATACCCGGACTCATGGTACTGGAGAGCACAACACTCCTCAAATATGTACCTTTTGAGGACGATGGTTTCAGCTTAACGATGGTTTGAAGGATCTCCTTCACATTCTCGAGCAGTTTGTCTTCTTCAAATGAAGTTTTTCCTACTGCTGCGTGAATGATACCGAATTTGTCGACTTTAAAGTCGATTTTACCGGCTTTCACCTCACTAACAGCCTTCGCGATATCCATTGTCACAGTTCCTGTTTTCGGATTTGGCATCAATCCTCTTGGGCCCAATACTTTACCAAGGGGTCCAACTTTACCCATAACGCTCGGCATGGTTACTACCACGTCGAACTCGATCCAGCCTTTTTTGATCTTTTCGATGAAATCATCGAGACCAACAAGGTCGGCACCGGCAGCCTTTGCTTCTTCCTCCTTATCGGGGGTACAAAGTACCAATACTCTAACCTCTTTACCTGTACCGTTGGGCAAGGTTACGATTCCCCTGACCATTTGATTGGCCTTTCGTGGGTCGACACCAAGTCTTACACTTACATCAACAGAAGCATCGAAGTTTACATCGGTAATTTCCTTGACAAGCTTTACAGCTTCTTCAACGGAATAGATACCGTCTCTGTCAAACTTTTCGTCTGCTGTTTTCTGTTTCTTTGTTAGTTTAGCCATTTTTCGCTTAACTCGTTTAGATAGTTTTTACTACGACCTGACTTAGCAAGCCAACTACTTTTTCTGATCAAAAGGAGCAGATCCTTTAATTTTAAGACCCATACTTCTTGCAGTTCCTGCAACCATCCTCATTGCTGATTCAACTTCGAAAGCATTCAGATCAACCATTTTAGCTTCAGCAATTGCACGAACCTGATCCCAGGTCACGCTTGCCACTTTAGTACGGTTAGGTTCCGGAGAACCTTTTTTGATCTTTGCTGCATCGAGTAATTGAACGGCAACAGGAGGAGTTTTAATGATAAAATCAAATGATTTATCTTTATAAACCGTAATGATGACTGGCAATACCTTTCCTGCCTGGTCCTGGGTTCTCGCGTTGAACTGCTTACAGAACTCCATGATGTTGATGCCTTTTGCACCAAGCGCTGGACCAATGGGAGGTGAAGGGTTTGCCGCGCCCCCTCTGATTTGTAGCTTGATAAGTCCGCTAACTTCTTTTGCCATTTTGAATGTACTCTTAATGGATTAACAAAACAGGTCTACTCTTTTTCAACCTGCATAAAACCGAGTTCCAAAGGTGTTTTTCGACCGAAGATCTTCACCATCACTTTCAACTTCTTCTTCTCTTCGTTGATCTCCTCAATAATGCCGCTAAAGCTGTTGAAAGGGCCGTCGATGACCTTTACGGTTTCTCCGACGATGAAGGGGATATTAACCTCTTCACCCAGTTCAGCAAGTTCATCAACTTTACCGAGTATCCTATTTACCTCTACCGGTCTGATAGGATCCGGTTCTCCTTTGGTTCCCAGAAACCCAAGGACGTTGGGAATGTTCCGGATAATATGCGGAATTTCCCCCGTGAGTGCTGCTTCAATAAGTACATAACCAGGGAAATAATTTCTTTCCTTACTGATTTTCTTTCCTTTCCTAACCTGATATACCTTCTCCGTAGGAATCAGTATTTGAGAAATATAGTCCTGTAAATTTAGACGATCAATTTCGTGTTCAAGGTATTCTTTTACCTTTTTCTCTTTTCCACTAATCGCCCGTACTACGTACCACTTTTTTAATTGCTCACTCATTCGTGTCAGTGGGATTGGTTATTATCAAACGATATTAATTACGCTAGCTCGTTCAGTCATACTCTAAAAAAGAGTGTAGAACTGTTCGAGTAAAGTCTGAAATGAGATATCCATCATATAAACGATAAATGCGATTATGAGGGAAGCAATGGATACAACGATTGCAGAATTCTGCAATTCACTCCAGGATGGCCATGATACCTTGTGAATCAATTCATCATAGCTATCTTCAATGTACGCCTGAAATTTGAACTTAGCCATTTGTTTTAATGTTTTTAGCACGGGTGGTAGGACTCGAACCCACAACCAATGGTTTTGGAGACCACTACTCTACCAGTTGAGCTACACCCGTATGATCGAGATACGACGAAGCACCCCTGTTAAACGGGGTGCAATTGGTCATATCTCAATATATTTTATTACTCAATAATATCAGTTACCTGTCCGGCACCTACTGTACGACCACCTTCACGGATAGCAAAACGCAGACCTTTGTCCATCGCTACTGCTGCGATCAGATGAACTTCAATAGTAAGGTTGTCGCCTGGCATAACCATTTCAACACCGTCGGGGAGCATGATCTCACCGGTTACATCAGTTGTTCTGAAGTAGAATTGAGGACGATACTTGTTGTGGAATGGAGTGTGACGTCCACCTTCTTCTTTCTTCAGGATATAAACCTCAGCTTTTATTTTGGTGTGTGGTGTAATTGATCCGGGGGTAGCAATTACCATACCGCGTGAAATCTCATTCTTGTCGATACCACGGAGGAGAAGACCAGCATTGTCACCAGCTTCACCACGATCGAGGATCTTACGGAACATCTCAACACCAGTAACAACTGATTTCAGCTTTTCAGCACCCATACCTACGATGTCAACAGGGTCACCTGAGTTGATAACACCAGTTTCAATCCTACCGGTAGCAACGGTACCACGACCTGTGATTGAGAATACATCCTCAACGGGCATCAGGAATGGTTTATCCACGTCACGTGGTGGCAGTGGGATCCATGTATCACAAGCATCCATGAGCTCCATGATTTTTTCTGACCATTTTTCCTCTTTGTTCAATGCACCAAGTGCAGAACCTTGGATAACAGGAGTGTTGTCGCCATCGAATTCGTAGAATGAGAGCAGTTCCCTGATTTCCATTTCAACAAGTTCCAGAAGTTCTTCGTCGTCAACCATGTCAACTTTGTTCATGAAAACAACGATCTTAGGTACACCTACCTGACGTGCAAGCAGGATATGCTCACGAGTCTGGGGCATTGGGCCGTCAGTGGCAGCTACAACAAGGATAGCTCCATCCATCTGGGCAGCACCGGTAACCATATTCTTAACGTAGTCAGCGTGACCAGGACAGTCAACGTGTGCATAGTGCCTGTTGTCAGTCTCGTACTCAACGTGAGCAGTGTTAATGGTAATACCTCTTTCTTTTTCTTCCGGGGCATTGTCAATCTCGTCGAAAGATTTGAATGCCGCCAGACCTTTGTCCTGCAGGTTCAGTGTGATGGCTGCAGTAAGGGTTGTTTTCCCGTGGTCAACGTGACCAATGGTACCAATGTTAACATGTGGTTTGGAACGATCAAATTTTTCTTTAGCCATATCAATTTAAATTTAAAATAATTATGTACGTTCAAAGTACGTTTTCAAAATAGTTTCGAGCCATTGATGAGAATTGAACTCATGACCTCTTCCTTACCAAGGAAGTGCTCTACCC
>Ga0164313_10002772_pt1 | contig 15639 bp, 30 predicted proteins | sample GuaBasSedimGuay4_FD_113735 | JGI IMG/M metagenome (GOLD analysis project Ga0164313, IMG submission 113735) | Subseafloor sediment microbial communities from Guaymas Basin, Gulf of California, Mexico - Guay4, Core 4569-4, 0-3 cm | ecosystem: Environmental > Aquatic > Marine > Hydrothermal vents... | reverse complement strand
CCGGCGATGATGACCTGACTCTTAGTGTCCGTGAAAAAATTATTATGTTCTGCGATGATAACGATATAACATGGGACACTTGTTCTTTCCCAAAAGGTACCGAAGATGTATTGGTTATTGCTATAGGTGGTGATGGTACCATGCTTGGCGCCATGCGCAAAAGTCTGAATTACCTCAATTCAATCGTATATGGTATCAACACAGGCACACTTGGGTTTTTATCGGAAGAGTTCAAGGACAATATTACTACAGTGTTAAGTAACATTGGTAGGAATTTTGGTCAGATTGATGAACGCATGGCACTTACTGGAAGAATATTTGTTGATGGTGTGCCTACGGCAGATAAAGGTATCGTAGCGATAAACGAACTAGTATTGTCTGGTATGACAAATCAAGCACCAGTGAAAGTGGAAGTTTCAATAAACCAAAAGCTCGTCAGTGAAAATGTTGGCAGCGGGGTGTTGGTTGCAACTTCTACGGGTTCAACGGCTATGGCATTGTCTGCGGGTGGAGCTATTGTAAGCCCGTCTACGAACATTATGCAGATAGTGCCGCTGATGGCGCATACTCTTACAAGTCGTCCTGTAATAACAACAGGGCGTGACTCGATATCACTCAGGACTAAGTCTCTTAGTCAACACCAACCAATTGAAGTTTATGGTGATGGTGTTGCTTTGGGAACGTACTACAATGGAGATGGTAAAGAAATTGAATTAAGAATTAACAAACACCCCGGAACGGTCAGAGTTTATAGACCACATAATTGGGATTTTTTTAACGTATTAAGGAAGAAAATGAAATGGTAAAAGTAAAAGGCTTTACCTTAATTGAATTGATGATAGTGGTTGCCATTATCGGAATTTTAGCATCGGTAGCTCTTGGCCCAATGCGCGACAGGGCAGCGGCGGTAAATGCAACAGAAGCCGAGGCTGGTGAAAATGAAATGATAATCAATGGGATAGTGCATCTCTGTGATTCAACTGGAGAATGTTTCCCTAAATAATTATTATGTTATTAAAATTTAAAAATGCACATCTTATGATGCTAGACAAAATGATTGCCGAAGGCGAAGACAAAAAGAATTCGGTCATTGACAAAATAACAATAGACCCCAAAGAAGCCATGGGTCTATTAAATGAAATAATTAACCTTAAGATGATAGAAAAAATAACTATTCGGGAACCAGCTACCGATATAGATATGACTACTAAAGAATTAATGTGGATTGGTGGGGTTGATAAAACCGAACACATCAAAGCCATAATACAAAAATGGTATAAGTCAAAGTATAAAGTTACATATTCTAATTATCCTGTAATAATAGTGAAACCAGTGATTGATGTTCCGAAAACTGAAAATGTGAACCCGTGGCTGGGTGAAAGTCATCTGGATAAACCACGACCACCGCCACCGCCTGTGCCAGCTTCAGCAAGAAGCGTTACAGGCTCAGTTTCAGAAGATAGTGTGCCACCAATGACAAAACAATTTATGGATTCACAAGTACCTGAACGACCAAAATGTCCACCAAATAGAATATTACAAGAAGGTAATGTGTTACCAGTTTGCCAAAAGTGTGGTAGTAGTTGGAAAACCAAATTGTTTTTCTTTAAGGGTGGTGGTTGCATACAGCCAGAATGCGAAAACTATTGGAAAACAAATGATAAATAAAACTATATAACATGAGGAAAATATGTGGTCTTTCATTAAATTGGGTATATGGTTGATTGGTTGGAGTGTAGTATGGTTTTTTGTATTACCATTCCGCAAAGGACGGCATAATTGTTTAACTTGGGCAGTAGAAAAATGGGACAAAGAAGGTGGATACCTTGTAATTAGATGGTGTCGCTCCAATAAAAAACAGTGGATACGTTGGCCGCATTTTCTGTGGATGAGTGAAGACGAATATAAGCGAGTTGAACATCTAATACCATATCAAAAAGATGAAGCGAAGCATACAGTACCAAGACCATGGTTTGAAGGTAGACACGCAAAAGCTGACCCTAAAGGTCAGGGTGAAAATTAAAATTTGACTTTTACCCAAAAGTCAAATATACTACAACAAATGGCGGAAAAAGATTCTGCCTATCATCTATTTGGAGGATTTCCAGATGAACACAAATACAGAAGCGGACGTCATTGTCTATATCGGCAGATTTGAACCCGCACACAAGGCACACATAGAAACGACAGAACGCGCAGCATTCATTGCTAATAAACGCGTAATCATTTTAGTCGGTTCTGCGAATCAACCACGAACAATCAAAAATCCATGGCTATGGAATGAACGGGCGGATATGATATATGACTCCCTGTCAGAAAGTGCCAAGAATAAAACTACAATCCTCCCCTTACGTGATATCCTTTACAATGACCCTGCTTGGGAACAAAGTGTACAAGAAATTGTTGCTTCTGTTACCGACGAAGGTGATGTAGTTAGAATCATTGGCTACACCAAAGACGAAACATCTTACTACCTCAAAGCATTTCCACAATGGGGCGAACCAATAGAAATCGAAAACATCGAAGACTTACATGCTACAGACATTCGTAATGCAATGTTTGAAAACAAAGACTTCAATAGTGAAATCGGCAGGTACTTACCTAAAGGCATCCACGACTATATCAAGTCTTTCATGCTTACTATCGAATATGAAAAGTTGGTTGCAGAATATGAAAACCAACTGCATCATGACCGTATGTGGAATATGGACAAACAGCTCGACTATTTCTTAGAACGTGAAATGGATAGTTTTAGTTCTGGTGAGCGTAAAGTAGTCGAAACTACGGTAGAATTATTACGCAACAATTACAAAATCGCACCATACGAACCAACATTCAACACAGTAGATTTAATTATCATTAAGTCTGGACACGTATTACTGGTACGTAGAAAGCATTATCCCGGTATGGGTTTATACGCTATTCCCGGTGGTTACTTAAACCCCAAAGAATGGTCAATTGACGGCGCGATGCGGGAGTGTAAAGAAGAAACAAAAGTTAAAGAACCACCTGCGGTAATTCGTAGCAACATTAAAGCCAACGATGTCTTTGAACATCCTGACCGTTCTATCCGTGGAAGGGTTATAACCCGCGCATATATTTCTGTGTTGCCGTCAGGTGGTCCGTTACCAAAAGTTAAAGCGGCAGACGACGCCGAAGCGGTGAAGTGGGTTCCATTAAGCGTATTTGCTAAGATGGAAGACCAAATGTTTGAAGACCACTGGCACATTATTAATAGTATGATTGCGGCATTGCCAAAGGAGAGAAACTAATGTTTAGTGGTGAATTTAAAGTAGCAGTAGTGAAAGAGGTTTTTAAAGAAGGACAAAACGGTACTGACTATAAACACCTCCACGATGTTCTTGTGCAAGTTTTCGGTACAGCCTTGTCGGAAGCCGAAGTGCATCTTGAATTTTTTAAACTACCAGAAGATTTACAATGCGATGCATTAAAATGGGGTTTAAGCGACACCGAAGTTCGTGATAATATTTACACACACTTAATGAAAAGGTAAAAGATAATGAGTAAGATAAAACGACATTTAGAAAACATAGTAGAACGCGAAGCTGATATTTTACAAATACTTACATTAGCAGAAGAAGCTCGACCTGCGTTTTATAAAATGGTTAAAGAAACACCAAGCATGAGGACTGTTACAAGTTTACTGCGCGGAATTACAACCGACCAAGCATTAATACTATTGGTTACTGGATATCTCAGTACCAAAATAAAATCCTGAACAAAGAGTTTAGGTATATAACTTAACTAGGAGGATTTCCTATGAACAACTACAACGAACCCACACCAGCAGAAGAGCTGGGTATACTATATCAGATACGTCAAGCATACGGCATTGCTGGCGATACTGATGGATATAAAATAACACACGCGCCACAATATAAAAAAGGTGCGGACATGATGTCATCGTATTTTGAATCGCGGGGCGGTAGACGCGACAGAATTCTTAACTTCGGTGTACAAATGTTGATTAAGGAATACTTCCTGCAACGTATAACAGCAGCTCAAGCATACAACATGGTTGAATGGGCGACGGAATACATGGGTGGCAACATGGCAAAGAATTTAGAAATAGCTTTGCGTAAGGTCGTCAACGAACTTGACGGTCGGTTGCCGATACGTATCCGTAACGCACCAGAAGGTTTAATGATTCCCAAGAAGAATATAATTCTTGTAATCGAAACATCAATCCCCGGTGAGGAGTGGTTTAGTCTTGTTAGCTACTTTGAAACAAAACTGGTTCGCGTATGGGGTCCAATGACTGTTGGTACAACTTCATGGTATGTTCGTGAAGCTATCTTAGCGGAATTGGAAAAAACTTCCGACGACCCTGCGGCTTATATCAACTTCATGTTCCATGACTTTGGCGGGCGGGGTGTTCCCGACATGGGAACCGCCGCATTTAACGGTTCCGCTCACTTAGTTAGTTTCATGGGTACAGATACGACTGTCGCTGTACAAGCACTTGAATTTGCTTATCAAATTCGCATGGCTGGTTACAGCATCCCCGACAGCGAGCATAGTTCAACTACAAGTCACGGTCGTCTACACGAGATTGATTTGATAACACAAATGTTTGATGCATATGCAAAACCCGGTAAGGCGTTTGCTACTGTTATTGACAGTTGGGATGCATTAAACTTTGTTCGTGAATATGCACCATTGTTCAAAGACCGCTTAATTGAAAGTGGTGCCAAATGGGTGTTCCGTCCCGATAGTGGTGACCCAATTAAGATGCCAATTAAAATTATCGAAGAGCTAGATAAAATCTTCGGTCACACTGTTAATAAGAAAGGTTACAAAATTCTTAATAACGTTGGTGTTATCCAAGGTGATGGTATCGTACCAGAACAAGTTGGTGAAATTCTGAACGCGTTAATTGCTAAAGGATGGTGTGCTTCTAATATGGCGTTCGGTATGGGTGGTGGTTTGCTTCAAAAAGTTAACCGCGACACATACAAGTTTGCACTGAAGTGTTCTGCAATTCGTATTAACGGTGAGTGGGAAGACGTTTGGAAAGACCCTGCTGTATACGACGATGACTGGAATGTTCTGGACGTCGAAGGTTTCAAGACAAGTAAGGCTGGTCGTCTTGAACTGATATACAACGCGGGTCTTGACGAATATAAAACTGTTCGCTTAGAAGACGTTGATACCTACGGAAATGAATGGTCTGACACGTTACTGGAAACCGTTTATGAAAATGGTTATCTTGTACGCGACATGACATTTGCAGAAGTGCGCGCTAACGCTGGCACAATGTAACCTAAATCAATAAGGTTAAAAATGGGGACATTAAGTCCCCATTTTTTATGAGTTGACAAAAGTATATAAGTGTGTGATAATACAAAAATGTATTATTCAGGAATCGGTGCAAGAAAGACACCAGACAACATTCTACTTTTAATGGAAGACATAGCAGGTGACCTTGCTGGTGCTGGATATGTCCTGCGGAGTGGTGGTGCACAGGGTGCTGACATGGCATTCGAAGAAGGGTGTGTGGTAAGTAGCGGCGCTAAAGAAATATATCTACCATGGGAAGGATTTGAAGATAATAATTCACCCCTATATGATATATCACCAGAAGCATATGCAATCGCCGAAGAAGTATATGGCGCCCGCTGGCGGAACATCGGTGTTGGTGTTATGAAACTCATGGCAAGAAATATGTACCAAGTCATGGGCATAACGCTTGACAAACCTAGTGACTTTGTAGTATGCTGGACGCCTGATGGTGCAACAACCAAAAGAACGGGTGCGACAGGCGGAACGGGTCAAGCAATTGCATATGCAAATATGAATTCGATACCAGTGTTTAACCTAAAGAACAACAAAGATTTTGAACGATTAATGAAATATATAGACACAATTGGAGTAATAGAATGGTAGAAGTATTCGTAATATACATCGAGTCCGTAGAAAAGGGTAACAAAGGCTACTTGTCGCGCAATACGTGCAAGAAAGATGGTGGAATTAACGTGGAATTTATTTCCGAAATTCAACAGGGGAATGCAAATTCTGACGTTTCGACGTTAGTTGCATATTTTACAAGGGGTTCAGCAATTAAAACTAAAGATTTAATTGTTAACGAAATCGCAAACTTTCATCCAAACGCAACCGTTGTTGCGGATGTAAAGGGCATTCAGATAAGTCTTGCAGATTCCCGCACGTTGAACAACTCAACTTGGATATATAAGTGATGCCACGCGAATTAATTTTAGACTATGATTTACTTCGTGGTCTTCCGGGCGATTTAGCAGAGCGTGTACAAACGCTTATTGCACAGGGTGATGGCTGGCAACCAAAAGGCAAACCAATAAAAATGAAAATAAACGAGGCAGAAGTACTCGTGCAACAGATGGTGAAGTATGACAGATAAAACAATTCACTTTATCGCGGGTTTTCCCCGCGCAGGTAGTACACTACTTTGTAACATCCTTAACCAAAACCCACGCTTCAATGCTACAGCAACGTCAGGTATTCTTGATATTGTTTTAGCTATTCGAAATCAATGGGAAAACGTAAACGAATTCCGTGCTGCGCCAAACAAGGCTGGCAAGAATGCGGTTATGAAAGGCATCTTACAAAACTATTATGAAATTAGCGAGCGTCCCATAGTATTCGATAAGTCTCGTGGATGGGTCGGGAACATAGAACTTGCTGAGTATGTACTTGACAGACCAATTAAAATATTGGTACCCGTTAGAAACATTACAGACATTCTTTCGTCATTTGAAAAACTGTGGCGCAACCAGTCACACGAATGGCAGTTCCCGCAAGAAAAAACACATTACTTCGATTGGCAGACTGTAGAAGGTAGAGCAGATGTATGGATGCGTAACGACCAACCCGTTGGTATAGCGTACAACAAAATTCGTGATGCACTTAGTCGTGGTTTGGGCGATAGACTTCTGTTTATAGAGTTTGAACACCTTACAAACAATCCAGAAAACACCATGAAGCAAGTATACGACTTTATTGGTGAAGACCACTTCACACACGACTTCAATAACGTCGAACAATCAACTTCCGAAAATGATGACATCCATGGCATCCCCGGCTTACATACAATTCGACCCAAAGTTAAACCATTAATATCCGATGCCGATACTATACTCGGTGAAGATGTTATGGATAAGTACGGCACGGCAGAATTTTGGAGAAAATCTTAATGGCGCTTGTTACACGACATTTTATCGTTAAGGAAAATGGCAGGGCGGCAGAGGCGGATATTGAAGTTTATGAAAATGACGAGATACCCGAAAGGGCAACAATAGAATTTTTATCTAAAGATGAAATTGTAGACGATTTATACAATAGGGTTTTGACTGGTGAAGAGAAAGCTGGTATAAAAACAAAAACTATTAAAGAACAAAATTGCCTAACAACATCTTTAGGGAGTTTCATTAGAAACACATATGGTTTATGGTTGATTCCACATCCCTATTCGAATGGACGAAATTCTTCTGCTGAAAATCACGCAGAAAAGATTTCCGAAGAAATAATTGAAATGATACAACAGAGGTTAGCATAATTATGCCTTATATTAAGCAAGAGAAACGGGATGTTTTAGACCCCGCAATAGATGAACTATTTACACGGTTGATAAATCTCCAGCTGGATGATGAATCAAATAATATGGAAGAAAATATAACTTATATTTTCACTAAAGTATTGAAGCGGTGTTATGGTGAACGGACTGGTGAAATCAACGATGCGTTGGGCATCCTTTCCACAGTCCAACTTGAATTCTACCGTAGGGTCGCAGCGCCTTTCGCGGACCAAAACATCTACGACAACGGCGATATTGACACTGATACGAAAGTATGATACAATACGCAGACATTAACTTAACACAGGAACGACCATGATACACTGGGAAACAGTAAAAGAGTTCTTCGGGTTTGATACAAAGCAGCAAGTTGAAATACCTGCGGTGATAGTAGCAAACAATCGTCGGCCACTCAAACCACCTGCACCACCAACGCCTAAAAAGGAAACGAGTACATTGATTGTAAGCGCAGGCGATGCGGAGCGTGTGCAGCAAGACGCATTAAAAACGCAAGCGCGGGTGCGTAAGACCAAAACCAATCCAAGACAATATTACAGACGTGGTGCTCATTTTTATAGCGTGGACGATGGTAGTCTTATTGAAGACCTTGTCCTGCTTTATGTACTTTCCGAATTGTTTTCCGAAGAAGACATTCAGTCATATGACGAAATGGAAGCTGCTGCATTAAGTGCGTCCGCACAAGAAGAATACGAAGCACCACAAGAAGATTTACTGGACGTTGATGTAAGCGAAACACCAGTGGTTGACATCTTCGTGCCAGAGCCTGAACCCGTCCGCGAAAGTGTTGGCTCTAGTTACAGTTCTGGTTACAGTGACAGTTCATCTTCGGACGATTCAGGTGATGGCGGTGATTGATTACATCATCAAAGACCTTACGACCGTAGAAGAAGGCGAAGGTGTCATCTACCACGGTTGTAATTGTGTAGGTGGCTACGGTGCTGGCGTCGCTGGTGCGATTCGCAGAAAGTGGCCTAGTGCGTATGAAGCGTTCAGGGAAAACGGCGTAGGCGAAGACCTATTAGGTCAAGTCAATCTTCTACTTTATGCTGGGCAGCCTATTATTGCCAACGCATATACCCAATTAACTTGTGGTAGCGATGGCGAACGGTATGCTGACCCTTGTGCGATAGCTTCTACACTGTCACAGGTTGCTGAATATTGTGATGCTGCCGAAACTGAATTGTTTATGCCGAGGGTTGGTTGTGGACTTGGTGGACTAAGTTGGGAAGATGAGGTGCTTCCTATAGTAGAGAAGGTAAGCACAAAATATCCAGACCTAAATATACACATATGTGATATTTAATAAAGGAGATTTATCATGGAAGAACAACGTCTTAACGATGATGTAAACACAGTTCAATATGTATTAAAAATAAATGGTGTACCAGTGTCTGGTGCTTTCACCGACAGAACAGCATGTGAAATGGCTAAAAATAATTTACCAGAAGAACAACGCATGTTAGCAGAAGTCGCTTTAGTTACTACAGACGGCAAACAAGTCTTATTTGGATAATTTTCATCTTTAATTTTCCCATGATATATAAGGGTTAAAGTTATATAAAAAGGAAATTACAATGAAAACTAAAGACGAAATGATTACCGACTTATTGGAAGTGGTGGATAATATCGCAGAAGCCGTCGAAGACCATGCTCTCATAGAAACAGACTTCAGTCTGATTCAACCCATAGTTGACCAACTCCGTGAAGAATTAATATCCCTCACCGAAGAATAATTTAGGTTTAAGTCTATCTTTTAATAAATAGGTATAAGCTTACTGTATACGGAGAGACAGATGCCAGCCAAATCAAAATCACAACAAAGATTAATGGGAATGGTACACGATTGCCAAAAAAATGGTAACTGTGCCAGTGATAAAATTCAAAAGATAGCAGATTCCATCAAATCGTCCGATGCAACCGATTTTGCAGAAACAAAACACAAAAATCTCCCAAAAAAAGTAGTAAAAGAATCAACGACTTTCCGTGAATATATATTAAAGGAACAGCAACTTAACGAACTTAAAGATGAAGCGGAAATGCATGAAGTGGAAAATCATTTATCGCAAATGTTTCGTGATGTTGGTGTTAACCGTGTGGTGTTCACACGCCATGGTGGTGTGGACAGAGTATTAGGCAGAAACGAAGATGTAACTGCGCAGGAACTTAGCGAACTATTTTTCAAATTTAAAAAACTACATAAACCTAAAATAGATGCAGAAATTGAAAAGCGTGGAAGATTTCAGGCAGTTATTAAAGATTATTCATCGCAGATTAATGTAGTCGTTGACTTCACTAAACAAGATTCTGAGATGAGGATTGTAACATTAGAACGAAAACCACCAAATAACTTCAAAGGCGATAGATGGCCGGATTTTTTACAACTAAAGGTATGGTAATGAGAACATTTAAGGAATATTTAATAGAATTCACCGACCGTGGTGATATTGCACTGCAACAACAACACGCAGGTACATTACAACAGGGTGGTGAGGAACAAAAAGGACAAGACAAAACATTTGCAAAAACGCCCGTAATTGGCGATACTATTCAAAACAATTCAGGAAGCTTCGTGGTAGTTAAGAATAATATGGGTGTGTTATCTGTTCAATCAACCAAGGGTGGAAAAGTTACGGTTGTTCCTCAACAAGCTAAGTTCACATTTGCAGGGGAAACCCAAAACGGCAAAAACCTATTTAACGTCGGACAATGAAACACATCCTCTTAACAATAGCTTTGCTATTTCCAATGGCAGCGAATTCTTATATGTTGCTACCTATCGTTGAAGTTATGGATGGTGATACTATCCGAACGGATATGTCAACGAGATTACCCGACCCCCTTGGTAAAGTTAAGATTAGAATCAGAGGTATAGATACCCCCGAAATGCCAGCCAAAAGCTACGCTACTACAGGTAAGCTGAACAAGGCAAAGTGTGTCAAAGAAGCTGAACTGGCGTTAGAAGCAAAGGCATACCTTGAAGGTATTGCAATTGGTTTTAAGAGAATGAAAGTAGATAACTTCATATGGGGCACTTATGGTGGTCGTATTGTCGCCGACGTAAGAATTGGTGGTGTAGATATCGGACCAGCGCTTCTTGATGCTGGCTATGCTGTGCCGTATGATGGTAAGGCAGCAAAATCCCAAGACTGGTGTCAATAATCACTTGACATATTTGTAACCTTATGTTACAATGCTTCGCATGAAAACTAACAATATAAAAGTATACCTTGTAGGCGGCGCTGTCCGTGACATGGTTCTTGGTCGCACACAGAAAGACCACGACTTTGTTGTGGTGGGCGCTACTCGCGGCTACATGGAAGGTCTTGGTTTCGACCAAGTTGGCGCAGATTTCCCTGTCTTCTTACATCCTAAAAGCAAGGATGAATTTGCACTGGCTCGGACAGAACGCAAAACAGCGCCGGGATACAGTGGCTTTGAATGTGACTTCAATATAGATGTTACATTAGAAGACGACTTAGTGCGCCGCGATTTGACCATGAATTCAATGGCAATTGAAGTCAACGCTGATATTTTAGTTAGTGGTGAAATCAAAATCATCGGTGAAATCATCGACCCATACTGTGGAAGTACAGATGCGGAAGCTGGCGTCCTGAGACATACAAGTGAAGCATTCGCAGAAGACCCATTGCGTGTCCTGCGTACAGCACGGTTCGCCGCGCGGTACAAATTCGTAATTGCAGATGAAACTGTTAAGTTAATGCAGGAAATTGTTTGTGCTGGTGAAATGGACGCGCTACCCATGGAGCGGGTGTTTGTTGAATTCCAAAAAGCAATGATGGAAGACCATCCACAGCGTTTCTTTGACTACCTTAATATTACCGACGCGCTTGAATTATACTTCGACGAGCTGTGCAGCTGGAATGGCACTGCCCTAAAATTTGCAATAAATCTTAATGCTTCGTTTGAAGAACGAGTTGCGGCTTTATTTTTAGATGTTGAATATGTAGATGCAGAACGCATGTTAACTGACCTAAAAGCACCTAATCATTTAATTGATACAGTATTGTGGTCGTGCAATTTAGAAACCATTATTTGTGAAACTTCTGGACCGTTCTTTGATGTGGAAAACCTCACCGAAGCATTGTGGGAGTCGTTGAATAATACAAATGCGTGGAAAAATGTGGAAAAACTACAACGTGTAGCTTACGTTCATTTATATGAAGGTGAAGAAGGAACGTTTGAAGCGATTCAGCGCATAATGACAGCCGTAATTGCTGGTGCTGAGATTGGTTTTGATAATCTGGAAGCGCAGCAGCGTGACGTATTGTCTGGTAAGGCTATCGGCGAAGCTATTTCAATTAAACGCCTCGAAGTTCTAGAGGAGCTTAATCTTTTCCCTTCATAAATATAACTATGAAGGGAAAAGACGCGGCAGTAATTAAGGTGCTTTCTGATATCGGTATGACCGATGAACCAGAATTAACACCTGCACAAGAAGAACATTTAAAACGGGCACTTGACCCCGAAGAACAATACCTGTACGACGTAGAAAGGTTATTCAACCCACAGTTAACAGAAAACTGGAGTGGTGAAGATGGCATCCGCGAAGAACCCAATCCATTGCCAATAGTAGACGCGCGGATGCTTAGTAGTGTTGGCAGTAACACCGACTATATCATCCAGAAAGCGAATGAAATAGGTGATGGCGACATGCAACAGGGCATGGAAAAACTTGGAAGTGTTGAATCAATACCAGTATCTAAAATAATTGGAACCGAAGATATGTTAGATGGTGAACACCTCGAAGGATTAATCCAAGGTACGAGGCAGGCAGATTCAACAGCAATGGCAATTAAAATGCGTGACAATTATTACCTGATAGACGGTAACCACCAAGCCGCCGCTGCTTTAAAACGTGGTGATAAGAATCTTGAAGTTTTTGTATTTGATATTAGCAACATATAATTCTATTTGTCATAAATAGGTTAAGATAAAGGAGATTTCAATGGGAACAATGACACACACATTTCACGCAGGCGCAACAGTCTGGGTTATAACCACAGCAACATATCCCGCCATACGGAAAGGTCAGATTATTCAAGTGCGTGGCAATGAACTTACAACCGAAACAACCATCACATATGACGTTCGCTTAGAAGGTGACAATGGCACTACAGAAATCGACGAAGGCAAAATGTCTGCTACATTAAATGCGGCAACCGAAGCATACTTCATTAGCCTTGGTGGTGTTGCTGGCTCACCGTGTGTATTAGGATAACATTATGGATAATAAAAGATTAAGAGAACTAGCTGGCGTTATCGTAGAGTCAACTGAACAAGAAAAGATATTGGGCGAAATGGCTGGTGAAACGGGTATGATGGCTGATAAAATTCTACAAATGGCAGAAGACAGTGCATACGATGAAGGCGCAGAGGCTGGTAATGTAACATCAGACCAAGTGCATGCCGCAGCGAAGCAAATCTTAGCAGACTTAGAACAAGAAATTAGCCAAAAACTACAAGGTGACATGGGATGAAATGGGTTCAATTGAACACGAAATGGGTGCAGACCGTAATATGGAAAGAGGTGAAACTAACTTCAACGACCCGGACAGATTTTAATGAAATTAAATAACTTAATCGAATCACCAATCAAAGAGTTGCCAGTTGACGCACAAAAACATATTGCGGATGACATGGAAGATATATCAAGACTTGCAATGAACGTGTCCAATGCCATTTACAGCGGAAGGGACAGGGAAGTCGAATCAGCGATGGAAGAATTTCAATATCTTGTCAAGCGCACTATGTCGCAATACAATCAGTAATCCAAACAACTAATAAATTGATTGATACCACCCACGTTCTGTGCGGTGAAACCTAAAGAAATCAGATAATTAGTTGCCATCTGGCTTCTGGCACCTGAACGACAATAAAGCATTAACTCTTTATTTTTATCGTGGGCTTGTGCAAATTGTTCTAACTGCTCCAATGGTACGTGTTGTGCTTCTTTCAATCTACCACCACTAAATTCCCCAAATGTACGAACATCAAGTAGTACGGCACCAGTATCAAGCTTTTGTTTAATGAATTCACAAGTCATAGTATTCTCCAGTTGTTTAACTATATATCAATAGTATATAATAAAACGCTAATATTGTCAAGTCTTGACAGCAATACACAAATAACGTATAATACGTAGATGACTGATGAAAAGAAAATAAAAATGTATGGCGTCTGGATAATGGACGGACATTCAGAACCAATCGCACTATTTGAATTTGCCGAACAGGCAGAAGAATGGGGGCGCGATAACTACTTTGGAGAATGGTTGTTACGTGAAGTAGAAATACCACTTCTATCAATTACCAGCGGGTTTACCGACGAACAACTAAAAGAAATTGAAGAAGAAGGTAAACGATTAGCGGCGGCATTCAACCCATTACCAGAAGCAGAGGATTAAGATGGAAGAAGAAAAGATAACCACTTGCGACTATTGTCGTAGGGAATTTAAAATATCGGAACTTAAATGGGTTCGAACTACCTCCGTTTTAGCATGTAGTAATTGTATGGCAGGGGCAGTTGCAGACTTTGATGCGTTTTGTGAAGAAGATGATTGAAGAAGAACAATACCTAAACAATATCATAGTCGGTGATTCGCTGGAAGTCTTAAAGACTATACCAGACGAAAGCATCGAACTTGTAGTTACATCACCACCATATAATATCAGAAATACCACAGGTGGTGGGTTCAAACGTAAAGGTGGTGCCAGTAAATGGAAGAATGCTGCACTTATCAATGGTTACAGCGACCATAGTGACGATATGCCACACGAAGAATATGTGGAGAACCAACGTGCTGTCTTAGCAGAACTATTCCGTATCATCCCCGACAATGGCGCTATATTCTATAACCACAAGTGGCGCGTACAGAATGGACTAATGCAAGACCGCAGAGACATTATAGAAGGGTTACCGTTACGACAAATAATTATCTGGCAGCGTGCTGGTGGTATCAACTTTAATGATGGATACTTCTTACCAACATATGAAGTCATCTATATGTTATGCAAACCCGACTTCATGTTAGCCCCGAAGGGTAACTTACACGGTGACGTTTGGAAGATAACACAAGATAACGACAACGACCACCCAGCGCCGTTCCCCCTCGAACTACCAGATAGAATCATAGCTGCCACTACAGCGAATACGATTCTTGACCCATACATGGGTTCTGGTACGACGGGCGTTGCCGCTGTACGCAACAAACGGAACTACGTGGGGATTGAAATATCAACCGAATATGCATCAACGGCTATGCAACGTATTGAAAAAGAAAGGAATGCGGAAAAGCTCTTAAACTTTTAACATTGATAAATACCTTTATTAACAATTAAGGAAATTGTCAATGAGACTTTATGAAGCAACTGGAAGTAAAAAACCAGAAGAAAGCTACACCTTGGATATTGAAACAGAAACTATAAAGAATACGAATTATAGAAAGGTGTTGCACACAACCAAACTTACACAGCTGGTATTGATGTCAATCAAACCCGGTGATGAAATTGGTATGGAAGTACACAAGCAAGGCGACCAATTTATTCGTATAGAAGCAGGTGAAGGCGAAGCTATCCTAGATGGCAAAAAGACAACGCTTAAAGATGGGTCGGCGCTAGTAGTAGCGGCAGGCGTACACCACAACATAATCAATACTTCTGAAACAGAACCGTTGAAATTGTATGCAGTTTATTCACCACCAGAACACAAAGATGGAACGATTGATAAGGACAAACCAAAATGAACAAAGATAGACTAAAAGAATTAGCAGGCATTACGGAAAATGTTGACGTTATACCGACTATGGCTATTGATTACGTCGATGACTTGCTGGCACAACTAAGTGAAGAAGAGCGTTACAGTGAAAAGGGTGACATCCTTCGCTACATACTACAAAGATTACAAGAATAATCTTATACCGTGGGTGGTATGGGTTACGGTATAACTTATGAAACTAAAAGAATTAATGTTAGAAACCAGTCAAGAAGAACTGGGTAAAAAATATAACATAACCAAATTTGAAGGTGCTG
>Ga0164313_10002771_pt1 | contig 15640 bp, 13 predicted proteins | sample GuaBasSedimGuay4_FD_113735 | JGI IMG/M metagenome (GOLD analysis project Ga0164313, IMG submission 113735) | Subseafloor sediment microbial communities from Guaymas Basin, Gulf of California, Mexico - Guay4, Core 4569-4, 0-3 cm | ecosystem: Environmental > Aquatic > Marine > Hydrothermal vents... | reverse complement strand
TGATTGCGGGCTTTCCCTTCCGCCTTCATTTTGGCCTTGATCCCGGCCTGTTGGCGGGCCTTTTCTTCTGCTTCTTTTTTGGCCTGGAGCTCGGCCTGTTGGCGGGCCTTTTCTTCTGCTTCTTTTTTGGCCTTGAGTTCGGCCTTTTGGCGGGCCTTTTCTTCTGCTTCTTTTTTGGCCTGGAGCTCGGCCTGTTTGCGAGCCTTTTCTTCTGCTTCCTTTTTGGCCTTGAGTTCGGCCTGTTGACGAGCTTTTTCTTCCACCTCTTTTTGATTCTTAAGCCGGGTTTCCTCTTTTAGGGCTCTTTCACTGGCGAGTCTTCGTGCTTTGGCCATGGCTTTGTTCATGGCCTTTTCCCCGGCGTCCCTCCTGGCTTTGGCTAGTTCACCGGCTCTTTTTTTGGACAGTTCCGCATCTTGTCTGGCGGTTTCCTTTCTGGCCCTTTCTTCAGTCAGTCGTCTGGCTTTGATCTCTGCTTCTTTCCTGGCCCTTTCCTCAGTCAGTCGCCTGGCTTCGATCTCTGCTTCTTTCCTGGCTCTTTCCTCAGTCAGTCGCCTGGTTTCGATCTCTGCTTCTTTCCTGGCTCTTTCCTCTGCTTCTTTCCTGACTCGTATATTGGCTTCCCACCTGGCCAGATTGTCAGCTTCTCGTTTGGCCTTTTCTTCGGCATACTTCTGGATTCGCTCATCCAGCGAACCACTTGCTTTCCCGTAGCCTTGTGCCCTGGTTGTTGAGGCAGGTTTGCTGTTCGCCTTTTTATTAACGTGCGCCTCGCCAACCTCCAGGAGCAATTCCATCAGCACTTTGAAGCTCACCGGCTTTTTGACAAGCAGAGATTCACCTGGAAGAGGTTTGAGTGAGACCAGGATAACGGGAAAGCTTTTTGTGTCCCGTACAGCTTGCCACTGATTACGAGGAAACGAGTCAACATCAAGAACGCCAACATCTGCTTCATGCTCAGGTGCGAGCCTGCAGATACTTGCCGCACGATTGGTCAGTGCAATCTCAAACGCCCTTGTTGCTTTGCGATCGCCTGCTATGAGGCTGATGCTAATCATATGTTTCAATTACCCTTTGCAAATCAGAATAACTTACTAGCCTTTCCTTTGCTAGTGTTTTAACCCAGTGATTCTGCTGCCCCCACTTTGTTAGAACTCCAATTACGATTGGAATATAATCTGGTGCCGATTGCTTATCTAAACACTTAATTATCATTCAAATTAGCAGACAGTATCACTGGCATTTCTAACAGTTGAGCTCAAGACCTGCCGGGCTTTAACTAAACAAAATTAAATGGGCGACTACAATCGCCAAATCAGTTATAGTTTTCAGGACAACCAGGGATTTGGTGATTTGAATAAAGGGAAGTGCGTTTTTCTCACTAGAGCAGTTTTAACTATCGGAGCTTCCGGTATGGTCTCTGTGAGAGACTGCTTTTCATGCCACGTGACAAAATGACCATCGTACATAAAATTATTTTCTCCGGGCCTGTGGGCTCAGGGAAAAGTACTGCGATAAAAACCATTAGTGAAACGCCGGTTATTCAAACTGAAAGCAAGACCACTGATATATCGAGGGAATTAAAAAACCAGACAACCGTTGCTATGGACTATGGTACTCTGGTTCTGAACAATGAAAAAATCCACATGTACGGGACACCGGGTCAGGATCGTTTTAATTTTATGTGGGAAATACTGACCAAGGGCGGTAACGGTCTCGTAATACTGATCGATGCAAGCAGAGAAAGTGCAATTGAGGATATGAACACGTATCTCGAAGGTTTCAGTCATTTTGTCAGTGAAGCAGCCGTTGTGATCGGTTTGACCAGGACGGATGTCCATCAAAGGTACAAACTGGAGGATTTCCGGGACAGCTTGATTTCTGTTGGAGCAATGTATCCTGTTATTGAAGTTGATGCGAGAGAGCCGACGGATGTCTTACACGTGATAAATACGCTGCTTAATTGTGCGTGATCAAGAAACGGTAGATTAAATCATGGCAGCAGATACTCAAAAATATTTCTATATACTACCGACTCCCGGGGGTGCCTATTTCAGCGTGTCGGTTAAGCATGAAAGTGCAGAGAAGTTGGCGATTTGTAAGTTAATGTCAGTTGACACAACCCCTGCAGCCACCACTGAAACACTGGATTGGTTGTATGCTGATCTTGATGTTGGTAACCAGGAAGAGCATTTCAAAGAGCTTCAGAAAAATAAGCTGGTGCAAGGCATCAAGCAGGCAGAGACCATTCAAACGGGTAACTTTGGTGATATCTTACCCTCAGTTATTTCGCAACTTTCTATGAGCAAACGGGCACTGATTGCAGATTCCCAGGGGTTTTGTCTGAGTGCGACCGGGTTCAGTCAGGGCTTGATTGAAGAAATTTCTGTGTTAGCAGCAGATATCGCAGACCTGCACCAAAGACGTGCCAGGGATGTGGACAGGAAACTGGATTTGAACTCAAGTGCCTGGGCAATTGTAGATGCGTCAGGTAATTCAAAACTTGGCTTCTGGCCATTCCAGGTGGGTGGAGAAGTTTTTGTGCTGGCAATTGAAGGTGTGCCATTTCTGAACCATCCGGCGTTGGTAGAGTTGATCTGGTTGCTACAATTCAGGTACGGTAGATAAATAGATTCTAGTGAGAGAAACGTTAGTCAGATAAGGAGAACTGAAATGCGTGTAGATATGCTCAATGAAATTCTGAATGATTTGAATAGTTCGTCATCCGAGGTTGAAGCCTGTGCTTTGATTTCAACGGATGGCCTGATCATGGCGGCGCAGTTGCCGGCAAAAATAGATGAAGATCGCGTGGGTGCCATGAGTGCTGCCATGTTGTCACTTGGTGATCGTACGGCGAGCGAGCTTGAGCGGGGCAACCTTGACCAGGTCTTGATCAGGGGTACTTCAGGTTACATATTGATGGTTCAAGCCGGTAGCGATGCTGTGTTGACAACCCTTGCAAAATCAAATGCAAAACTGGGTATGATTTTTCTCGACGTGAAGCGTGCTGCAGAGGCTATTAGCAAGCTGCTTTAAAGGTTTTCCTGCGTTAGTGGTAACAGTCAAAACCAGGAAGATCTCTGGTTGAGTTGCCACTGGTTTTACAAAGGGGAAGTTGTTGATCGATTCAGTAAATCAGCTCAAATATGAGCTGGTTTAAACCGCTGTTGTTCAGCCCGGCACATCGGTGTTTTGTATCGAAGCAAACATGGCACGCCTACAGTTAATTACCGCATGGTTAGTCATGCGGTAATTAACATTCTCTTGCCTGTTTTCAGGAGGGGATTTTGTAAATATCTTCCATGATATCAATGCCACAATCGATTGTTTCGATCCAGTCAATAAACTTGTTAACCATTTCTTTGCCTATAAACATCGCACCATGTTGCGGAGCAATGATTTCAATGTCCAGTTCACGAATCATTGAGACCCATCCCTTCAACGCTCTGCCGACAGGCATGTAACGGGCATGAAACCCTTCCATTAACTTAAGGTGTTCGTCGAAGTCTTCAACTACCTGGTAGTCATTACCAATTGCCGCCCCGAGGTCACCGGAATAAAGGATCTTGGAAACCGGATCATAAACCTGAATATTTCCGGATGAATGAATGAAATGCGCGGGAATAAAGATTAATTCAGAGCCATTCAGTTCAGCACGCATACCCTCATCGGGAATGCTGATCATGCGGCCAATCAGTTTTGTATCAATACCGAAATGTGCGACAAACCGGAGCCAGACGGCGGGGATATAACCCGTGGCATTCGTCATCATAAACCAGAAGTTTGCAGAAGCGACGATATCCGGATCCTGATGTGAAAAGAAAAGTATTTCAAGAGCATCAGGCGTTATAAACTTTGAAATATCAGAATAAACATGGGATTGAACCTTATGCCCGCCCGGGTCAAGAAGTGCACCTTTTCCTTCATGAATGATCAGGTGCTGGTTTGCTGGTACCATTTCGCCGGAGGTGAAGTCCTCGAGCAAGATGTTTTTGTGAGTGTCAGATTCGTATAAGGTCAGTGTAGGCATGGCAGTACTCCCTGTTTGCAGTAATTACTGAATAAAAATAGCATAAATATAGACGACCTGCATTATCAGTCCGGGTGAACTCAATTTCACCCTGAAACTTTGCGGTCAGGCATAAAACCACCTGTCGAAACAAATGGGAAAATCTTTAGGTAAAGCATATGCAGATACTTCTCCCCTTGATCCTCAGTATGCATACATGACATTACCAAAGCAACATTCACTGCAAATGGATGGATGAGGGTTGCCACGTCAGGAGAGTTCACTCAAGCTTCCTGCCATGGTGTAATATAAAGCAGAGGGAATTCGCAGTGTGTGAATTCGCATGGTGAACAAATCATGGGCTTTGCAAGCTTTCGTGAAGCTCATTTTTGTCAAGGTGATTAGGATATGCTTTCCCAGGTAAAACTTGACGCGGTTTTTTTGCGTTCAAATAATTTTTCATTTTTTGCGACGGACTCTGAAGCAGATATTTCCCAGGCAATTCTTTTTCAAATTTCAAGAAAGCCAGCAGACCTGATCCTCCATCAGCAACGCATCCAGCAGCATATTGATAACAATCAAGCTGACCAGTTATTTGTGGCATTGGTTGACCTCAATATTGTCTTGAAGGATCGGGGTGCCGGGTTTCGGACGAATATGCTCAATAAAAGTAAGCTTGTGATGAGTAAAATACAATTCAAATTCTTGCAGAACCATCTCGCCAATGGGCTTGATGCAACTGACCCCATAGGTGGCCTGGATGGTTCTGTTCTTCACTCTGGCATTCGGGGAAGAACCCAATTTGCTGTTGTTTGATGTTGCGATGAGAGTGGGTTTGTAACTCAGTCCTGGCAAAACAAAATCCAGAATCAGGAACCATATCCATATGAGAACCTGTTCTGGCATTGGGGGTTTAAGGTTCCGCCACCTGGAATCTAATTTAATGTCCTTATTAAGGGGTAGCGCTTCCGTGCGCTTATTCGTCCATGATATTTCTTAAGCCCAACAGTAGAATACCCCAGTCCTGTTAGGATAGGTACTGTAAAAAGTGACAGACTTTAGCCCGGGTTAGGAAATTCCAGAATACAACCGGTCATATGAATTTTGATTCAAAAGCTTGCTATTTCAGGAGTGCCTCTACGTCAACCAGTGCCCGCATGACTCTTTCTGCACCCCGAAGTGTATATTTCTCAGGAGTGTCATTTTGTGCGCTATTTTTTATGGCATAGTCCAGGGAATGGTCAGAGGTTTTCTCACCTGCTTGTCGGGCCTGTTCATAGAATTCACATGCTTTGTAAAACTTACGTGCCGAAACTTTACCCATGTGATTGCCGGCGGCCTTTATCAGGTCTTCGTCGAGTTTGCCTTTTTGGGGGTTGATGTTGTGACGCATGGCTGTCAACTTGATAAGAAGCGGTGCGAAGTCTCTGTTCCTGTTGCGGAGCTCCTTTTCGGTCAACGGATGCTCCGGTTCCTCTATTTCTTCTGATGCTCTGTTTTCATCCTCCGCTTCCTCAGGCCCGGGTTGAATGTCGGGAGGCGTCTGAACTTCGACTTTAGCTACGATGGGTTCAGCTTCTGAGGGTTCTTTGGTATCTGGTTCAAGTCTTTCTTTTTTCTGCACCATTGGTTCCTCAGCGGGTGTCAAGCTTGGCTCACGCCCTGTTTTTACCTGTAGGTCACGCTTTGTGTACCACTGATAAGCATTACCAAGTGCAAAAATAAAAGCCAGCACCCAACCCAAGGTCAGCCAAAAAGTTTCCATGTGCATCCATTTCCCTGTTTGATCACGCACAAGTGTAACTGCAAATGATTCAAACTTGTATTGATGTTCATCACGCGGCCTCGCACGAGTGTTGAAAAAGGCGAAATACAGTGCGTGGTGCAGTTACTCAAACCAGGTTTTCTGTTAATTCTGTCAGTAGAAACTGTACGCAAGTAACAGTATTCTCTTGAAAATATAAGCAAAAAAGACCATGCTCCTCAAGGGAAACAAAGGGACCAGGGGGAATAAAGGGATTAATATGAAAAAAAGAATCCAGTGGGGGGCAATTTTTGTTCTGACTCTCGTGTGCCAGATCGCGTACATGCATAGTTCAGGGAGTAAGGCTCTGGCGTCGACAGTCCGGGCGGCATCCACTATGTCTGACTCTGAAAGTGAGATGATGGAAGAAACCTACGGCCCGGTAGCCTGGGGCGAGACACTCTGGGGGATCGTTCAGGAATGGGTAAGCGGCAATGGTTATAACATCAACCAATCCATGCTTGCAGTACAGCACAGGAACCCCGGTGCCTTTGGTCGCGGCAATATCAATGTATTGAAGGAGGGCGCCATCCTCCGTATGCCGTCACCCGATGATGTCGGCAGGCTGACCTCAACTGAAGCAACGTTGGAAGTTATGCGTCAGGATGATGAGTATCGAACTTATACTGGTGCTGTGGTACAGGATTACGTTGTGCCTGATGCGATTGAAGTTGATAGTAGCCCCGAAGACATCAGTCCCGAAGATGTCAGCCAGGAAGATGTCGCCGAAACAACCGTGGACACGCCTTTGGTCGAGGTTGAGGAAGATGAGTCAACGGAAGCAGCGGGCACGGCAACGGTTGCTCAGGATACGCAGGAAGAACAGGCTCAGGAAACTGCTGTTCAGGGCCTGCAGAAAGAGCCCGTGCAGGAAGAGCCTGTGCAGGAAGAGCCTGTGCAGGAAACTACAGTTCAAGTCCTACAGGAAGAGTCAACCGTTCCGGATACGCGGGAAAAACCAGCCGGGCCGTCGCCTGAGCCGGAAGCAATCGCCAAAGAGAGCGAGAGTATAGATCCCGGGCAAGTTGAATCCAGGCCCGAACAGCCACCTGTAGCAGTTAAGCCCGGGCTGCCATTGTCGACCTCGCCTCACGATGTGAAGGATCCGTGGTATGTAAACGGACTGCTCTGGGTAGCCGGTATTTCAATTTTGCTGATAATCTCCCTGATGTGGGGGTTTCGGCGTGCTGGCAAAATCCAGGTTGAGCCTGGTGTGGCGGAAACACCTCAAGAAACTGTACTTCCAGAGGTCGGAGTAGCTGAGGACAAACTACCAACCGGGGTTGGGCCTGAAGCAGGACCTGTGCCATTAGAGGGTTTTGAATCTGGCGACGAGAAGCAGGAATTGGCAGGAGATGATCTTGAAGTAAAAGTTGAACTTGCACGTGCTTACCTGTCAATGGGAGACAAGGAAGCGGCCAAATACCTGCTTGATGAGGTATTGAGTGCCGGGGTTAAAGGGCAAGGCAACCTAAAGGCAGAGGCCCGGAAAATACTGAAAGAACTCGGTTAAACCGCATATCACTCTTTGATTTTACCAAGTTCGGCACGCGCAACGACCATACGGTGAACTTCATCGGGGCCGTCTGCAAGGCGTAGCGTACGGGCATTCATATACATTTCAGCAAGTGGGAAGTCCTGTGAAAGCCCGGCGGCGCCATGCATCTGAATGGCATCGTCAATCACTTTCAGTGCGATGCGTGGCACGGTGTCTTTGACCTTGGAAATCCAGACTTTGGCAGATTGCACACCTTTAGTATCAATGACATGTGCTGTTTGCAAGGTCAACAACCGGGCCATATCGATTTGAATACGGGCCTCGGCGATCCGGTCATAATTGCCACCAAGTTTGGCCAGTGGCTTACCAAAAGCCTGGCGTGAAACGGACCGCTCGCACATAAGCCCAAGGGCTTTTTCAGCCATACCAATGGCTCGCATTACATGGTGGATGCGCCCGGCACCCAGTCGGCCCTGGGCGATCTCGAACCCACGACCTGGCCCACCGATGATATGGTCTTCCGGCACCAGAACATTGGTGAGTTTGAGTTGCATGTGACCGTGGGGTGCATCGTCACGTCCAAATACCTGCATCGGTCGCACGATAGCAACACCGGGTGTGTCCATCGGAACCAGTATTTGGGAATGCTGGCAATGGCGTGGTGCATCCGGATTTGTTTTAACCATGCAGATCAAAACCTTGCAGCGTGCATCACCAGCACCTGAAATCCATGTTTTTTCGCCGTTGATACACCACTGATCGCCCTGTAATTCTGCACTCATTTTAATATTGGTGGCATCGGACGAGGCCACGTCTGGCTCGGTCATGGCGTAGGCTGAACGTATGTGACCACCAAGTAATGGTTCCAGCCAGCGTTGTTTTTGTTGTTTGCTACCGTACTTTGCCAGTACTTCCATATTGCCTGTATCTGGTGCGCTACAGTTAAAAATCTCCGCAGCAAGAAGGCTGTGGCCTGTTTCTTCAGCTATAAACGCGTAATCAACCGTACTCAAGCCACTGCCATGCTCACCTTCGGTGAGGAAAAAATTCCACAGACCAAGGTGCTGTGCGCCCAGCTTAAGTTGAGTGAGGATTTCCCTTTGACGAAGAGATTGATGCCAACGATTGCTTTCGTTGATGGCACCAAAATACTCCTGTTCTACAGGAATGATCGCGTCGTCAATGAATCTGCGTACCATTTCAAGCACGCGCGTTGTTGTGTAGGAGAGCTCAAACATCTTCAAACGAGCTTCGACAGTGGTTGGGAGATGGGTATTCAGAAATTACCAGTGGTTCTTTTACAGCCATGTTGCTTTCCAGTTCTTCGAGATAAAGTAAAAATTGTTGTTGGGTACAAATATACCAACCGGGGGGCAAAGTGTATCACCTCATATCGTGGGATTGTGATCCTGATCGCTTCTGCCAAAACTGTTTCAAAGGCTGGTAGAGTACACTGGTATCAGATTGTAGCTGCCGGGTTGTCATTGGGTACAAGCAGACATCAAAGGCAGCGACCCTTGGCAATGTGGGGAAAACCAAAGTTGAAGAATTCTATTCGCTCGATAAGCCTCATACTCCGGGTGTCGTTATTGGTGGTAGTCATACTCTTTGTTTTGCTGACAATAGAGGCATGGACAGAATATCAGGTATTTAATCCGGGTCATATTGATTCCAGTGCCTATGCTGAAGAAAAGGAAAGAGGGTTTCTAAAACAAGATGGCAGCGCCATGTCAGCGCCCTGGAACAGAACCTGGCAAGTGAAGCTGTTGATGTGGATGTTTCTTTCCATTGCAATGATTGTCATTCTTGTCGTTTTGCAGAAATTAAAAAAGCTTGCCATGACAACCCATGAATCCGCTCAAGGTACGGCAAGCAAGACTCATCAGAAAGACTTTCCTGGAGTCCTCTCTCAATCAGCTGAAGTTTCCGGTGACATGGGTGCGGTGAATGGAAGTGGGGCCGGGCCAGACAGCACAACTAAAACTGCACTGCAGGAAAGTGAAGCACGTTTTCGAATCGTATTTGAGAACACACCCGATGCCCTGTACCTGGTGGATAAGGATGGCGTATTTGTAGACGGCAATCGTTCGACAGAAGCCATTTCAGGTTATTCCCGTGAAGAGTTGGTGGGTAGGCCGTTTGCCGAAACGGGCCTGGTGTCTGAAGAGTCTCTGCCAGTGTTACTTGAATTGCTGTCCAGAATGATTGTTACGGGTGAGCAGGCGGGCCCCGATGAAGTTACGCTTATCAAGCGTGATGGCACACGTGTTGAAACAGAGTTAAAACATATTCCGATTATTATTGGTGGGCAGCAAATGATACTTGGCATCGCTCATGACATTACCAGGCGGATTCGGGCCAAGGAAGAACAACACCAGATTAATAAGATTCTTCAGCAAGAACGCAGTATGTTTATCGCGGGGCCTGTTGTTGTGTTCAAATGGCAAAACAGGGAAGGTTGGCCTGTGGACTTTGTTTCACAGAATGTGGAAGAAGTGTTTGGTTACCCGGTAGAAGACCTGACGGACGGAAAGGTGTTGTACGGCGAAATTGTGCTCCGGGATGATATCAGGCATGTTGCCGACGAAGTGGTGAATGCCACCAAAACCGGCCTGACGAATTTCACGCATGATCCTTACCGCATTGTCCGGAAAGATGGAAAAACAATATGGGTGGATGATTTCACAACAATATTGCGTGATGAGGACGGCAATGCCACACACTACCTGGGCTACGTCATTGATATTTCAGACCGCAAACATTCAGAAGAAATGTTGCGGGAGCGTGAGTCTTTCCACCGCCTGGTGATGAACAGTCTTCCGATTGGTGTAGCAGTTACCACTGTTCCACCGACTTTCCATATCAGCTACATGAATGATAGTTACCCCAACTTTTTTGGAATAGACCGGCAGGCGTTTGCTCATATAGACAAGTTCTGGAAGGCTGTATTTGAGGAACCGGCATTGCGTAATGTGTATCAACAAAAGATTATGGCTGATTTTGAAAGCAATGATCCGGACCGTTGGCACTGGGAAGACATTCCTATCATCCGCGAGGGCAAACAAACAACGTACATAGACATCAGGGTTACAGATATCCCCGGTACTGGATTGGCAATTGTGATTGCCTGGGACGTGACGGAAAAAAAGGCTCTGGAGATCGAGTTGTTAAGCCACCGCGATAAGCTTGAAGAACTGGTGGCGCAGCGAACCGCTGAGTTGGCTGACGCCCGGCAACGCGCAGAAGATGCCAATAAAACCAAAAGTGTTTTTCTGACCAATATGAGCCATGAAATACGAACCCCCATGAATGCCATGATGGGAATTACACACCTTTTGCAACGCGATAATCCAACGCCGGAGCAGGCCAGGCAACTTGACCGGCTGGATGCTTCTGCTAACTACCTGCTTACCATTATCAACGACATCCTCGATTTCTCAAAAATTGAAGCTGGTAAGCTGGATCTTGAAAGAAAAGTTTTCTCTATTGATGAGGTCTTTGACTATGTCCGGTCATTGTTCAGTGACCAACTTGCGGCAAAAGGACTGGTCTTGACTACGGACCGGGGTGAAACACCATGTTATTTGGAAGGAGACTCGATTCGGGTGCGTCAGGCTTTACTCAACTACGTAAGCAATGCAATCAAGTTTACCGAGCATGGTGCCATCACTGTACGTGCCATCAATCTCAAACAAAGTGATGACGAAGTGCTGGTGCGTTTTGAAGTAAAGGACACCGGTATCGGTATAGAGGCCAGTAAACTGGCGGGTTTGTTTAAGGCTTTCAGGCAGGCAGATACATCCACGACGCGCCGTTATGGCGGGACAGGGCTGGGACTGAGTATAACCCAGAGACTCGCAACGATGATGGGTGGTGAGACCGGGGTGGAAAGTGTGCCCGGGTGTGGCAGTACATTCTGGTTTACTGCACGGCTTGGCAACGCTGAGGATCTCAAGAAGAGTGCCAACCCTGGCAAGCAGGTTCATGCCGAGGCCCGGTTGAGTAAACATTTTGCCGGAGCACGCGTCCTGCTGGTCGAAGATAATGTCATCAACCGCAAGGTAACTGGACAGATTTTACTTAAAGCCGGGCTCAGTGTTGATACCGCTGAAGATGGCTCGACGGCTTTGGAGAAAGTTACCAACCATGCCTATGATCTTATCCTGATGGACATCCAGATGCCGGATATGGATGGTCTTGAGGTAACGCGTTTGATCCGCTCGATGACTGGATCAGAAACCGATGGCGGGAAAGTTCCCATTCTCGCAATGACCGCCAACGTATTTGAAGAAACTCAGCGTGACTGTCTGGATGCCGGGATGGATGATTTCATCATCAAGCCTGCTCAGCCAGAGCAGTTGTTTGGACTGATATTCAGATGGTTATCGCAGTCTGGAACTGAAGATAAGCAAGGGATTCCAAATGATATTGCCCGTGTACATACCAAAGCCAATGGCACGCCCCTCAGCCTGGCAAAGCTGGCCATGTTTCTGGGTGATGATGCCGCGATGCTCGTTGATGTCTTACAGGCGTTCCTGTCACATTCAGAAGCCTCTGTTACGGCGTTAGAAAAAGCGTGCGCCGACCGGGATGCCGGGCAGGTATTGTTTCATGCCCACCGGCTTAAATCTTCATCCCTTACGATAGGTGCCGAAATCCTGGCTGGTTTATGCCTCGAACTGGAGAGGGCTGGTTCTGATGGTGACTGGGTATCCATAGACAGCCTGGTTCCGGAAGTGAGCCCGGCTTTAGAGCATGTAAATACCTATATTGATGCATATCTGAAAAAAACCACTTCCTGATTCTGTTGAAAGCCTGACCGGTCAGCTTAGTAAACGCTGCTTTATGGCAAACTGGATCAATTCAGAGTTGGTCTTTATACCCTGGTTTTCCATTATCTGATATTTATGAAAAGCAACTGTTCTGGGTGTGATATGCAGGGTTGCCGCGACCTGTTTCATGGTTTTACCTTCTGCAAGCAGTTGCAGTACTTCCTTTTGGCGTAAAGTTAACGCATCTTTCTCATTTGCCCGCTTCAGTGTCTTACTCATTGTGTCCGCAAAAGTATTGTCTATTGAGGGGGTTATGTAACTCCCGCCATCCAGAACAGTTTTTAAGGCCTCAAACAGTTCGCTGGCAGCAGAGCTTTTTAACAGATATCCATCAGCGTTGATTCTCAGTGCTTGTGCAAGCAAGACTGGATCGCTACAGGCCGTCAGGAATATCAGCTTAATGTGTGGAGATTTTTTTTTCAGTTTTTCGCCGGCAACCAGACCATTAAGGTTGGGCATTTGGATATCCAGCAGGACAACATCCGGATTCAGTGCTGAAACCATGGACAGCATTTGCCTGCAGTCGGTAACGGCACCGACCACGTCATACCTGGGCTCAAGGAGGTTCGTAAACGCCTCTAACAGAAGTGCATGATCATCGGCAAGAAATACCCGTGACCGTCTCATTGAATCAGCTTTCCGAATAATCTGGAAATTCCCCTACACCTCAGTTGTCATAAAATAATTGTTTCTTTGCGAATGAATATTTATCATAAAGTAACCAGCAGTCATAAATCTACCATTGTCCTTGAAAGTTCGTGCGGTGGAGACAAGAAGAGTATCGAATGGAAAAACCTGAATGATCAACTGGATCCCTTCCCGCAGTACACTAGTGTACTGATGGACACTATGAGGTTATCAGATATTCACATTCTGTTGGTTGAAGATGATGTCGTGAGCCAGGTTTCCACGGCCGGGATGTTGAGAAAGATGGGTTGTGCTGTGACGGTGGCGGGAGATGGGCTGCAGGCTATCACTGCACTTGAATCTGGCGATTACAACCTGGTATTCATGGATTGCTCTTTGCCTGAGATGGATGGTTTCGAAGTGACCCGCATCGTTCGCAGCGCAAAAAACTTGACGATTGACCGGCACATTCCCATCATCGCACTGACAGGGCTTGCCAGGGTAACTGAGCGTGAAAGATGTGCCAGCGCCGGAATGGACCATTGCCTGGGTAAGCCGGTTGATTCAGCGGCATTGACCGAGGCTATTGAGCAATGCCTGGGCCGAATCAGCTTGGTGGACCCGGCTAAACCACAGGATGACCAGGCAGCAATTCCTCGTGGGGATGGTGGTTTTCTGGATACACTTCTCGACACTTTTCTGGGTGAAGTATCGACGACCGTTGCAGATTTACAACAAGCGCTCAGACAATCAGACTTTGCACGATTGCAGTCTGTTGGTCACCGCATGCGTGGCGCCGGTGGTTTACTTGGAGTCCAGGAGCTATCAAATATTGCATGGGCTCTTGAGCAAGCAGGACAAGCCGGGGATATGGATCTAGCCACCAGATATACGCTCAAACTCATCGCAGAAGTTCAGAGACTAGCTGAGAACCTGAATCAGCATGAAGGCAAACCCGATCCATCACGTGGTTGAGTTTTCCGGCTTTTCCGTTCGATTGGTCATTCAGAACATTTTCATTAGCAGACCAACCAACGCTCCCAGTACCAGTCCCGCGTTAGCTGCCAGGGTCAGGCCCATCCCCGGTCCCCGGCTCTTGGGATCTTTCACATACTCGGCAGAATACAAAAACCGCCCAACAATGAAAGCAGCGCCCGGAAGTAAAACCCACAATTCGCTTACATAATAAGCAAATGCATAAGCAGCCGGTATCATGATCACCAGTTGCTCCATGGTGTTTTGCTGCACCCGGAACAGCCGTTCCCAGGCTTCATCACCCTCACAGGCTGGCGCGTCGACGTTGTACTTCCCGCGCGAGGCGCCAACACGGAGGGTAAACCAGATGTATTGCAGCAGGGCCAGTAAAACAATCAGCGTTGCATGTTCCATTTTTTATTCCTCATTGTAGGGTGGATATTCATGTCCACCGATTGAATTTAATCGTCTTTCCCGCGCTTGTCACCATGAACCCAGGTGACTTCCGAGCCGCCGTTTGCCCTGGCCAGCACCCTTGCTAAAACAAACAGCAGGTCGGACAAACGGTTCAGGTAGCGCAGACTGGCTTCATTAATGTCTTCCATTTTGGATAATGACACAAGTAACCGCTCTGCACGCCGGCAAACTGTGCGGGCAAGGTGACAGCGGGCGGCAGGTTCTGAACCGCCGGGTAGAATGAAATCCTTCAGTGGTGGCAGGTCTTCGTTAAAATGGTCAAGGTCGGCTTCAAGTCGATCAATAAACGCTTCGGGGATCAGCATATATCCCGGCATGCACAACTCTCCGCCCAGGTCGAATAGTTCATGCTGGGTGCGGGTCAGGCAGGCACGTACCGATTCTTCCGGTTTGGCTGACAACACCAGGCCAACCAGGCTATTAAGCTCATCAACCGTGCCAAATGTCTCGACGCGCAGACTGTCTTTGTCTACGCGTGAGCCATCGCCAAGCCCCGTCGTGCCTTTGTCGCCTGTGCGTGTGTAAATCTTTGAAAGTCGATTGCCCATCGTTGCAGATATTCCTGATTGGCAAAAAAGAAGGATAATATATCATGCAGTCCGGTTCACCGTAGTCTTGAAAATGAAATTATCATTGCAAGTCAGCTGCAATGGCCCGTGGGGATCAGAGGCATTGCTTTTTTGTCGTTGAGCGCTATATTGGTCATCCAGTTAAGAGGATATGAACCATGCCCCAACGCACCCCGCTTTTTGATGCCCACGTAGCCTGCGGCGCCCGCATGGTTGATTTTGGAGGCTGGGAAATGCCAATCAACTATGGCTCCCAGATAGTGGAACATCACAAGGTGCGGCAGGCGGCGGGAATGTTCGATGTTTCCCACATGACGGTGGTAGACATCAACGGTTCGCAATCACGTATTTTTCTCAGTTATTTGCTGGCCAATGATGTGGCAAAGCTACTGACTCCGGGCCGGGCGCTGTATAGCTGCATGTTGAACGAGCAGGGCGGCATCATCGATGACCTGATCACCTATTTTCTGAATGAGGAATTTTTTCGTGTGGTAGTAAATGCCGCGACGCATGACAAGGATATGGCATGGATTACATCACAGGCCCGTGCCTTTGATGTTGAGGTGACCGAACGACCTGAACTGGCCATGATTGCTGTTCAGGGTCCGGGCGCCCGGCAGGCGTTGTTAGCACAGTTGCCGGAAGCCGATGCTGCAATTGCTGCTGAAATGAAGCCATTCAATGCCGGCCAGTTCGGCGACCTGTTTATCGCCCGTACCGGCTATACCGGTGAAGATGGCTTTGAGATTTCTCTACCGGCCGAAGCGGCTTCAGCACTATGGCAACAATTACTGGATGCAGATGTCACGCCTTGTGGCCTCGGTGCTCGCGATACCTTGCGTCTTGAAG
>Ga0164313_10002769_pt1 | contig 15646 bp, 14 predicted proteins | sample GuaBasSedimGuay4_FD_113735 | JGI IMG/M metagenome (GOLD analysis project Ga0164313, IMG submission 113735) | Subseafloor sediment microbial communities from Guaymas Basin, Gulf of California, Mexico - Guay4, Core 4569-4, 0-3 cm | ecosystem: Environmental > Aquatic > Marine > Hydrothermal vents... | reverse complement strand
CTATATGAATATTCGTTCCCTGGGCGTTTATGGAGGTACCAATATCAATACACAGGCGCAGGCAGTAGCCCAGGGTACAGATATTCTGGTTGCCACTCCCGGGCGGCTTTTTGACCTGGTGATGAAGGGTGCACTGCGGTTAAAAGAGATTAAAAAACTGGTGATTGATGAAGTGGATGTGATGCTGGACCTTGGATTTCGCTATCAATTGACCAATATCCTGGAGCTGCTCCCCGAACGAAGGCAGAATATTATGTTTTCTGCCACCATGACCGATGAGGTGGATGCACTTATCGATGATTTCTTTAAGGCCCCGGCCAAAATCTCAATTGCTGTGAGCGGCACGCCCCTGGATAATATTTCCCAGTTGTGCTACCAGGTATCCAACTTCAACACCAAAGTAAACCTGCTGTCATACCTCTTAAGGGACAAGGAAGAATTCAACAAAGCACTTGTTTTTGTATCCAATAAAAAGAGTGCGGACCGCCTGTTTGAAGAACTGGAAGAAGCCTATAATTCGGAGATCTGTATCATCCACTCCAATAAGTCTCAGAATTACAGGATTCGATCCATACAACAATTTGACCGGGGTGATAACAGAATCCTGGTCACCACCGATGTAATGGCCAGGGGATTGGACCTGGATAAGATTTCTCATGTGATCAATTTTGACACCCCAACCTACCCGGAGAATTACATGCACCGCATTGGGCGAACAGGTCGGGCCGAGGAGGAAGGAAAAACCATTCTATTTTTTACAGAAAAAGAAGTGGCCGATAAAGAAGCCATTGAATCATTGATGAACTACAAAATTCCCCTGGCCGACTTTCCATCCGGGGTTGAGGTTTCTCATGAATTAATACCAGAAGAACGACCGGTTCAGGCCGAGGTCCAGGTGAAACGAGCCGTAGACAAAAAGAATACAGGAGGAGGCGCCTTTCACGAAAAGAAGGAAAAGAATCTGAAAACCAACCAGGGTGGTTCTTATTTAAGAAAAAAGAAGAAACACAAAAAACCCCAGACCAGGGGCGATAAAAATTTCATGAAGCGCCATAAGAGGAAATAAGATATGAGGAAAAAGCATCTGTTGATATTCTTTTTATTTCTCCTTTCAAAGCCTTTGATTTCACAGGACACCAGTTTTATGGCCAAAATTAAAATACCACCGGTCATCGACACATTGTTCATAGATCACGACCGTAACAACTGGTCCATCAGACTATTTACAAATTATAAAGACAACAAATTCAAACTCAGCAATACAGATCACAGCGTATTGTACACCCCTCATAACCCCTTTGGATTTGGATTTGGGTTGGGTACCAGAAAAGTATTGCTGGATATTGCATTCAATATTAAAGTCAAGGATAAGGAACCTACAGAACGCTTCGATTTACAGGCAACCCTTATGTTAAACAATCACCAGCTTAACTTCACAATTCAAAGATATCAGGGCTTTAATGTGAACGATGGATCGGTGGACGAATTTCGTACGGATATAACTTCTTTATCCTCCGGACTTGTTTATATGTATATGTTCAATACTTCTGAATACTCCATGGCCGCAATAAAATCGGGCCTGTCCAAACAAAAAAAGAGTGCCTTTACTTCGGGATTGGGTGGGTTTATATTTATGAACCGTATATCCGCAGATAGCTCTATTATACCACCGGAACTATACCACCTTTTTAATGAGGAAGCCAGGATAGTAAATCTACCGGGGATAGGAGCAGGAGGGCTTGTCAATTTGAGTGCGACAGTTCCGTTTTTTAAAAACTTTTTTGCAACGGCAAAAGTCAATACCGGAATCGGGCTCATGTATAAATATGTAGAAACAGAAACGGTTTCTTATCATCCCACCGATCCTTTACTATATCAGTTGGACCTGGGGGTTATTTTGGGATATAATGCGAATAGATACTACATCAATTTTTCCATGGGGTATACCCTGTTTGGAACAAGTCTTGGCTATAATAACAGGATGACATATAACACAGCCAAAGCAAAGCTGGCCCTGGGATATAAACTTGGGAGGAACCGAAAATAAACAATATATAAACTATAATCTGGGCAATTTATTTCCCAGCAGGAACAGGATTGGAACAATGGAGATATTGATGCGTTTATGAAGGCTTACTGGAAGTCTGAAGAGCTGCAGTTTGGGGGTGCGAATGGCATCACAAAAGGTTGGCAAAAAACACTAAATAATTATAAAAGGGGCTATCCTAACAAAGCGACAATGGGCAAGCTTACCTTTCAGATAAAGGATATGACCTGGCACAGCAGAAAGGTGGTAAGCCTAACAGGAAGCTGAGAACTGGTGCGGGAAAATAACAATCCTGGCGGCCACTTTCTATTGATCTGGAGGAAAATCAATGGAGAATGGAAAATCGCAGTGGATCACACCAGTCAGAAGGCTATACTATAGCAAAAAACTAACTTCCGTTAACTCCCTGCCGATTTGCTGTACGCCCTCCAAAATTCTCTTTGTTTGTGCTGGTGAAGGTTTCTTTATACCCTTAATATACTGTGCAAGCAAGCTTTGGTTCATTCCAATGCGTTCAGATAGTGCTTTAGCATTGATAACCTTATAAAAATCAAAAAAGCTTTCCAGATCAAAGTTAAATCTAAGATCGTCTTCTGAATACTTTACATTAAACTCCTCGAAAGTAAAATTCAGCGCATCCAGGACGTTTGCTTTGAGTTTTTCGAAGGTCGCCGCTTCTGTCGCTATAAACTTACTTTCGATCGTTGATGTTGCACTGTAGCCGACACCCTCTTTAATCACCTTCACATTAGTTTTTCTTTTTCTCATCCCCGTCTTTGTTTGATGTCAGCCTGATTCAGGATAGAATTCAACAGCCCCTTTTTAACTTCTTTACTGCCGTGAAAGGGTACAGTCAATTGGCCCTTTTTCTCCTTGTGTTGAAGAATAACATGACTCCCTTTCTGTCGAACTATAAACCAACCATCCTTTAATAGCAACCTGAATAATTCATTGTATTTTACCATTTCGAAGGTAATATATTTATTACTTATATCAAATAAATCACAGTCAGATGTCAACTGTTTATGTGTTGAATATGAGATTATCGCAACTATTTCTGACAAACTTTATAATTCCATTCGATACACATATATGAAATGAACTATTAAACCAGTTTCTTTTTCAAGCATTTCTGGAACAGGCTGAAGGAAATGGCAATAGAAGAGGCGGGAAGAGCTGCCAACCTGAAAATCCACCCCGGTTATCAAAATCTGCTTCTCAAGTACTCGACTGCACAATAGTTAGGCCTCGAACCGAAATAATTGACCATTTTATTAAAAGTTTACACAATTGTTAAACTTCCGTGATATCCCTGTGATTTCATAAGAGGTACTTTGAATCAGATATTCATTAAACAACAATTTGTTATGAAAACAACTCTGATTCTTAGTGTTATGGTCTTGGCCCTGGTATTTACCGGGTGCGACAAAGACGATGAGGAGGAAATGAAAAGCTCCTCCGTGTTCAAAGTTTCCATCCAGAATGTAATGGAGGAAAAAGACTTCTTATCCAGCGGAGTATTTAACACCCCGGCTGGTGAGGGCATTGAATTATTTGATGGTGGAATGGCCATCGATGGGGATATTACCTCAAGCATCATGTTGTATGATGCCGGGACTGAAGTTAATGAGCTACCGGGTGTAGGGATTCACCAACCTGCACGACTAAACGGGGGAGAAAATGAAAACGGCAATGTACGCTCGGTAGACGATATGTTTACCTATCCAACAGTGGCCGGCGCAGTGAAAATTACGATTACACCCATGTAATCGATTATATAACAGTCAATTTTACAAAGGTGCAGCCCTGGTTGGGCTGCACTTTTTTTTTCAATGTCAGGAATCTTTTGTACCTTGATTCGACATTTTTATTAGATCTACCGATTTATGTTCGAGCAAATTGTCATACTGGATCAAACCGGATTGCAGGACTGGGCACTGGATGAATTAGAAAAGGTGTCCAGGCTTCCCCTGCGCATCTATGAATCTGATCCGGAGAGTAAAAACGATATCATTGGCAGGATTGGTTTGGCGGATTGTGTTTTCCTTTCATGGAGGGCAAAATTAAGTTCGGAGGTATTAAGCCATTGTAAATCATTATATTATGTCGGTATGTGCTGTAGTATATACAGTCCCGAATCTGCCAATGTAGATATAGAGTATGCATTGGAAAATAATATTGTTGTAAAAGGAATCAGAGATTATGGGGATGAGGGAGTAGTAGAATATATCCTCTCCGAATTGATCCAATTGCTAAAAGGTCTTGGCTCACACCAGTGGAAAAAAGAGCCGGTGGAGTTGACTGGCAGGTCCATTGGAATCATAGGATTGGGAACAACAGGGAGCATGCTTGCAAAACAGTTTCAGGCACTGGGTGCAAATGTCTGTTACTTTAGCCGGAACAGGAAACCGGAAATAGAAAAAGATGGGATAAAATACCTGAGCCTCCAGGAGCTGCTTTCAACGGTTGATATCCTCTCTTTCCATCTGCCACGGGGTTCCTGCCTGTTGGGCGAAAAAGAATTTGAACATTTTGGAGATGGTAAAATCATTATTAACACCTCCCTGGGCTTGATGGTTGAAAAGCCAGCATTAGAAAAATGGATTTCCCGGCCAGGCAACTATGCCATTTTCGATGGGGATGGCATAGACAAATATTTTGCCGAATTTAAAAAATATGAGCGAATGATATCTGCAGAAGTTGTTTCTGGCTGGACCAGGGAAGCGCGAGAAAGGTTATCGAGAAAAGTGATCGATAATGTGCTGGGGGGTGCGAAGAAAATTACCCTCCTTTTGATTTTCCTCACACTTTGTTTTTGGCAGGTGAATGGGCAGGACATCACTTATGGTTCAAATGACGGACAACACGTCAATATATCAGATACAAAGATCTATTATGAAGAATATGGGTCCGGACCAGCTCTATTTTTACTGCATGGAGGCTTTGGTTCCATCCATGATTTTCAGCAGGTTATTCCTGATCTTGCCAATCATTTCAGGGTAATAGCAGTGGATAGTCCGGGCCATGGCAGATCGGAACAGGCCGACTCGCTCAGTTTTGAATTGATGGCCAATTATGTTTCCGAAATGATCGATCTGCTACATTTGGACAGCCTGTATATCATTGGATATAGCGATGGAGGAAATACTGCACTACTTTTATCAAACCAGCGACCCGACAAAGTGAAAAGAGTTGTCGCATCGGGAGCCAACAGCAAGATGAGTGGACTTACCCCGGAGGTTCTCGGATATCTCGAAATGGTGAATCCAGAATTCATTGAAGCCTCTCAGCAAGAGTGGTTGATGGACTATATGAGCAAATCACCTGAAAAGGATAACTGGAAAAAATATATTGCAGATATGATCAAAATGTATTCTAATGAAGTGATCATAGACAACAAGCAACTTGCCAATATTAGTGGAAGGGTCCTGTTGCTATATGGAGACCGGGATGTAATTAAACTTGAACACGGACTTGAAATATACAATGCAATTCCGGGAAGCAGGTTTTGTGTACTTCCCAACACACCTCATGAAGTATTCAGTGCAAACCCTGCATTGGTTAATGAAATAGGCATTGCGTTTTTAAAAGAGTAGAATCTAAATAACCAAATACTGAATATCGATGACACCACTTACTGATTCACCGAATATTGGTACCACCCTGGCGGAGAAGCTGGAGGAGATCGGGATTAATAACCTGGAAGAATTACGGTCAGCAGGCAGCTTGGAGGCCATAACCAAACTGGCTTCAAAAGATAAAAATGGAGTATGTCTTCTGATGTTTTACGCCCTGGAAGGAGCGATCCAGGGCATTCGCTGGCATGGTCTGGAACAAAGAAAAAAAGATGAGCTACAGGCCATATACAGGGCTGAAATCATTTAGTACCGAACCACCCCATGAGAAGTCTCACCATATTACTTCTCCTTCTATTCTCACCTTTAGTCCTTTCTGGACAGTTGGTGAAAGGAACTGTCCTGGATAAAGAATCCGGAAGTCCGGTTTCGCTTGCAGCCATCTATTTTAACGGAACATTTGCGGGCACTACCTCTGACCCGAATGGGAACTTTGAGCTGGATGTCTCCAGGTATAAATCAATGCCTCTGACCATAAGTGCCGTAGGGTATTACTCCCTTACGTTAAGGGATTATTCTGTTGGAGAACCCATTAAAATCTATTTAATCCCTAAAGTCTACGAACTGGGGGAAGTAGTGGTAACAGAGAAAACTTCTAAAAAAGACCGGAAAAAGAATCTTAACCTATTCCGAAGGGAATTTCTTGGGACAACCTCCAATGGCCGGCGTTGTGAAATCCTGAATGAAGAGGACATTTCCTTCCTTTCCAGCGATCACAAGGATACCCTTCAGGTTATTGCATTAAAACCAATTCTTATTCACAATACGGCCCTGGGTTACAACATCACTTATTACCTGGATGAATTTGAATGCTGCAACAAAAATAAGTCCCTCTTTTTCTCTGGAAACATTCAGTTTACCGAGGATCTTTTCACGCAAAGACGATTCTCAGAAAGAAGAAGAAGACTTGCATATTTCGGATCCAGAATGCACTTCTTCAGGGCACTCTGGTCTGATGACCTGGACTCCAATCATTTTACTGTCAGAGATTCAACAGCAACAGAACTTGAATGCCAAAACCTGATCATTCAGGGTGAGGGGTTAACTAAGTATCTCAAATATCCCGAAACACTTCATATAAGTTTCTATGAAAACCGGAGTAGACTTTTCTTCCTAAAGGAACAGGTGTTTTTTGATAAAGATGGATTTTTCGATCCAGTCGGGATTAGCTGGGCAGGGAATATGGCCAGAAAGCGCATTGGAGACTGGTTGCCCTATGAATATTCTGTTGAATAAGGATGTTACCACACTCCGGGTTCTCAAATTTTATTAGTTTTGATTTGTCTCCCATACCATGAATAAATACATCCTGATTCTTCCATTTGTCAATTGCACTTTACCTGCTTTCAACCAGGGAATCCAATGGAAGCATTGCATCACGAATGACTGGTAGCTTCAACACGTGTATCCTTCCCCCGGGTTGTCTTCATTATAGAAAGTAACCCCCTTGAAATTATGCCTAAGAATCACCTGCCTGGCCTGGCCATTACCATTGTGGATGGTCAGGATTCAGCTTATATGATCATCAACCTGGATCGGCTCGCTTACAATGTATGCCCCCGGTATCCGGATCAACTTTCCCTTCAAGATCGATGGCCATGGCAATGTCCTGAAGATTGTAGAGGGACCATTTGCAGGAGAGACCGTTGAGTACGATCCAGAAACCGGAAACCAAATTCACCAAAATACGATCTTTGTACACAACCCTTAGGGGTATATTTGCATCCTTGAAATAAACCAACAATACCTAATTTATGAAACTTTTCACCGTTCAGCTTTTAGCCATCTCAATTGCAATTGGAACAATTCAGTCCTGTGAAGAGGCCGATCCCGTGCAGAAGGAGACTCCAGAAATTACACTGCATAAAAAAGCAGCCGAAATTATTAACGCCGACAATACGTTGGGCTTCGAATTATTCAAAGAGGTCTTTGACACAAGTGAGGAAGAGAATCTAATGATCTCTCCACTGAGTATTTCCTATGCGCTGGGCATGACCTATAATGGTGCTGACGGTACCACTCTCCAGGCTTTCAATGATGTCCTGCATTTTGGAGATCTGACTTCTTTGGAGGTCAATGAGAGCTATAAGGACCTGATGGGACAGATGCTGAACCTGGACAACAAAATCGAGTTCTCCATTGCCAACAGCATCTGGTACCGTATGGGTTTTAATGTGATCTCAGAATTCATCGAGACCAACAAAACCTATTTTGATGCCGAAGTAAAGGAGACGGATTTTTCTGATCCCCGGACCCTGGAACTCATAAATGGGTGGATCGAGGATAAAACCAATGACAAAATTGTTGATATGCTGGATGTAATCCCTGGAGGTGTGGTGATGTACCTGATCAATGCCATCTATTTTAATGCGCCCTGGACCTATGAGTTCCCCAAAGAGGATACCTACCAGGGTGATTTTTTCCTGGAAGACGAAACAAGCCACCAGGTAGATTATATGCGGGTTAACGGCAGCTTTCAGTACACTTCGAATTCTGATTTTACCGCTGTGGATCTCCCCTACGGAGATAGCACATTCAGCATGGTGGTGATGCTCCCGGCCACAGGTAAAGAAGTATCAGACCTGGTGGAATCCCTTGATATGGAAAAATGGGACGTTTGGTTCCAGAATTCCCAAGTGATCAATATCCAGGTTACACTACCAAAATTTCAATATGAATTCAAGAAACTGCTTAATGATCCCCTGATTAACCTTGGGTTGGGTGTGGCTTTTTCAGATGCAGCTGATTTCTCCAGGATCACTCCAGGTGGAGGCATCTATATTTCCAGGGTCATTCACCAGACCTTTATTGATGTGCAGGAAGAGGGTACAGAGGCTGCTGCTGCCACGATTGTGGAGATGAAAGAAAGCAGTGCAGGCACCACTTTTAGTTTCAGAGCCGATCATCCCTTCCTGTACCTCATCAAAGAGAATTCCACCGGGGCAATTGTATTTATGGGCAAGGTGGGCAGACCCGATCATGATTAGGATTTACAGCTCTATTTGATATATCAGAGATTATTCGAGCCCCAGGCTCCTGATGTAGGCTTCATTGTTGGAAGGTCTTCCCAGGAATTCTTCCACAGCCTCATCCAGGTCCCTTTGTGTTCCGTTTGCAAGGATTAGCTGGCGATATCTTATTCCCGTTGCCTGATCGGTTAGTCCATTCTTTTCAAATTCAGTAAAAAGATCCTGTGCATACACCTCTGCCCATAAATACCCGTAATAATAAACCGGATGGGTATTGATGTGGATCCAGCTAGCCTGCGGGTGAGTACCCTCTACATATATTTCACGCACGCCCAGCTCCTCATCTATTTTTACCCAGAGATCATCGGTGGAGATAGGATGCTTTGGGTCATAGGAGTCATAGAGGTTCATATCATAGATACAGGATCGCAACGAACTTAAAGCTGAATATCCCGAGGAGAAATTTTTGGCACTGAACATCTTGTCGAATGTATCCCTGGGCAACACTTCTCCAGTTTCATAATGTATGGCCACCCTGCTCAAAGAGGTATAATCCCAGGTCCAGTTCTCGAAAATTTGCGACATGGCCTCAGCAAAATCCGGTTTAGAATAAGCCTGCAGGGCAAACTCACCCCGGTAGCACATGTTATCCATGATATGTCCAAATTCATGAAAGAGGGTATTTAACTCCCTATGGCTGAGCAAGGAAGGTAATTCATCAGTGGGTTTCGTGAAGTTCCCAAGAAGCATACAAACCGGTACCTCATATCCATCATTCAGCAACTTCCCATCGGTTAATCCTACTCCATAGAACCACGATTCTTTGTTGGGCCTGGGGAACAGGTCCAGGTAAAACCTACCCCTCAATTCCTCTCCTTCAAACACCTCGTACATTTGAACATCTTCATGCCAGACTGATGGATTCTCCACCCTTCGGTAATCAAGGCCCAAAAGCTGCTCATAAATCTCCAGCATCCCATCCAGAACCTGTTCCATGGGCAGATACTCCCTTAACTTTTCATGATCCACCTGGTATTCGGTTTTCAAGATCTGGTTCTTATAATAGGAAATATCCCAGGCATAAAGCGGACTGCTTATCCCATTTCCGGGCGCTTGCTTTTTATAATCCTCCAATATCTTCAGATCAGCGATGGCTTTCTCTTTGGACCGGTCCACCAGGTCGTTGATGAAATTCCAGACTGTTGCCGGATTATTAGCCATTTTTGGAAACAGGTTATACTCCGCATAGGAATCATAACCCATGATCTGTGCCAGCTCATAGCGCTTTTGCACCAGTTTATCCAGGATCTCCAGATTTTTATCTTCAGCTCTGTTGGCATACAAAAAGTAGTAGGCCTTCCTGGTTTCTTCACTATCTGCATTCCCCAGAACAGTGGAAGATGTAGCATTCATAATTGGAATCTCATACTGAGAATCCCCTACCCTGTATGTATTCATAAAGTTCTCTGGAAGTCCGGCCACCCCCGCTTCATCCAACGTGAGAAGTTCGTTGGATGCATTCATATTGTTTGAATAATCGGAGCTAAGCTGACTGATCTCAATGCTTAACCTTTTAAATTCGGACAGCTCTTCGGCCTCCAGGTTAACACCCGATTGTTTGAATCGCAGAATCAGATCATCAACCAGAATTTTCCGATTCCCTTCCAGCTGTTGATATGGCTTTGATTCACTGAATCGAACCATCTGGTCGAATATCACCCTGTCAGAATAAAGTGTGGTGGAGAGTGAATCCAGCAGTTGATACCCTTTGAGACCTGATAGCCTGGAGAGGGAATCCGTAGAAACCCAGTAGAGCATAAAACAATTGTTACTGGCGATGTTGATTTTATTGTGAATCTCATCCATCACTCCGAAAACATTGTCGAAGGTGGCGGATTTTAGGTTCCTGATTGATTCAGCATCCTTCTGTACCTCCCCTAAGGTATAACCGGCATAGTCTCCAATATCTTCAGCGGACACACTGGCATAATCAATGGGTTCGTTAAGCGCTGTTAAAAACGGATTTTCCGATAATTCACCTGTGGATCCAACAGGTCCGTTACAGGATATTACAAGAGTTAACAGGATTAGATAACAGAGTGATTTCATGCTTGAAAGCTTTTGGTATATAAAGCCCTCAAGGTACAATTACTTTTGAATTCAAAACATGATAACAGTCCTGTAACGACGCTCAATCTTTGTGGTAGTCCAGAACGGATTCGTCCAGAGCCTTCCGGGTAAACTTATTGAGTTTGGTAATTTTTGCAACATGCGCGAATGCTGAAGGTAGGATTCGAATGGCCTCCTTCTTACTTTCCACCTCGACTACAATCCATGCTTTATGTTCTCCGTCCATGCATCCCCAATCTGCATGTGAAACAAAATGAGATCCGGAATCCAGAAATACTTGAATTGCCCTGGTACACGACGCCTTATCCTCTCCGTGTGGCACTTCAATCAGATACTTTTCCATCGTAAGTTCCTCCTGTTTTGCTACAAGTTACAGTGAATGTGACAACTGAAGTTAATCCCCATGAAATTAACACCTAATTTAACAAAGGTACTGTAACATAAACCCTTACCAGGGAACTTCAGGTTGAGTACAGGGTATTCAGCCTTGATGATCCTCAGGTTATAGAGAAAATGATCAAAGATGTGAAGGTGGTGTTCCACTGTGCCGGGCCCTATATCTATACTTCAAAGCCCATGGTAGATGCCTGCCTGAATACAGGAACGCATTACCTGGATATCACCGGAGAAATACCAGTTTATGAGGCAATTGCTCAGCGCGATGTTGAGGCCCGATCGAAGGGAGTAATGCTTCTACCGGGTATCGGCTTTGATATTGTCCCGACCGATTGCCTGGCCAAACATCTGAAGCATCGCTTACCATCTGCCACCCATCTTGCTCTTTCCTTTCAGGGTGTGGGTCCGGCCGGACTTCCCCCGGGCACACAACGTACCATGTTTGAATTAATTCCCTATGGTAACAGGGTGCGAAAGGAGGGTAACCTTATAGATCCCGGACGTGAAAGTAAAACCCGCATGATCGACTTTGGAGATGGGCCCATAGAGGCCGTGAGACTCACCTGGGGTGATGTGTATTCTGCCTGGTACAGCACTGGCATTCCAAACATTGAAGACTACCTGGTTCTAACACCCTCCATGAAAAAGGGACTGTCCTTCATCACTTTGATTCGGCCCCTGTTTAAACTGGCTGCTGTTCGCAATTTTTTTATGCGGGGAATCAAACCCGGCCCCAGTCTGGAAGAATGTTCCAGGACCATATACCATGTGTGGGGAGAGGTCACTGATGATAAAGGGAACAGGGCAGTTTCACGTCTGCATGGTCCCGAAGGGGGTCTCATCTGGACTTCCAGGCTGGCCATTGCTGCAGTCACCAGGGTACTCAGTGGAGATTTTTCCCCTGGATACCAGACTCCGGCCATGGCCTACGGGGCAGACTTTGTACTAGAGCTTGACGGGGTTACCCGGGAAGATGTGATTTAACTCAAATAAAATTATCGCCCCCAGATCCCTTCCAGTTTTCTTAGCCGGTTACGTGCCACTTTGACCTCCATCACTGATTCTCCCTGAAGCCTGCATGTGCTTTTTTTACTATTTACATGAGTAAGGTACTTCTTGTTAATCAGAGCCGACCGGCTTACCCGAAAGAAATCCTCATCGGCGAGCTCCCGTTCCATGCTCCCCAGGTTGCTGGAAACAATCTCACGGCGTTCGTTGGCCAGAAAAATTTCCGTATAGTTTCCATCCGCGATGCAGCAAACAATATCGTGCGGATCGATCACCAGAAAACCAGTCCGGGTATTCAATTTTAATCTTTTGTTGATGCCCAGGTTGGTGAGTAGTTTGTCAATGCGGGAGTTAAGCAATTTCTGGTTCTTCTTTTCCCGGAATCTCTCAATGGCCTTATTAAGTTCCATTGGGTCCACCGGCTTCAACAGGTAATCAAATGCAGAGACCTTGATAGCCTGGATGGCATACTCATCATACGCCGTAATAAAAATATACCCTATATCCATATTCATACCCCTGAGGCTGTAGACCAGATCAAATCCATTTTTCCCGGGCATCTGGATATCCAGCAGGATCAGATCTGGCAGCTTCTCAACAACCTGGTCCAATGCCTGGTCTACATTCTCAGCAACTCCGGCCAGGGTCACTCCTTCTACGCGTTCAAGCAGAAGGCTCAGCAGATCTCTCGCTTCTGGTTCATCATCCACAATCATTATGGATATAAATTCATCTTTCATTTGATCGAAATTACTACAAGTGTCCCGGCTGCTTTCAGGTCATATTCGAAGAGGTCCTTTACCTCGAAACGGGCCTTTTTCCCGGTTACTTCATTAAACTGTTTGAAATACTTCTTCATCATCTTTATTCCCTTCCCTGCGGAGTCCTCCTGGTACCTGCTTGCCGCAGCTCTTCCAATCCCATTGTCCCTGATTTCTATTTTAATACCTGATCCCCATTCTGATGCAGATACCTCCAGCATTCTGTCATACTCCCTGTGCCGCAGGCCATGTTTGATGGCATTCTCAACAAATGTTAAGATACTCATTTTAGGAATCTGATATTGCTTGAGTTTCTGCACTTCCACATTAATCTTAAAATTGAATTTCTCCCTGAATCTCAACTTCTCAATATCCATGTATTTAAGTACAAACTCCAACTCGTCGGAAAGCGTCCATGTTACCCTGGACGAATCGCCCGACACCATCCGCAACAGATCAGTCAGACCTTTTAGATATTGATATGCCAGATCCTTCTCTCCTTTATAGATGAGGGATCCTACGGCATTCAGTGCATTATAAGTAAAATGAGGATCCAGCTGGCTCTTTATGGATTGCAACTGAAGCTGACTGATCTGCTTATCTTTTTCATACCTCTTGGAGACCAGCCTGTTTTGAAATATAATCCAGAGGTAGAAAAGGCCAAAAAGCGAAAGGAACAAGCCAGGGTACACCACCTTTCGATAGAGGAACCACTTGTTCTTTCTATACTCTAATGTGTACCTCTTCTCATCCATCTGTACATGAAGTACCGGATAGGCTTCGCCATCCTTTTTAAGCGAAATCAGGGTTCTGGGATTCCTGGCTTCAACAGGTAGTTCAAAATTCGCTGACTCCCGAAAATCGGATCTGTAAATAAACAACTTCCCCCCGGCATGGAACACAAATTCATCCATTCCGTCGGCATCCACATCAAGTAACGCTTCCTTTCCATACCCGAAACTTGTTTCATTTACAATTGAATCAGTCAATTGTAAATCAAAATTATAGGCTCCAATCCCCTCTTTGCTAAGGAACTTGATATCACTGATATCCAATCTTCCCGGAACCCGGTATAAATGATGGCCACTGTGCATGTATCCATGAAAGGTTGTACTCTTGATCATCTGAACCGAGTCGTTATAGATCGACAGGAAGGCTTGGTACTCTTCATTTTCTCTGTACTTATGGTAGACCATCAAATAGTTCGCCCCCTCATGGATGAAGGGTTCGACAGAAACCCAGGAAGGGGGTCCATGCATCGCTTCCGGAGCCGTATAAAACTCCAGATTCTCATCCAAAATCATTAACCATGAAATGGAATCACGAAACGGGACAAACGACTTAAAATTTTCCGGGGCTACTGTATTGAGGATGATTTCATCTGTTCCATCGCTATCAAGGTCAAACAGATCCAGTGAAACAATTGCGGCCCCGCTTAGAGGGGATCTCATCACTGAATCATTCTTATAATCGATGGCATATACTTTTCTAGGCTGCAGAGAGTGGCCACCATTGATAGCCATGATATATTCGGGTGTACCATCGCCATTGAGGTCAGAAATACCCCCTGGTGAAAATAGGTAATCCCCATTGTCGTTAAGCTGATTTATCAGATCCAGGAAATGAGTACTAAGGGTGGTGGGATGCCCGTGCAGGTTATCAATGATGCTCAGGAAAAGCGAATCATTCTTCTCTGTACATAGAAAAAGATCCACGATCCCATTGGAATCAATGTCGTGCATATCAAGGGTAGGACCAAGTCTGGTTAATCTTCCTGGAAGATTAAACTGGTTAATAGTAGCAAGTTGATTTGTAGCAATGGATACCGAAAGATTTCCGGAAGAGTTATAGTAGATGGTCAAAACCTCACTGGTACCATCACCATCCAGATCAAAATAGTAGGTGAAGTCCTCCGGAGGAACAACTTCAGAGCTTATTAGTTCCATGGTGTACTTCCCTGTAAGTACAGGTATAAATCTGATCAACCCAACAGTGATGACCAGCGCCAATGTAGCAGGAATCAGATATTCGAGGTAGTTTTTTTTCACAAAAATTGAGTCTGATTCTTAAATTTACGAAATTACTGCCACTGTTCAACATATTTTTACTGCGATGATTAAACATATTGCACTCCTGGTTACAATTTCATAATAGAGCTACTCATTGGGATTATCTGCTTTAAAAGCCAATAGCAGAAACAATACTGACAGGCCCACACAGACCCACGCCACAAGGTCGTATCCACCTGAAACATCAATGGAAACACTGAACAGATAGGGTCCCAGTGCCGATCCGATCACAGTCCAGCTAAGTGAGAATCCAGAGATAGCACCCAGGTTTTTCTAACCAAAGAACCTCGGCCAGGTAACCCCGATAAGCACGGTCCATAATCCCCAGATGATTCCATTCCCACTCATGATAACCCAGTATGCCCATGACTGGTCACCCAACAGGGTTAATCCAAAAGAGGTGCTCAGCATGCCAACCATAAACAGGATAAGCAGGTATTTCAGCCGGATATAGTCACTGGCATAACTGCAGACAAATTGCACCATCACAGCAATGATGGACGTGGGAATAAATATTCCGATCCCTTTGGCACGCGTTAACCCGGCAGTTTCAAATACGGATACAATGTGGAAGGTTAATCCACTAACATAGAGTGCTGATAGGGAAAGCGCCAGCGTAAAGGACCAGAAT
>Ga0164313_10002766_pt1 | contig 15652 bp, 22 predicted proteins | sample GuaBasSedimGuay4_FD_113735 | JGI IMG/M metagenome (GOLD analysis project Ga0164313, IMG submission 113735) | Subseafloor sediment microbial communities from Guaymas Basin, Gulf of California, Mexico - Guay4, Core 4569-4, 0-3 cm | ecosystem: Environmental > Aquatic > Marine > Hydrothermal vents... | reverse complement strand
TGGATCCTCGGCGCTTGCCCATGCCAGTTGCTTGGTCATGTTGATTTCCGGGCCCATAAGAACACCGGCCTTGAGTGTTATCAGATCCTCGATAACTTCTTCCATGGCTTCATACCAGCCACCCTGCTTGTATTCATCGTCAATGTGATCTTCCATGCGCTCGGCTTTCTTATCCATTGAGTCTTTGGCTTTCTTGCGAACCATATCCTCGTACTGCTCGATACGGTCCCGGAGCTCGGCCGGAGTCGGCAAACCTGGCATGACCGCACGCATTTCCTCGTATGCTTCTTTTGCGATCGCAGACTTGATATCTTCCGGCATTTCCGGGAGATCTGTAGATTCGGTACTGAATGGACGTTCGCCGGATCCAAACAGAATGTCATGTAACACTGATTCGGCTGCCCGGCACTTCACGTCGGTAAGCATCATCTTGATCTCGGAGCCGCCACTATCCTTAATGGCCTGTAACTTGTTCGCGGTGTACCGGCCCTCACGTTGACGCAATGAATCAAGCATTTCACGCTCGATCGGTTGCTTCGCATCCCGGCACCTTACCCATTCAGTTCGGCAAAACCCGGCCAGATTACTTATGACGGGTGATTTGCCGTCCTCATGCTCCTGGTTCTCCTGGGCAACCTGGCGATCTTCTGCCATGAGCTGCTCATTCGTCGTGAAGCCGATCATTCCGGCTGAGTTCGCTATTCCTGCCATGGTTAGTATCCTGCTGCTGCTGCTGGCGCCTTCTCAACCGGCCGGGCCTTGGCTTTGTGCACAACCTTCGTCGTGCCATGCCTTGCCAGATCCGCGAGATACTGAGCCCCGTCATGTGGGTGGCTGTACCTGTTCTTCATAGGTATGTCCTTATAGCGGGCTTCGCCTGCTAACTCCATTCGTTCGTATTGATAGCCACCGAGAAAGCCTTTCCGCAATACCCGGCACTGTCGGTCCATGATGAAACCCGGCTCACCGTCGACCATGGCTTCCAGGAAGTATTCGATGTTGCCAAGCCGGAACGCTATCACGTTGCTGCCTGCCGGTTCAGCTGGCATACCCTCCTGACCCATAACGTCGAATACCGATTCCTCATTATCGTTGAGTGTGACCCCGGAAGGATCTCCCCACACCATGATTGATTCAACTCCTGGGTACTTCTCGGCAAGGTGCGGTCGTAGCACAGAGCGCGTGAACTTACGCATACCCATGCCCTTGCCTTCGGTATCCACTACAACTTCGTCAAGGATCCGCAGTTGTCCCCTGGGTGACAGCTGGCCAATGATCGCGGCCGGTGTCCTACCAAAGTCTACGCCGATCAATAACGGGATCCCTTTGTAAACCACCAAACGCTCTGCACTTGAATGGATCGTATCATTGTATCCAGGGTAGCAAGGCCGCCCGGCGTGACTGGATCCATACTTTCCAAGTATGAAGTTGGCTATCCACTCGGTTGACTTACCCGCTACCTGACGCATCCAGTACGTGTAGCCAAGCGGTTGATGCTTGACGTTCTCACACCTTGGGTTCGGCAAATACACGTTGCCGTCGTCTGTTTCGATCTTGAGCAAGGCCGGTGGTTGCTTGAACAACACGTAATCGTCCGGCCTTTCTTCCTCGAATAGCTTGTACCACCAGTGATCGTCGTCCGGGGGGTTCGTATCCATGGTCACACATGATCTTGTTGGCCCGCCGTCCTTCTTGGCCGGGTAACGTCCAACTCTGCCGGTGCCCATATCGAGCACGTCCTTCGGCACTTCCTTCGCTTCATTGATCCAAAGCGTAGTCAACTCCAGGGAGAGCAACTTCTTAACGTCCTTCGGCTTATCCATGGCCAGAAAGATAAACTCCATGCGATACGCATCAATGCCGCGCTCTTTGTCGCTTGCGTCACCTTCCAGTTCTATTACGGCTTCAATCGGGGATCCAAACGTAATGTTTGAGATCTGACCAAACCAATCCTGAAATGATTTGATCGTTGTCGATTTCAGTTCCGGGTAGGTATTACGCACTACACCATGGCGGCTGCGGGAGATCCCGTCCGGCCCTGGTTCTTGTTCAAGGCCAATCTTGAACTGATCCTGAATACACCCTACTGACTTGCCGGACCCGATCGGACCCATGACCCCGCGCACAAAGCACTGTGAATTATGGAAAGCCGATAGTGTGGGTTCAGCTTCGTATCCAATGTCAATACGCGCCTGTTCCATTACTCTGCGGCGTCCACGGTTACGCCCTGTGGAAGCTGCCTACCATCCGGGGGGCCATAGTTCATCGTGATATGAACACCGCCCGGCGTTGTCGTTGAAGTGTCGTTATACAGGCCCAGGTGCTTGAATAGCATATCCAAGGATGCACGCTTATCAACGAGCCGGATCTTGTGTACGTGTTCTACTTCCCGATTGCCGTCCTCGTCTGTCTCGCCAGTGGCCCGGACCACAACTTCAACTGACTGCACGGCTGCGGCAATAGCGTCCGGTAATGAACGGATATCAATCAGCTGGCCTGCTTCGGTGAACAACTCCCGGATATCAGCGAAGCTCATGTACTGGCATTGTCGAAGCACGCTCTCGGCTGTAACGCCTGTCTCCTTGGCCCTTGCATCCATGGCCTTTTTAAGAGCCACCTGGATTACAAGTTTTGACAAGTTCTGTGGACCAATGCGATTAGCTGTCTTTTTACTATACCCGGCCCTTATCGCCGCCTGAGTTGCACACAGATCCACAAGGTACTCTTGAACGAAGGCCGCTTGTTTGGGTGTTAGTTTGCTATTCATGGCGCGGCTATAACAACCGAAGCATACCCGTCATAGCCTGACGTTCCGAACAGTGGGCTAAATGGCCCAACATTACCATCCGCGGATAACAACCTGTACCCCATCATCATGCTTGTCCAGTTTGGCACGTTTATTACTGAATTCGCTAAATCCAATCCAGTTACGCCAGCACTCATATCCAATGGTGGGTTCTTGAAGGTGCTAAAAGCCATTCCGACATAGACGCCACCATTCACGCCTGTCCGGGCCGGGATTGGTGGTGCCGACGAGCTTCCCGCATCAGCAACCAAGGAGGTGTTCGTGAACGATGCGGCTATCGCAGACAGTCCGTTACCACTCCGGGACAGTGTAAATGTGTATGTTTCTGGCTCGTCACTTGATGCAACCTTAGTAAGAATGTAGCACCTTGATTCAGCCAATCCTGTAGCGCGGCTTACGTCTGCCGTAAATGGATCATGGGCACTTACAATACAGTTTCTTGTCACTATGCCAATGACAATCATATCGCCCTCGTTGGTGGGCGGCATATTTATAACCGCAGTCAACCCGTTGGTTACTAATGATATTACACTACCAATATAGAACCCCTTGCTGGTCTGCGGCCTGCCTGGATCGTAAGGGCCGCTACCAACAAGACTTTTGAAACTGTACTGCAACCGATTATGGATATTCATTCCAACGGTGTCGAGCCAACCAGGGGGGCCGTCTACAGGCCACTCCCAAAGCGGCCACTCAACCTCATACCTGTCTCTTTGTTCGCGGTAGTACAGATTGTCACCGCGCAAATAAACAATATGAATGTCGGATTGGCTAACCAATGCAAAACGCTTATCGTCCATGCAGCATCGGGGATTAACCACGTCTGCTGCCATTTGTTGATGAACGTACCCTGGGAGGGTCGGATCATACCAATAATAATAGGCTTGCTCATTGACCACATAAACAACAAAAGGATCCATGTTTTGATCGAAGGCTATACTTGCTTCGGTTATTCCAGCAAGCGTGAATAGTGTTGTTGGTGCACCTGTCGTTTGGGGGGTTACGATTATATCATCGTTACTGTAGCTCAGGATCCACTCTTGTACTTGTAGCCCTTGTGACGGGTCATTCAGGGCCACTCCACCCAGTTCGTAATCTTTCACGCCGGATCTTTCCTTTCCATCAGGAAAAAGAAAGTCCCCGGATATTACTGTACTGGATAATTTCGGTGACGGCATCATGGCGGTGTATATCTATCCCACGTAATCCGTCCCTTGAATGTGAAGTTCGTAGTGTTGTTGTGCAAAACACCCTTACCTGTGCCTTGATTGATTAAGCTAATCTGCCAGTTCCCAGAAGGAGTATCCCATCTGAGGGCTCTTATCCCTTCTGGACCAATGTTTTCGTGGGCATTTATGTCAAAAAACAATGTATTCTCATTATAGTGATTACCATTCACATAGGGTAAATAGGTCGGGAAAGAACCAACTCCTTCGTCCTGAAGCGTCGGGGATCCAGTAACCAGTCCTAAATCCCCCGAATACACATAAAAACCCACGCACCGCCCAAGCGGACCAGTAGAGCCCGCTACTGATAGATACCCAACAACCGCGGGCCGAATCACCCAATCAAACGTCTGGCTGTCGATAACGATAGTGCCAGTTACGTCTGTTAATACTGGCTGGTAAAACCGGAACTCATAGGTAACGTCCAAAATCTCATCAAACAACACGGTGACTGTAATTGGATCTCCGTTACCATCCTTAATCAGAGATCGCGTTGTCAGATCTCCTGTTCCAAGAGCCATACCTGCCCCAACTTCTGCCAGAATACCCTCTGCGATCCCAATCCCGAACCTGTATGTTCTCCGAGAAAACTTATAGTACGGATCACCTGCAGAACCATCACCGCCAACACCCCTTTCTTCAAATTGAAGGGCACCAGCTTCCGCTACGTGAGCAACCAAAGCCGCATCGCCAACCGCAGGCACCGGCACCGCACCAGTACCAACACGACAATAGCCACTGTACTGTGGCGGGAGTGACGTTGTGGCGCCACTATTACCGAAATTATCCATCCCTGTATCAGTTATTAAATTATTCTGCCACGGCGCTACCGTTCGCCTGGTTCCGTCCGGCCTGGTAATCCCCATCTTAAAGAGTCCAGCTACGCCTACATGGGCGTTAAGCATTGGCTTTCTTTTTGGTGCTGCTTTCATTTCTGTTTTCCTATACATGAATCAAGGTTGCATCCTCTATGCTGAACTCTGTAGTCGCCGTGTCTGCTGGCTGATCGTGAGCAAGGTAGCTAACAACAATGATCAACGAAACATCTTCTACGCTGAACTCGGTCTGAGCGTTTTCATCCGGTGCTACAAAATCAACATAGCCAACAACAATGACCAGATCGGCTGAAACTGGACTAAACGCCGACTGCGCGTATTCAGTTGGTGCGATAAAATCAATGTAATCGACAACAATCTCTAAGGACGCATCCTCAATAGAAAACGCTGTATCTGCTGTATCAACACTGATTGACCTGTTGTACGCATCGGTCAATGAAAACGCGGTTGATGCGTGATCTTCCGCATAGACCGGATACGGGACACTGGTAAGGTACACGAACTCATAACAATGAAGCGGCAATAATGGATCTTTGGCTTCCGCGATCATTGCCGGGGTAATGGCATAAACCGGCCCAACCGAAGGGCGAATCACGTTGACCATGGCTTATCCCGTAATGTTTTTTACAAATCGTTTCAGTGCTGCCCTTGCACGTAAACAGCCTTCGCAGGGCTCAATCAGCTTGCGGATCCTCTCAATGGGGCTCCTACGTTGAATAGTTTTGGGCGGGGTGGGGGTGAACCTTCTTCTATTCAACGTGGTGGCTGGACAAGTGGCGCAATGCTTAGAATGATATCCCGGACCGCTTCAACGTCCCCGCCGTTGGATACTTCGCCCGCTTCCAGGTCGAAAGTGCCGGTGGATCTGTTGTACCTGATCTTGATACCGCCATTGAACTCACGGTATGAGTGCACCTTCATTTTGGTCAAGGTGCCGGTATCCGGGTTTACCCGTTCGGCTTCGTAAGTAGTTACGCACCCGGACAGGGCGAAGATGATTGTAAGTAAGAGGAATAGCGGCTTCATTTGGTGTGCTCCAGTATAAAAGTTTGGCAATACTTCCATGTGGTTCGTTTCCACCGGGGGTTAAACCAAGCTGAGTGGCCGGGGATCCTGTTGTCCTTAACGTTCGTGTTGCGGTTGTCATTGCCTTGATAGCCAACCGCGCCCATGCGTCCCCAGGGGTGCTTGAAAGGAATGAACGTAGCCAGCTTCACCCAAAAATCATGTTTGGTGTGCAATACCAGCTGGCGCCGAACAGCTCCGGGGATCTGCGTCTTGTAGTTGAGAGCCGGGCTTATATGGATCACAAGGATCTTGTTGTTGTAGTCCGGGCCCATCATATCGAGAGCTTGCGTTGTGAAGTTTCCACCGTTGCTGTGGTCAAGGATCACGTCAGCTGTCTCGAAGGCTTTGGCCAGTCGATACAGTACCCGGCTTTTCCGATACGCCTTGAACATGCGGATCATCCAGATATTGAAATACCCGTAATCGCCTTCGTCCTCGTCAACATCGTGGCCCCCGGCTCGTATGTAGGGTATCAGCTGGTCCGTGGTGTTTCTTCCACCGTCCCGGACATTGAAGCCGTGCACTATTACGAAACGCATAATCTACTTCCTTTTCTTTGCGGCCTGGTACTCACCAACACGCTTAACAGCTTGCCGGCCCTTTGTCCGGTTGACGGATCTGCCTGGCGTAACAGCTGCCTTTATGTTCTCTTTGGCTCCGCGCATATCCTGGAGGATCATGCCGTGCTCACCCATGATTTCCTTGCGCTTCTTTTTCCGGCTCTGTACCCGGTCAATGCGCTTGTTCAATTTCTTCACGGTATGCGTGATGAAACCGTCTTTGCCAGTCTTGCTCTCGTATCTGCTGTCAGTCATTTGCGGGATCTCCGGCGTTGTTTGCGGGCCTGTGCGTGCTTAGAAACCCTTTTGCGTGGGTTGGATCCTTCACCGTCAGTTGGCATAACATCTCTCCTTCATCCCATTACCCACTGGCCCTGCCAGTCAGTGTTTGCGATCGCTTCCGCGAGAGCCCTTGCGGGCCTGGGTGTTTGGTGCCACCACCGGGAATCTTTCATTTCCATTACCCAACCATCCACGTCACCGATCATTACAGCTTCGCGCATACGAAGGAACCTGGACAGCTTGCGTATCCCCAGTTGGAAACCCATGTGAATTAACACTTCCTGCTCAACACCATGCAAGATATCAAAACGGCCAGCATATAGAGCTTGGCACCCGGCTATTGCTTCGAGTAGATCCGATCGCACTTCAACCAGGGCGGCTACTTTGGTGACTGCTGGTGTATCAGCTGTTACTCGCTCCCCGGCCCATATCGTTGAACCGAAGCCTATGGTCCACACGCCAAGGGTGTCGAGATATGCCGCTGGCCTAAAACCCTCGAACATACATTGGCGGCTTATCAGGTGCGATACAGTGAACATAATTTTTATCCAAAAAAAACCCCGGCAAGGGGGGGAGCCGGGGTTTGAGTATTACACCACGAACGGTAAATGATGTAATGGCACTTAATATCAGGGATCTATTTCAAGATACACTGATTCTCAGGTATTGGTGCAAGTCGTGTCAAATAATTTTACCGGCCACCCCCGCCAATGTTTATAAATGGATCCTCGTTTAGATTCCGCGTAGTAGGCCAGCTCACTTCCCCGGTTGATTCATCCTTGTACTGGCCGTTCGGTAGTCTCCTGGTTATCGGATAGGTTTGTTTCTGCTCGGTGCTTTTCTCTTTATCGTCCTTCACTTTCTGTTCTCCCATATTGAGTTAAGTATCCAGCCAAGGCCCACAAGGAGCCCGGCCACTATTGCTAACAATGAATAGATCCACCAGTCGTCAGTCATGCTTCACCACCTTTGAGCTTCTTGCTCTGCTGCCAGTTCGCTCTCCAGATCGTCTATACGGCTTTCCAACTCAACAATGCGCCGGGCCAAGGCCACTTCATAAGGAAGGTTCTTGTCTACCACGATCGGCGTATTGAACTGCAAGATTTCGTGATCCCCTTCGGGCCCAGGTATTCCGATCCCAACTTCTGTAATGGCGCGATCTGAGTTTGGTGCCATGCTTCGTGCGAATTTATACTTCATGGAGCTGGCCACGCAAGCAACCGATTGAGCTCACTATTCACTGTGATTTCGTGACTTCTTCGATCGTGGTTAGCCTGGGAGCCGTTTCGAGCCCGGCACTTCGCCCGGCAAAAGCTACACGACTTGGCTTGCTCGGTAAATCCGCGGGCCTTCATATCTTTGACAAACTCCGCTGGTGGATAGTCCCTGCCGCATTTAGGGCAATGTATGTCTCTCTCTTTCATGTTGTTCCCCAAGGGTAAGGCGGGGCACACGGCCCCGCCTGTGGTGGTTACGGCTGGCCTTTTACAAACTTCGGCCGTACTACGTTCGGACCATCTTCGGCACGTCTGCGGGCCACATCAACCGCTTGCTCCATGCGCCGGATAACTTCGGCCGGGAGTTTCTCGGTCATGTATTCTTTCCATAACGGGCTTCGCGGATCCACGGCATTACCCCAACCTACCGAACGGTGGTTCGCTACAGTCTCTCCGCGATAGTTCGGGTTCCTGCGCCACTGGCGGCTATACCGCTGCTCTGGTGTAAGTTTGCTGGCTGTTTCGTCGGTGCGCGTGTTGTAGTAACGATCACCGTACATGGCAAACTGCCCAAGCCGCAAGCCAACATTCATAAGCCAAAGCCCCTGATTGTTTGCATACACGTTCTTGCGCTGCTCGTCGGTATATTCCCGATCAGGCACAAGGATCCCGTAATGCTGGCTTGACTTCTCCGCGGCTTCCACCTGGAACACGTCGCCATTGGCCAGCCAGTCGGCAACATACTCGTCGATCGCACGGATCCTCACACAACCATACTGATCGTGATCGCTGAAACCGTACTCGTCATACGTCACAATGTTGAGATCCGTCACATTCTGGTTTCCGCTATTCAGGATCAAGATCCCGTCTACGCGCACAGTACCAGTAATGCGGCCGTCGTCGATCAGTGGTGATATCGCGTCAATGATATCGCCGGTTGAAATATCTTGTAGTTCATTCATACCTTTTACTCCATGGTTAAAAACAATTTACTTACTTACACCGATATACCGGCACCTTGGTATCCTTGGCGATCTGCTTCTCGATATCGCCTGACATTGCTTCCAGGGCGTCACCAAGGCGATAAAACCGATAACCAAGTAATACAGGATCCCCGTCGGCCTTCGGTGCTTCGATGATGATATCAGCCGTAAGCGTGATTTCGGGCCCACCATAAAACGGCGTTACCTTGATCGTCATTTGCTTTGGCAACGTCAACACCTTCTCGGTGGTCGCCGTACCACTAATTAAAAACTTCATGCTGTAAAGCAGCTCGGCACTGCCAGTATGCAGATCCTTACTTTCTTTGAACTCGCCCTTTGATAACAGTCGCAAGGTTTGGATGATCTCAAGAAGCTCCGCGCCTGCGGGATCCATCACGTCTGCCATGTTCTGATAAATGAAATCGGCAAACGTGGACTGCTTGAACTTGCGATCGTTCCCATTGAACCACGCCACCCAGGACGGTGTAGATCTCGTCTGGTAGATAGCAAGGTGCTGGCCCCACATGGGCCCGTTCTTTGCTGCGCCGTCACCTGGGGCTTGGTGGTAGTCGATAATTGCGCGGGCCGTGAGATCCCCGTTACCAACCGCGTCAAACTTGATGATCGTGGATTGCTCTTTGTGCTTGAGCAAATACGCCACAAACGATTTGAGACACGTAATCTGGATAGTCTCTTTAACGCGCCGGGGCTTCTCCATACAATCGTCAAGCTGCGTGGTGGTCCAGCCTGGGGGAGCCACAACTACCGGCACTTCGTTTACATGGCCCAGGTACGGCGTTTCTGCCGCCATGATAGGAAACTCTTGTCCTGGGTTCTGTGTTGTTTCATTCATTGGTTGTCGGTCCCTGTAGCTTCGGTGGCTTCAACAACACTTGCCATACCGGGCAGTGGGTTTTGAAGCGGATCGTCGCGCTGTAGGCCGTCGTCGCTATTCACGTAGAACAGTGAGATTGGCCGTCCGAGCTCTGGCGCCGTTCCCTTGATTGACGGCCGGATCTCCATTTGCTCGTTGCTTGGGCCGCGGGGGTGAAGGGCCAGTGTTACCGAGATCTTCCCGGCCCGGCCCGTTTTGCGAATAGCCGAGATCACTTCCGTCATTTCGTCGGTGAGCTCGTCAATCAGCCTTCCGTTATTGATTTCCCTCAATACATGATCGAAGGGTCTGATAGCTTGTTTCATTGGTTTTCCTCTTTAAGTGCGGTGAGTATTTCTTCCCTCTTTGGAATGTCGGGAAGGTCGAGAATCGTTTGTGTAAAGGTTGTAGCCATGTGCATGGCGGTGGCATGGTTGCGCTTGAGTAGCGCGTCCATGGTTGGATCCCCGGTATCAGTTCGCATGATCCGAGCGCGTAAATCTGTCAACATCTGGACGGGGCAACCGTAGTATGCAACGGCCCGCCATGGGCCCAGGCCGCTACCGTCTTTCTTTATTGCCCGCTGGTAAATGATCCAGTTCAGGGTATTGATTCCATAGGCCCAGTGATCGCCCAGGGTGAACATGGGTTTTACGTCGTATTTTTTGCTCACTTTCTTTTCCTGTGCTGGTTGACATTGGGGCAAGTGGCAAAATGTGAAATATGCCGTTTCGGATCGAAATCAGTCTCGTCCTCGTCGTCTACAGAATCAGGATCCACTGGGATATTTTTTCCTGCCGTTGTTTTCATCCATATAATGTAAGCGTGACAGGACCGGCATTGAGGAAGGTTTAATTTTCCGTTCATTGCTTGTACGCCATGAGTGCTTGAAGGAATCCGGCAATGTAGGCCCAAAAGACAATCATGGTAACGAACATTGCTTCGATTAACAGGTGTATGAATTTTTTCACCACTTATATTCCTTTGGCTTTGAATCAAAGTCACTCGGCTTCAACTCTGGCAAGGTCACAACTTCCGTTCCCTTACTGATCTGGATCCTGGTGCGGAAGAAGCCCCGGTACTGCGGGTACTCCCGCATAAACTGACGAGCCAAAAATGGCGCATGATTGTTGTTGATTTTGAAATCGTCCGGCCCAACTACTGCTTGGTCTGTTTCCCACCGGATCCGCTCGATAATACTCTTGGCTGCTGCGTTCTGGAATCCCTGGTGTATTCTCTGAAAAGTGAATTTCAAGAATAGCTGATATACAAGTGGGTGCTTGGTGATGAAATTATCATACTGTTCCTGCATTTGATCGTGTCTGTTTTCCATGGTGCTCTCCGTTCGTTAAATTGCCCCGGCCGGAAGGGGCCGGGGACTTGTGCCCCACCCGAAGGCGGGGGCTTGGTGGTGGCGACGTATTCAGAAAGGTATGTCGTCGTCCTCGAAGTCACTGGCGTTCTGGACCGGCTGCGCTGGCTTGTTTGCCTGCTGGTTCCTAAACCCGCCCTGGCCCTGCTGCTGGCCGCCGTCGCCCCGGCTACCAAGCATCTGCATATCCTTCGCTACGATCTCAGTGGTATAACGATCAGCTCCGCTTTTATCCTGCCACTTGCGGGTCTGCAACTTGCCCTCGATGTAAACCTGGGATCCTTTACGCAAGTATTCGCCTATGATCTCGGCCAACCGCTGAAACGCTACGATCCGGTGCCATTCGGTCTTGGTTACTTTTTCCCCGGTCTGCTTGTCGTTCCAGCTTTCCGACGTGGCCACACTGATATTGGCAATGGCCGCCCCGGAAGCGGTGTACTTCATTTCCGGGTCTTGACCCAGGTTGCCTACGATAATTACTTTGTTTACGCCTTTACTCATATTTCTCTTACTCCGTTTCTTGATTCTATCCAGTTGATTATTTCTTTAACATCACCGACCACCCTGTACCCGGTTTCTTCGTCACCAACGCCCTCGGTTGTTGTAACCCAACACTCATCTTCACGATCATACGAAGGATAAATGGCAACGATTTTATCCCTGTCGATGTAAAGTGGCTTGGTAGTAAAACGGGGGCCATCCAGCCCGGTACCATCAGTCACAACCATTTCAAACTCAACAAACCACTTATCTTTCATGCTGCTTTCCTCTGTGGTATTTCGACGCCAAGGCTCTCGATCTCCTGCGCCATGCTTTCGGTGAACTGGTTTATAGCAGATCTGACCTTGACCGTGTATGCGTCGGCCTTCACCAGCACGTACAACGGGGGCAACTTGGGATGATGTGATTGGAAGTACCAGCGTTGCAGGCCGGTGATCGCCATGGACCAGTGACACTGTTGCTTGTACTTGGTCGGCAAGGCTTCGGCCGTGTAGAGCTCGAAACGCCCAAACTCCTTCATCAAGTACGGCCGGGCCATGCGTCGATATCCGATATGCGTCCGGGCCTTCGGGCACTTAGTCTCCCATCCCATCCCGGCACCTGGCAGCTCGATCAATCCATCAGGTGAGCAACCAGCTGAACCGGCGTCATTGGTGATCCACGCAACTTCCCGGATCTCCATGCCGGTTTCCATTTCAAACAATCCCCTGGCTTCTGCTTCGTACTCGATACCGCGATCGAGATCCTCAGACTTAAACTTGTCTTTCTCGCTGGTGAGTCCGAGCATGGCTTCTATCAGCTCGTCACAGTACATTGCGGCCGAACTCTGTATCTTTCCGGCGACACTTACTACCTTGCTGGCGCCGGACGCACTGGGGATCCCTTTCTTGAGCTCGAACCATTCATCGGTCATTTGTGCAATGTGGTCGTAGATAATCATCAGTAGTTCACCTGCATGTGGGGGATCTTGCCAGTGATAACCAATGTAGCAACGTCTATGGCCTGTTCGTGATTAAACCCATGTTCCATAAAAGCCGCAACAATCTCATTGTTGATTTTGCGCTGGTGTTCCAGGTCGTCTGCGCGGGCTTTATCGCCAGCTGCGCGGGCTTCCTCAATCCCGGCCAGTCGCCTGCGCTCATGCTCGGCTTCGTCGGCCGCTTTCTGCTCGGCTTCCCGTCGTGCGTTCTCTGCACGTTCCTCGGCTTCGCGTTCAGCTGTTGCGGCCCGGTCCTCGGCTTCGCGTATTTTCTCAGCACTCTCAAGCCGCACCCGTTCCCGTTCATCCTCGCGGGCCTTTTCTTCCCGTTCTCTCGTTTCTTCCTCGGCAAGCCTGAGTCGTTCCTTTTCTTCGAGTTCGGCAATGCGGGCTTCCTGGGCCTTGACCTTTTCCTCACGCAACCAAAGCTCGTGCAGGGCGTAGGCTTCTTCCTCGTCTGCTACCAGCTTGTCGGCGTCGGCTTCGGCCTGGGCAATCTTTTCCTGCTCGGCTTCCCAGTCGGTAAGTGGCTTGCGAACTTCGTCCCGAAGCTCGTCCAGGTACTCGCGGGAATGTTTACGCCGGTTGTCGATCTCTTTAATGGCCGCCTTTTGTTCGGCTACCAGATCCTTACCAGCTTTGTCGATCGTGGTCTTGGACCGAGCCACATTGTAAGCAGTGGCCGCGATAAACTTCCGGCCGTCTACTGTTGAGAGATCCGGCACAAACGACATTGCTTCTGTGCGAATACCCACAAGCATACCGTCCAGAAACTTACCCTCTTTATCGAACAGCTGTAGTGCGTTGACGTTCTCGATAGGTACGAGTTGTGTGGGCTCGGTTACTTTCTTTGCCGCCCGTTTCTTGGTTACTTTTTTCTTAGTCATTACCGTTCTCCTGCATTGAGTATTTACGCATTATCAGGTTTTCAATCACTGTCCAGTTTTGCTCCCTGATATCCTCCAGGCAATCAACCCCCTGCCATTTAAGTAGGTGCGCTTCATCAGCTGCCCCGGCTTCGATCGCTTCTTTGATTACACATACCTGCTTATCGTCGATCGTCGCTACTGGGCCGGTGTTGCCGTCGTTATCAACGTCCTGCGTAGTAGTGAAGTTAAATATCAAGCCCATCAAAATTACTCTGGCATACGTTATGGCTGATTTGGTTCCGTGAATAACGGTTTTATTGACGGTTCCTTGTGGCCCGCGAGTATCGGCCGGAAGGTCAACGTGATACGTCTTTGTGTACCCACCAACATGATTGAGCTCGGCCAAGGTGCGGAACCAACCATCATCAATAAGTCTCTGGCTGGCACAGTCGCCAGTGCTAAATGAAAGCGAGAAACCCTCTTTCGTGTAGTGCGGAGCCAGCGCACTTACAATGGTTGTGAGTTTTGAGTAACGGCTACCTGTTTGGTCGTTCTCAGCATCAGCAATAACCGGCTCGATACTTTCCTGCACCGTGGCCATGGCCACAACAAATGCGTGCTTGGCCTGCCGATCTTCCCAACGCTCCTGTAGATCCATCAGTTTTTCTAACTTCTCTACATCAACGTCCTGGGCGGCCGCGACTGCGATCATCTGAACATACGGGTTCGCATCTACGATTGCCGGGGTCAGATCCTTTTTTATGGTGAGCCCGGTATTTTCAACGTTACCGTGTTCCGGGAAAGGTTCGATGTGTTTGCTTTTGGGGGGATCCCCGAAGGGTACTACCTGTTCGTGCTCTATCGTTCTTCCGTTCATGTGCTTTCCTTTGTTGGTAGATATCAAGACGCTCGGTTGCGTCCAGGGGTATTGTGCTTGGTGTGATTATCATTCTGCGCGAATGGTCACGGCCGATCTGGCGCCGGATCCAAGCGGATAGTTTCATAACTGGAACTTCCTGTAGAGCCACACGCCAGCCATGGAAGCCAGTGTGCAGACCACAAAAAGGAGGAAATAAAACATACATCTATTAAACCAAAAGATTGGCTATCAATCAACTATATATAAGGAGTAATGTCACATTTGTTATTGACCTACTCCATTCCTTTGGCTGATAATCAGAAACATGAAAGCAAAAGACGTGAAACACATAGCCCATTGCCGCCTTGTAGCCCTTACTGAACGTCTTGGGAACAAGATTGCGGCCGTGAACATGGTTACAGAAAACAACGGTCCATCAGAGTCTTGGACGCGGAAGTTCTTAAATGAGGAGATCACCAACCCCACGGTTGATCGCCTGGATGAGCTGATCGCTGCACTGGACCTGATTGACAAAGCGGAAAAAGCCGCCGCATAACCCAAGGTACAATAATTGTACCCAACACTTTACAGGGGATAAGCGTGCTACATATAGAAAGGGCCATAATGTAATGGCCAGAATAAGAACGGTAAAGCCAGAAATGGCTCAGGACGAAGATTTAGCAGGATGCACATTTGCCGCCCAGTTGTTAGCAGTTAGGATCCTCAACCACTCAGACGATGAAGGCTACTTCAAGGCCAATGAAATGCTGGTCCGGGCCGCCTGTTTCCCACTCATGGAACATTCACTGAACGTTCACGGATTACTCACTGAGCTTTCAAACATAGGTTATTTGCAGCTGGCAGAAGGCGCCGACAAGAAGTTATACGGGTTCGTCACGAAGTTTACGTCACATCAAAAGGTGAACCGTCCATACGATAGTAAAATCAAGCCCTTAGTATCATTCACTGAACATTCACTGAACGCTCACGAACCATTCACCCCCGGAACAGGGAACAGGGAACAGGTAACAGGTAACAGGGAGCAGGGAAAGGGTAAGGGAAAACAGCCGCGCAAAAAGCGCACGGCCCTGCCGCCTGACTGGATCCTTCCTGACGGCTACCGCGAGTACGCTGTAAAGAAACGGCCGGAGCTCTGTCCTGATAAACTCGCAGCTAACTTTCTTGATTACCACATTGGTAATGGAAAGTTAATGATGGAC
>Ga0164313_10002763_pt1 | contig 15666 bp, 11 predicted proteins | sample GuaBasSedimGuay4_FD_113735 | JGI IMG/M metagenome (GOLD analysis project Ga0164313, IMG submission 113735) | Subseafloor sediment microbial communities from Guaymas Basin, Gulf of California, Mexico - Guay4, Core 4569-4, 0-3 cm | ecosystem: Environmental > Aquatic > Marine > Hydrothermal vents... | reverse complement strand
TATAGTTCCAGTAACTTAGGAAGTGGATGATCTTTTTGATGAAAATATATACTATATATGATATGAGCAAAATTGCTACCATATTGTCTTTTCAGGATCTTATAGCAAATCCATCTTAATACTCTCATACTAAAACTCTTTTCAGCTGATTCTAATCTTAATATAGTCAACAACTTAGAGCTGGTATTTCGATATGGAGTGTGGCAGTCTATTATACTTGAGATCCAAAAAATCGGCATTAAAACTGATGCTAATACTTTCAGGATCTTATGTCCGCTAAAGTACATCCAGTAGAACACATCTCTTGGATGGAACTGTATTGAAGTATCTAAGTTCCCATGTACGTTTTTAAAGACATAGCGGGGCTTCTCAGGACTTTGATTATCATAGGACATGAGATGCTTAGCGCCGAATAAGGCCACGTCATAATTGAATCTGGAGTCTGTAATGAGAGATCCTGCCACTACTCCGGTGATATTGTCATGTGAAATTAATCTTATCTGATCAACATCGCCTCTGATAAACTCTAAGGATTCTTCAGCACCTCGATCATAACATCCTCGAACTTGGGTTCTATCAGACCTGTAGGCTTGTAAATCTAATGTTGTATTTTGGAAGAAGTTAGTATCCTCTTCTGTTAAAATTCCAAACTTCTTTTTAAGCATTAACATATGAGCTAGGAAGTAAATTCCGTTTTCGTTATGTCTTTTATTGTGAGACAGGTCTGGATTTAACTCCAGACCGCACTTAGGATTTAACCATCTTGAGAACATGTGTTACCTTAATTTAGTTATTTTAACAGTTGTGTATACTTCGTTTGATTGTGGGTTTGATGCATGGTTGTCTGCAACTGCCCCTAAACCTTGACTAGCAAGTCCTGTAGAAATCCAATGTTTTACCTTGTATGTAGTATTGGAAGTTATTGTAATTTGACCGTCACAGTCCGATGTACCCATGGTTGAATTTGTACTATTATAATACTTAGACGCCCCGTCTAATATATAATTAGTTCCGTCATGTAAAAATATTTGATTTTGGTTTGTTTTATATCCTGGGGCTTTTATTTCTATTATATATTTACCCGGATGTAGCGTGAAAGCATTGCTAGATAGTGATATAAAATCAGTATCTCCGGATAAATCATTTAAGTCTCTATCATGTACGGTGTTAGATGTAGATGTACCTCCGGCAGTTCCTGAAGTTTTCAAATCTTTTACATACGCAACTTGAATCGGGGCCATATTTCCTAAAAAATATCCCTTGGGAGCTTTGTAATCCGTTCCTTGCCTTTGTACGTGAATATAATAATCAATATCTCTATCTAAGTTCCCACTGCTTCCCGTTGCCATTCTTATCGTTGCACTCGTGGCCGAATTACTAGATACTGAGTAAGTTGCATCTGTTAGTGCCGATGGCGTGATTACAATATTGGGCGGCAGAGTAAAAAATCCCGACTCCCATGTAATTGTATGCGTACTCGTAGAGGGGTTTGCGACATTATCAATGAACTTTGAATTTTCATTCGTAACAACGCCTGCGGCTGAGATATTCGCACTAAAATTATTTTCAACTTCATTAGTGACTGGAACAGAGAGGACCGAAGGTGCTGTTTGTCTAGTTAACTGAAGGAAAGTTGCAGAAGTGTTCCCTCCTCCATTAATAGCAGTAGTTGCTCCGAATTTATTAGTATATAAAGTAGTAGAGTCTGCTATAAAATGAAAAGAAACACCGTGCATGTTAGCAGTTGAAAGTGCGTTTCCGTTTTTAATAACAACTCTTGAATGAATTGTACCACTTCCTCCACTTCCACCTCTAAAATAAACTCCAGTATCAGTTCCACTATATGAATCTAACCATATATGGCCCGCAATGGTATAGGTATCTCCTATAATAAGTCCTGTAAAAGTAAGATCTGCAATATCACCATTGGCCGTTACATTAGATGAAAGGTAATTTGTTACAATATCAGGAAGTAGAGACTTCCCTTCAAAGACTACATTATTAGAAAGCACGGTTGCTGTTATTGAAAATATAGTACTAGTAGTATCTAATGATGCCGCCCCGTCGTCTACCACCAAAAAGTAATCTCCAACTTCTGCAATGCCCGACATAGCAACACTAGCGCGGCCATATGGTGCTCTCTGGTTTGCTGTTTTTAGAAGGGTTCCGGCTGAGTTATAATGTCTTATTCCTGTGTTTTCATCTCCGGCGGTGTTTGTGTAAGAATTGGCCGTACATACAAATTTAGATTTAGTTTTTATTGTAAATCTAGTGACACTGGAAACTGTCTCACCTATAACCATACTTTCATCTGTATTTTCTATTTTATTTCTATAATAATTTAATTGCGATGTTTGTTGGATTAGTCCCGTATAGGTAACTGTTCCCGTTTGAATTTCACTCTTCGTTTGGCTAGGATTATCACTCACATAAATATTGTCCCACTCTAACGTCTTCCCATTGTTTTCAACGACGATATCAAAATAAAATCTATAGTGTGTTGAAGCTGAGTCTAATTTAAAATTTAGTTGCGCAAGTCTGGCCGCAGTTGCGACTTTTAATGTGAGCCTTGCATTCTCTGTAAATGTAGTATTATCGCTTGACTCCTCGACAACTAGGTCAATATCCCCATACGAACCATCATATAAATATTTAGAAAATAACCCTAGGAGAGTATCAGAAGTATTCGGTTGAATTAAAATTGCGCCACTTGTTGCGTCGTGGTCCGTTATATTATCAAGAGTGATTAAAGAACCTTGATTATTCGTAACGATAGAAACTTTTGCTGATTGAGTTCCGCTCATTTCGGTTGTCGTATTATTTAAAACGATAGCGTCTGTCGTTGGGCTTCCATTAATAGAATATATGTCAGCGGGGGCATTGGTTTCAAAATCTTCAGTGTACACAAGATCAAGACCGCCTGCGCCTCCTCCGCCAATCTCTGCAAAAGCTCCGTCTTTATATCCTTCAAATCTATTTTCAGTTGTATTAAATCTAAATGCACCATCAGTAGTATTTGTTCCCTCTGCAGTAGTTCCTTTAGGTAGAACTAGGGCATCAGTTCCTGGTATAATTGGATTATCTGATAGACCTACAACATCTGCGGCTACGTCAATTTCGTTAGCAGTTCCTGAGATTGGATCTTGTTTTCCGGATGCTAATGTTGTATTAGTTCCTATATCTGCTAGATCGACATCACTATCGGGCATTGTAATCGTCCTAGTAGTTGCAGTTGTAATACCATCTGCTTCTAGGGCTATTTTTTTAGTAGCATCTACGCTACCTTTTACTCTAAATACATCGTCAGCAAATTCATTAGCTCCGCCTTCCAGAGCAGTTTCTAACTCTTGAAGAGCAACTTTCGTATCAACATTATCTGAAATCGTTGCCCCAGTGAAAGTTCCATTATCCGTTGAAAATGAAGGTCTTCCTGAGAGAGTGACTAGATCATTCCCTTTTAAATTATTGGTATTAATATTTCCAAGATCTACATCGGCATCGTCCATTGTAATCGTTCTAGTTGTTGAAGTTGCAATATCTCCTGCGTAAAATTGTATCTTCGCACTAGAATCCACACTATCTTCGATGTGGAATTGATCATCTCTTAATGATGCTGTATTGGTATTATCTAAAGTCTTATTTTGAAGATCCTGAGTATTAGAAGTTCCGGCTAGTTTAACCCAAGCTCCAGCTTCGTAAACATGAAAGCCTTCGTCTTTAGTTGCATGAGTAGATGATGCGTAAAATACATCTCCTGCTACAGGATTAGAAGGATCGGAGTCTGCTGGTGTGTAGCTAGCTCCATTGTAAATTTTTAGAAAGTTATCTGACATGTTTATTCCTTGTTTCTCAGTCCACTAAGAATATTATGAGCGGGAGAAATTCCCGCCCTTTATTATTTTATATTGCTTTTATTTTTTTAACATCCGCTCTCATTGTAGCACCATTGGATCCACTATCGTATTTAACTTCTACGTTAGATCCGTTAATTGCTGCACTAAAGACGATTCCAGTATCTGCAGTTTGAACAGCAAGATCATTATGGCTAATGGCTGATCCATTGGATACAACTCTTAAAGTTCCTTGTTTTATATCATTAGAAGTAGTTTCTTTTACGATATAAACAATTTCAATAGCTGAATAAGTTGCATGGGCAAATGTAAAATCAGATATTACACTTCCAGTCTGAGATCCGACCAAGGCAATTGAATCAACATACTCTTCAGTTATGAAAGCAGAATTAGAAGATCCTCGTTTCATTCCATCAGCATCGTGAATTACAACATTTGATCCTAAAGTTAAATCTCCTCCTAAACTAGGAGTTGAGTCTTCAGATACATTTTCTAATTTAGGAGCTAATGCGTCGAATACTGCGTTTTGAGATGGAGCAACGTCAGTTACGGCATCGGTAATTGAATCAGATACTGCGGCAGATTTTGCCCTAGAATCTGTAAAGTATAAATTAGAAGATCCTTCAGAGATATCATCAGAGTCTAATACTACAACTCCGGTTTGTCCATTTACGGTTGTAATTGGAGCAGTAGGGCTTAGTAACTCTTCCCAATCAGCTAGTAATGATCCATCTGTTCCTTTTAAAATATAGGATTTATTCTCATCAGTTCTAACAGCTACATCACCGGTTTCAACTGTAAGAGCAAGCATGGCAACTTCTGAAGCAACTACGAAAGTATCTGTAATGGCTATAGCCGGTAACTGAGCACTTGGTATCTTAGAATCGGCTCCTAGAGTTGCTACTCCGTTAGCGGATCCTTTTTGAGAAGATGGAATGGCTGCATCAGCTGTAACTTGAGCTGCCTGAGCGGCATCTAAAGATTCGTCTAGAGCGCCTTCTACATTAGTTGAAGTAAACTGAGAACTAGCATCTTCAATGGCTACTTTAGAAGCACCTTTAGCATTAACAGTAGATCCTAAATCTGTATCAAAAGTTTGAAGAGTTGAGATATTCGAAGAGTTAGTTCCAATATTGGTAGTATTGGTTCCTATATTAGAAGTATTTGTTCCAATATTTCCAGTATTAGTTGAGATATTAGAAGCGTTAGTTGAGATGTCAGCTAGATCTACATCAGCATCGGCCATTGTAATTGTTCTAGTAGTTGCAGTTGTAATTGCCGAGGCTTGTAAAGTTATCTTCTTAGAAGCATCTACATTATCTTTAACTTCAAAAGTATCATCATCAAAAGAAGTTCCACCAGCACTTGAAAGTGCAGTATCAATGGCACTTAAATGGTCAGCTACGATTGCAGAACTAGTTGGAGTATAATTTGATGGAGTAGCAGCTAATGCACCAATTGCATCATCTAATGCACCAATTACAGCTTCAGCAGAACCGGCACTATGGTTTTTACCATCAGCAGCTTCTACGTCAATTTCAGAAGCATCATGCTTTGAGGCAGATCCATCTTCGTGGGAATTTATATTACTATTAGCTAAGTCCGCTGCAGATTGTGCAGTATCAGTTAGATCGTATAATTCTACGGTAACGCCTTCAACATCGGTTGATGTAAAATTACTTGCAGAATCTTCAATCCCTATCGTACTTGCACCTTCTCCATTTGAAGTAGAAGATAGATCTTCGATATTTGCCGGCTCAACCCAAGCAGCTCCGTCCCATTGACGATATTTACCTAGAACTGAATCGTAATATTGAAATCCGACTTCTGGGTTAGAGGGTGCGGCAGCAAGTGATCCTACTTGTAATGCACCTGATAAATGTAAAGTTCCTGACATATTGTCCTCCTAAGACGTTTCTACCACTTTCTAAGTGAGTATTTAAAAGTTCCTGATAAACCTGTTGATGTTGATAAATATTGTACTTCTATATTAGCTCCGTTAACTGCTACCGTTAAAGAAACTCCTGTAGTTGCGGTTTCTGAAAAATCATCCGAATGATTGATTAACACTCCATTAGATGGAATCATTAATCTACCGACTCTAACATTCGTTCCACGCTCTATTGAATATTCTACTATTGTAAACTTCTCAGATAATGGGTAACTAAATAGAGGAGTAAACGCCGCTTGGTTATCGTTAACAGTGATATCACTGCTTAGTTTCTGTATCTTCAATCCTGCCAGATTTAATTGACCTTCAGTTGAGTCAACTTTAAAGTCTGCATCTGCTCCTAAGTTTCCATCGGACCCATGAATTTGAATATCCTGGATGACTCCTGCTGCTGGTGTAGAACTTCCACCAGCTCCACTATAACTAGGAACTCCAGCTGGACCTCCAGATCCGTTGGACCATCTTTTTATAATATACTTTATAGTGCCATCTACTGAATTATCTGAGATGTAATTTAACTCTACATCAGAGCCGTTTATAAGCCCGCTAAGCTCAACTCCAGAAGCTCCTATATTAGCAACGGTCTGTGCTAGAGAAACGTCTGTACCGTCAGTTGTGAGGTAAAGCTGACCAGTTTCCGAAGATGATCCTCTTGTTATAGAATAGTCTATTACCATATTCTCACTTCCAGCATAAGCCACGGAGAATATATTTCCAGTTGTATTGTTAGATATTGTTGAAGCATTTAAACTTGAAACTTCATAATAATCAGTTCCATTGAAATATCTTACATTTTCGTTGTAACTCCAATCTGTTCCGTCAAATATACCTACTTGCTGAGAAAATGCTGTACCTTGTTGGACTATTACCATATCTCCATTTATAGGATCTACCCCATTAGCAAAATTAGCTTTGGCAGTCCATACTAAGGCTACCCCAACACCACTTAATTCATATATTCTATCACTATCTACTAATAGATTTGAGAAAAGAACTTGATCCCCATCTACTGCAGTTACTCCATCTACTATGACTGACAGTCCTGTAGGTAAAGCTGTTGATACTGAATCATACAATGATACTTTCGTTATGCCGCCAGATCCCAAAGGAACTTCATCTCCAATAGAATTTAACGTATAAAACTTACCATCAGATTTAGGGTATAGTTTATGTTCAGTTGCTACAGGATTTGAAGGGCTTGCTATCTCAGTAAACGTAAGCTCGTCTAGCATGGTTTTATTAGAAAGATCCTGAGAATCAGAAACTGTTGTTACTTCTTTTAAGTCTCCATTTAATCCTACTTTAAATTTAGAAGAAAGTGAGGAGTCGTATATGATTTCTGCATCTGTAGTAGATAGATCTATTGTTATACCGGCTGTGTCGTCATCTACAGCAGCTCCGCCTTTATTTAATGTGATGTTGGGATCTTTTGTGTCTAATACTAGCCCATTGGCGTGCAGCTCTCCGAGAATTTGAACATCTTTAGATATTGACACTCCGCCTTTTACTATTAAACTTCCGGTATCATAATCATCTGTTACTATGTTGTCTGTATTTTGGAATTCTGTAGAATCTCCAAATTTCTTATTTAAAAATACTTGAGTTTGATCATTTGTTGTAATTTCGTGATCTGAGGAGTTTAGATATGTTTTAAATCTATTCTCTCCTGCAGTATCTGATACCCATAAAGCCCCTTCTTTGGCTTTGTTAGAATCTCCAGCAGAGTCTGTAGTCGTAGGCTTTATTATGATTCCTAGTAAAAATTTAACTAATTTTAACATCTTTTATCCTATTTGACGATTGACTTAACTTTAAATGATATCTTAGATTCTGAACTATTGTAAACTCCTGACATATAATCGGAAGCATATATTACTTGACCACTTGCATTTATTTCGAAGAAAACTCCAGCCTCTAAGTCGCCTTGTTTTTGGATTGTAATCGACCACGTGTCATTAGGGTTATTAGTTCCGAATATTTTACCTGCTTCGAATGTAGTTTCTAAATCTGTTACTCGATTTACAGTATAATCGGCTTCGAAAAAGCTAACTACATTTCCATCGAATTGAAAAAATGGAACTGCTTCAAAGTTTAGGGTAGCAGGTTGATCTTTCTTTTCCCAGACTGTCCCACTATAGACGATATATTGTCCTATTTGAAAGGTGATTAGCCCAGATCCGTAATCATAAGATCCAGCTACTGATATTTTATAGGAATCTCCAGTTGTGCCAGTTCCATCTATCAATACAGATCCTGCAGATCCGCCGTTTGGAGTGGGGATACCTGTAGAAGCGTCTACGGCTCCTAACATGCCTGTAGCGTTGGATATTCCAGTAGATGTTGGTAGAATGTCCCCAGGTCCGTTGAATGCATTTACAGAGTCTACGAGAGCTTCTATTAAATCACTCTCAGTTTCTCCCCATCCTTTTCCTGTGCCCTGGGTTGCCAGTGTATATATTGATGTGCCTATGGTTACTTTTTTAGACATTTATACCTCATTTAGAATATTCTTATATACTAGTACTTGTTATTTCAGATTGAATTAACTTGTAAATTACTGAATATACATAATTATAGTATAAGTACTTAAAATAAAAAGGGAGAGCTGATGCTCTCCCCTTATGATCTGAATAGATCTTTTTAGATTTTTTAATTATTCAGGATTAGCTGTTTACGATATCTTGGATTATGATGTTATGTCCAAGGGCATTACAAAATAATGCTGTATCACAGTAAGTTCTGAATTCGATACCATGAGCATCTTGAAGTTTAATCATATAATCTTCGTTAGTTCCTGGAAGTTTGAATGTTAATTCAGAAGATCCAACTCTTTCGAATGACTTAAGTTCTAAAAGGAATGCGATTCCTTCTTTAACATAAGTTGAAGAATGAACTTCGATGATACCATTTTGACTATGAAGAACGATACTTTCAGAACCATTTTCAAACTTTTTAACGTCAAAAGAAGAATCTACTTGCCTAAGAGTTGAGTTTTGCTCATCAATTAAATCAGCCCAAGTTGAAGGATTAACGAAAGCATCTAATTTTCCGTCAAGACCTTTACCGATAGCGTCAGCTACAGCAATTCCAATCTTTTTAAGAGAAAGAGCAGCAGAACCGGCACTGTAAGTATTACCTTCCCAAAGAGAGTAACTAGCTGAAGTGATTCCAAAAGGAGCTGCAACAGAACCGTCAAGCATAGCTTCAAGTCCTAAACACTCATTTCCGTAAGCACCAAATTCATAGATAGTATCTCCGTCAGCAAGAGTAACAGCAGCTGATAATTCAAGACTTTTATTCTTGATATCAACTTTAACAATAGAAACGTCAGCAGCTGCATCAGAAGCAGAAGTACCTGTTTTAATGTTAATTCTCATACCTTCGGCACCAGCAAAAATACCTGGAGCAAAAGACTCTACTCTTAAAGGAACTGTAGTTGAAGCAGAAACAACTCCGTCAACGATTGCAAGACCTTTTTGACCGTAGAACATCATCTGTTCTTGTTTCTTATAAGAAGAAACCATTAAGTTTTTAATTACATGTTTAGTTGCTCTACCAAAAGAAGCAGCATCATTAATTGAACGAGAAATTGCACTAATAGCAACACGTCCTCTAAGAACCATTTCACATGATTTTACAGAAGCTTCTTGAGTTGTTCCGGCAATTGCACTGTTAAGTGTAAAAGCAAGACCTGCAGAACCACCATAACTTACACCGTGTTCAAGTTGTAATGTTACAGGTTGTCTATATTCAGCACCAAGTCTTTGATTTGGTTTAACAAAAGGGATCATTTTAGAAAGTTTTACACCTTCTGGGATTAAGTTTTCGAGGTCAGAACTATAAACAACTTTAAAAAAGCCACTTAGAGTATCGACACTATTAAATTCTGCCATTATTATCTCCTAAGATAAATAAAGTATTACTTGCATTATTGCTTGTAATATGTTAAAGTAATTATACTTACTGTCAACTTTCCTTTATCTTGGTACTAGTGAATCCTTTCGGGTATCATAAGATCTTAATAATTTACTTTGTGATTAAGTATTTATACTAGTACTTGTTATTCCATTAACTTAAATGTTTACGTTTGTGTAAAATTAAAATGTTACATCCTTGTAACCCTTCTAAATTCTATAAATTTCTGAAAAAATCATCCATTCTTACTTTCTTTTTATCTTTCTTTTCTGAAGATTTACCAGCTGCTGTATCTGATACAGAATTTGCTGTAGGCGGGGCTACTTTTTTTCTTCTAGATCCTGCTATCTTTTTAACATTCTCTTCGCCTAGCATCTTAATCAACTTATCAGTAGGTGTAGAAGATACTAATCTTTCTAATTCCGTATTAATTGACTCTGATACTAGTGGGATAATATCCTGAAAACTCAAGTCAATTCCATTTTGAAGAGCAACTCTCATATATTGATTCATCCTCTGTACTATTTCTGGGTTATTAGGCATTTGACTAGAATCTAAAGCCCCTAAAAGGTCTTTCTCAAATTCCGCGGCATATTTGTCTCTTAAAACTTCTTGCTCTCTCTCTTCAGCTGTGGATTTAGCTTCATCTTCTGCTCTTTTTCTAGATTCTAATTCTGACCTTAATTCAGCAATTTCACGCTCTTCGTCAGTCATTTGCATCTTTTCAACTTCTTTTTCAAGTTCTTTTTCAGAAAAATCTTTTACGTCAATTCCAAGCTTACTGAGAGCTTCGCTAGGATTTGTCTTGATATATTCCATGAAATCTTGAATATCCTGATTACGTTGAATATCAGTCTTTCTAAGGTCTGCAGCCTCTTGGGCACGTTTATTGGACATTTTAGCTAATTGTAATTGTTTTGTTAGATATTCGGCCTGTTCTGGGGTTACGTCGAAGGGCAGTTCCTCTGTAATCTCTTCTCCATCTACTTTAAGACTAAGGGTTCTGATTAATTCAGCTTTAAGATCCTCAGCGGCTCCCTCAGCGTTGATAGCGGCATCTTCTATGTTGTCTAGGGATTCTGGGATTTCAATGCTGTCTGCGCCGTTTTCGAGACTTTCTGTACTTTCTACGGCTGCTTCTAGTCCGGTTTCTACTACATCAGAGGCAATTGCTGCCTCAGTTCCTTCACTCATGATATTCTCCATTTGACCGCCGATTAGGTAGGTCAGAGTTTATCTCATCCAATATGGGTAGAGATTATAAAATTAAGTTATATATGTTTATTTTTTAGATTTCTTGTCCTGTTCTTTTATCTTCTCCATTATTTTAGAAAAGTCCATAACCTTGGTCCTCTTCTTCATTTTCTTCTTAAGGAGTTCCTCTACTGTTAATTTTTCTTCTTTTTCTTCAGAATTATCCTTCACTATCAAGTCCTACTTTAGATTTTATTTTACTAAACCAGCTAGATTTTTTATCTTCTTTTTTCTTTTTCTTATCTCGAACTCTTTTATTATGCTCTTCAATAGCTTTGTACATGGCAGGAAATTCATTAGATCCTTCTCCACTTTCTCTATCAAATGTAGGATTATCTGAATCGGACATAGTGTTAATATTTTTTCCTAAATTTTTCAATCCTTTCTTTCTTTTTCCCATTCTATAATCCATTTTGTTCGGCATTGTCTGCCATTGTTAACGGTGCATCTTCAAAGCCTTCTGGCAATCTGATATTTTGAGGTTGAGCACCTACTTGCTCTACTGCCTGATCTTCGGGAGATAATGCTGCAGGATTTTGCATTTCCTCGGCAGGTGCCGGCTGTCCCTGTGGAGACGGAGCTTCTGCTCCCGGCGGCATTGGCGGCTGACTAGGAGGTATTGGCGGCTGACTAGGAGGTATTGGTTGTTGTCCTAATGCCATTAAAGTATTAGGATCTCCGTTTTGAAGCATTGCTATATGTTCTTGGATATGTCCTAGCACTACAGAAGCTAGAGCTTCATCTTGTCTCATTACAGGATCGTCCAGTACTGATTTATGGGATTGAATATGTTCCATGTGATTATCAGTCAGAATTACCCTCTGCTCCTCTCCATTTAACATTCCTTCATTTTCGCCTTTAATTAGATTGAATTTCTTTTGAACTTCTTCAGTTCCAACTTCTAATTTACCGGTATTGATGATATTGACATATTGTTCAGGATTTTTCAATAATTGATATTGTAAAAGGTTGTCGGCCATTTGGACTCTGCCAGAAATTGTCTTAGTAAGTGCCGAAGCAGAGTCTACAATTACTCGATTGATAGATTCAATATCATCTCCTTGAAATTCTTTTATATAACTTTTACCACTTTCACCTACGATATTAGCTATTCTTGGAGAGTCTGCAAAATCTTGAAGTATTTCTAATACCCCTAGTCCTACATTTTCAATTAAAAAAGTATAAGAAGCTTGAAGTCCGCTCATAAATTGAATTGCATTTGATTGAATCATTGCAATAGCTGATCCTGATCTTAAACTAGCTTCAGGATTGCCCCTTACCACTGAGTTTATACCAGATAATGTTTCAGCTGATTGATTTAATACGTCTAGCATTCTAAATATTTCAGGACTTATTTTTACTAGATCTAAAGCTTCGGGTTTACCGGCTTGTGGATTATAGTCAATTATATTAAGTCCGCCAGCTAACTGACTTACTTCTATATTAGATCCGATTGGGTTTAAAATATTCTGAGTTCCAAATGCATTTAAATTAGACATCGCAGACGATACTAAGGAGTTAGAAGCATCTTGGATAGGTAGTACATCAAATAAATCTGTATACCCTAAAGGAGTTCCTAATATCTTAGAAGGGGATACTTCATATACTGGTATCTTCTTATAGGGTAAATCGCCATCAAAAAATATAGCATCATCACTTACATAAAACATATACCTACCGTTAGGAAGGGATTCTGATCTTCTATGGTAAAACTCAAATACAGGTATATCATCCGTTTCATCGTCAATTGCTGCGCTAAATCTAATCCTATCAAGAGACGCTTTAGAATCTACACCTTGTATTTCGTCTTCTAAATCAGGATATTTTGCAATTAGATCATATCTGTTTTTAAATGTTCTACAGATTATCCAATCATGCTCCCTGCCTTCTTTAGTTAAATCTTTGATGACATCTAAAGGACTCATTACGTCTATTTCAAGATCGCCCTCATACTCCCTAGGAGGGATTTCTGTCCCTAGAGTCTCAGCGGCTTCGATTTCATCCTTATTAGTAAGTTCTCCCAGCATCTGGTTCCATGCTAGTTTAATAGATCCTGATCCTAATACAATAGCATATTCACAAGCATCTTTAAAATATTCTTCAAGCTTCTTCTCTCGCATATAATAATCTAATAGACCATTTGCCAATTGAGTTTGAACTAAGGATTTATAATCTGTATTTACTGCTCTAGTTTCCATTGCAGGTCTAGAAGAAGTCATCATAGTGTGCATATGTTTTGCGAGATTTCGCATATTATTGATAGCTATTTCAACTAGTTCACCTTCGTCGCCGCCGAAAGTAATCTGATGAGCATCTCCAACTGAGGAGTAATAAGCTCCGTGATATGCTGCATACATATCTCTTAGTTTATTAAAATAACCTGTAGCTTCTAGGGTATCTTCCCATAGGTCTACTTTAGCTCTTAAAGCTGAGACACATTCCTTTCCGTCTCTTGCTGCAAAATAATCTTTTGATGCCATTATAACTCCTGTATAATATAACTTGTTATTTTAACTGCGACATATATTATAACTATTTGATATTATTTAAATATTCATAGATATCTCTAGGTCCGGCAATATCTAGGTCTAATTTTAGGTCATTATCCAATATATCAGATAGTACATTACCAACTAACTCTGAGCAAACTTGTGATTTTTCACCATCACTAAATGGATTATTTACTTTTTTACCTATACATCCCATAAATTTAACATAGGCTATTCCGAATATCTGCTTTATACCGTAATCTGTACCTGCGTGTTCAAAACAATAGTGAAGTAGTTCCCTATATTGCTCTCTGGTTATATCAAGTTCGAATGTATGTATAGGTTGTACTGTCTTATTGAACTTATCAAATCCTAAGAAATGTACTGAGTTTCCGGCTGCGTGATAAGTTAAAGTAGAGTCTGCAAATTCAGATTTCCACTGTAAATAAACATGTGAATACTTAGTACACTCTATCAGCCTAATTACCCAACTAAATATTGGGAAAAACTTATTCTTTGGTTGTGAAAATCCTACTGTTATCTTCATTATTTCCTAAAGTACTCAAATGCCATTAAAATTTTATGTTTATAACCAACAGAAGAACTTTTAATGACTATCTGTAATTGATTTGTATTATATGGAACTCCCATAGTAGAGGCTGCCATGAATTTAGAGGCTCTGCCATCAGTATGAAGTCCCTCATCCGCACCTATATATTGTAAATTCAAATTTCTTATAAATTCCTTAGCACCCATATCTCCAAGTTCCGGCGCGCCTCCGACCACCCATAATCTTAGGTCTTCTGTCGGTCTAGATATCATATGTACATTTCCTGATACTAATTCATAGTCGTACATAGGCTTAAACGTTACTACTGTCTTGGTACACATAGTATCTATATCATTTTGAGTCAAAAGTTCGGTTCCATCCATTTTAAAGAATTTAATAGAAAAGTCCATATCTGACATTCCAAGCCAACTTTCACAATGGACCGAATCTAATAGGCATGTTTCAAATTCAAAGAAATGTGCCTTATATGCAGCGCCTTTGTCTGCGGCAGCAACTCTTATAATAGATCTTGCATCATTATCAGAATCACTCAATTTAGAATTAGCCACTGATAGATAGTTATCTTCAAAATCTATCTGATGTGATGATTTAGGATCTTCGTTTTCTATTGAGGTTGTAAACTCTATTTGTCCATCTAAAAAGAATATACGATAGTGGTTATCTTCCGTATAAAATTGAATTGATCCCTTTCTATTAATTAGATTGGTTTTGAAATCTGTCCAGTTTAGGCTTATACTTTTCATCTAACTTACCTTATCTATGTTGATCATATAACGTTTCATGTCTTTACTATTTGATTCCGAATCTGCTTGCGCTTCTATAACTACACTTGTCCCAAAACTCATAGGATCTTTTGGTTCAAATGTTAATATATCTTTAGATTTATCCCACTTTAAAAAGAATAAACTTACCATAGAGTCTTCGTTGTGAAATAAATCCTCTAACAGGTCACAAGGGACTTCAAATATTGTAATACCATCTATTGATAGCTTAATTTCTACATCTTTTGAATTAAATTGAATTTTAAATGAGTATAGATTTCCTGTACCTGAGTATGTATATATAGATGTATATCCTAATGATTGTTTCTTAAGATCAACTTTAGTTTTAGACCAATCTACTCTAAAAGTATTATTAACTTTAAACGGCTCTATAGTTACTGTTGCATTTACATCTAAGCCGCCATTAGTTGTAGTAACTCCGTCAATTCCAACAGAACTTGGATATAATCCTTGAAATATCTTAGTTGCTTCGGCCGGGGTTAGATCTTTGGTTCCGTCGTTTCCTAATAAATCTCCAGATCCTAAGTGAATTATAAGTTCGTCAGATGCTGCCCATAGTAATGCGTCGGTTGGTTGAGTATCATATGATGAATTAGCTGCTATTAATATGCCTGTGTCCGATACGAATATATCGCTATTAGTTGTATTTTTAAGTATTTTAGCCATTTAATTGGTCCCCTGTAGAGATAATCCAGCAACTACATTCCTAGGACTACCGCTTGTAACTCTCATGCATAATTGAGTATCTGTTGGTACAGGAAAGTTTACACTAAAAGATGCTCCATACTCAGAAACTACTGTAACAAATCCTAATGACGTTAAGGAGGTTCCATTTCCTGAATGATGTAATATC
>Ga0164313_10002762_pt1 | contig 15679 bp, 12 predicted proteins | sample GuaBasSedimGuay4_FD_113735 | JGI IMG/M metagenome (GOLD analysis project Ga0164313, IMG submission 113735) | Subseafloor sediment microbial communities from Guaymas Basin, Gulf of California, Mexico - Guay4, Core 4569-4, 0-3 cm | ecosystem: Environmental > Aquatic > Marine > Hydrothermal vents... | reverse complement strand
GCCCTGGTTTTACCAGAGAAAACCGTATGCTGCAGTTTTTGCGATGCTGGCATATCTTGAATATTATAAAGCTTCAGGTGAATCAGAGTATAAGGAACAGGCTGTTCAACTGTTTTGGAAGATTAATGACTGGATTGGAGATTCGACTAAATTAGGTAGACCAATAATGGAAGGGGTACCTCCAATGAGCAATCTCGCTAATGTGATGGTATTGGCAAGTATGGTTATTGAATTAGCTGATATTGATCATGATCCAAAATATCTGGAAATTATGAGAATTGCTTTGGAAGGATGTAAAATGCATTATGATACTGAATTGAAAATAATGTTGGAAAATGTTCCTTTTGATTCGAAAACGGATATAAGGCAATGGCCTGAGGGACGAATTTTTAATCCGGGACATTCTATCGAGGTAGCCTGGTTTATTTTACATTTGATAAAACATATCCCCGATGATCTAATGCAGAAGCTGGCTCTTGATGTTTTGGAAGGAAGCCTGGATTTTGGTTGGGATAAAGAGTATGGAGGTCTCTATTATTTTATGGATATAGAAGGAAAACCGACATTACAACTCGAGTCGGGTATGAAATTATGGTGGCCTCATACCGAAGCTATTTATGCTTTAATTCTTGCTTTTCGATTAACTGGAGATAATAAATGGATTGATTGGCTTGAAAAGGTACATAAATATACTTTTGATCATTTCGTTGACTGGCAAGATGGTGGATGGTTTGGTTATTGTGACCGGCAGGGTAATTTAACGCATACTTGTAAAGGTGGAAATTACAAAGGTTTCTTTCATGTTCCACGAGCCTTGCTTTTCAGTATTCAGGAAATTGATAAATGTCTCATTAACAGATAATATTTTTAATGAATAAGAATATTGAACCTTCGCGCATTAATACCGGATATCTTGCATTAATTTGTCTTGTTGCTTCATTGGGAGGTTTACTTTTTGGATTTGATACGGCAGTGATCTCCGGGACTGTAGGAATGGTTGAAGTCCAGTTTGGATTATCAAAACTTGAGGTTGGATGGTTTACAAGTTCAGCTTTGATTGGTTGTATTCTCGGGGCAATAGTGGCAGGTGGATTAGGAGATAAATATGGAAGAAAACCGGTGTTGGCATTTGCTTCTCTGCTATTCTTTTTATCTGCACTGGGATCTGCTATTCCACCTACGTTCGAAATACTAATTCCGGCCAGGATGATAGGAGGAATTGGCGTTGGAATGGCATCAGTATTGTCACCATTATATATTTCCGAATTTTCACCACCTAAAATAAGAGGACGTCTGGTTGCCCTGTATCAACTATCCATTGTAACAGGTATCTTATTAGCATATTTTTCAAATTGGTTTTTACAAAGGTATTCCTTAAGTCATTCAGAATCCTTTGGGGGTTTTGATCTTCTACATAAGATATTGGTAACTGAAGTATGGCGCTCTATGTTTGGTATGGAAATGCTTCCCGCTTTGTTGTTTTTCTTTTTGCTATTATTTGTACCTGAAAGTCCAAGGTGGCTGATTCAAAAAGGGAAAGATAGAATTGGGAGATCTATATTAGAAAAAATTAGTGGATTTAGAGTAGCGGAAAATGAGTTTAAAGAGATAAAGAAATCTTTAAACCAGGAGAAAGGTAAATTAAAAGAACTTTTCAGGCCGGGGTTAAGAACTGCCTTGATGGTGGCTATTGGTTTATCTGTTTTTGGGCAGTTAACAGGAATAAACGCAGTTATTTATTATGGTCCAATTATCCTGGAGCAAACAGGTATTCAGTTTGAAAATGCCCTGCAATATCAGGTATTACTCGGGTTAATTAACCTGGTTTTTACCATATTAGCCTTATTAGTAATTGATAAATTGGGACGAAGGCCTTTACTAATCGGAGGAATGGCTATGGTAGTTATTACTTTGACAATTGCCGGTTTCTTATTTGCTTCAGGAAATCCTAATGGTGTTTTGATTGTAGTTGTACTTGGAGTTTACATTGCAAGCATTGCTTTTTCTATTTGTGCTGTAATTTGGGTTTTAACTCCTGAAATATTTCCAAATAAGGTAAGGGGGAGGGCTATGTCAATTGCCACCTTCAGTAATTGGGGAACGAATACTATAGCAATGTATTTTTTCCCCTGGTATGTTGCATCATTCGGCATGCATGTTGGGTTTTTTACTTTTGCAGGAATATGCCTGATAGCCACATTGTTTTTCTGGAAATTTGTTCCTGAAACGAAAGGTAAAAGCCTTGAAGAAATAGAACAAATATTCAAAAGGACAAGCATAGGATGAAATACCATATAATCAGGTGTTCGGTCTTCACAAATATTTATTTATCCAGTCATATGTTAGCATTTCTGCAGCTGGTGTTGGGCTATGACCCTGTCCGTGATTAAATAATTCAATAATTTGTTTCTTTTTTCCATAAAGATCATATACAGGCAATACAGCCTCAATGTATGGCCGGCTTTTTTCACCATCGGCCGAATCACCACCAATCAGTAAAAATGATTTTGGTGCTACCAATGATAATACTTCATGTTGTTTGTGTCCAAAGCTCTGGATATCTTTACCCAGATACCAAACATCATCCCAGTTTGAAAAAGTTATCCCGATGCCTCCTTCGTTACTAACAGTAACCTTCACTCTGTCGTCAAATGCAGCAAGGTACAAAACTTCCTTTGCCCCCAGGGAATGGCCCATTGCACCAATTCGCTTTGAGTCCACTTCTTCGAGGTTTACTAAAACATCTACTGCCCTTTGTGCATCAAATAGCATTTTAGCCATGCCTTTTGAATTGGGATGTCGTTTTTGAAACCGTTCGACTTGTTGCTCATAGCTTCGCTCACCTTTGTCGTGCCATAAAAAGCATAATGGACAAAAAACCACAAAGCCCTGCTGTGCCAATTTATATGCAAATGCCACTATTTTCCCTTCTTCCACACCTGCAATATAAACCATCTGTTTATCACTGGTCGAATGCATTGCAACCACACCAGGTAAAGGTTTGCTGATTTGCTGTGGTTTTATCAGGTATCCTTTTACTGTTATTCCGGGTTCGCTTTCATATTCAACGAGTTGACGAATCAAACCATCAGGGTGATCTTCCTTTATTACTTTAAGTACAGGTGGATTTGGGTTTGGTTCTATAGCACCAAGGTAGTCAAGCCATCTTTTACGAATTATTTTCCTTTGTTTTTTCCATGCTGACAATGACTTAATGAGCCTTCCTTTTGAGTCTATCAATAGAAGTGGAAGTTCTTCTTCTTTGACTGGAATTCCGCTGGTTAAACCTGCAAAACATAAACTGATACCTGCTAAAGTGGTGGTTTTGGAAAATAATCTTCGGTTCATAATTGTTTTTGATTACTCAATGCTAAAAGTCTCTTATGGAATATACTCATTTAGGGCCTGAACTAATATTCGGCTTGAATAATTTTTAAATTTCCCATAGAGTACCATCCATCCTGACCCTTGCCTTCAATGGCCAGTTTAATTATAGGGAAGGAAGTATGCGGGTCAATAATGGCAATTTGTAATTCATATTCACCGGGAGGCATATCATCAGGAATAAAAATCGCATCATCGTAAAGATTATCACCGGGAAGCCACGTTCTGATGTCTGCTTCAGTTAAAAAAATCCGGGATTTTTTTTTATTTTTTAAACGTAAGGCCAGCGGATAATCCTTGTAGCAGGGAGCCACTCCCTTATTATCCCACCAGGAAGTAAAACATAATTTCCCATTGGCTTCTATTGATTCAGGATAGGTAAACTTCCGCAGCACAAACCGATACCCCATTTTCTTTAACCATCTGTTGACTTCCGGCCACCATTCTTCAGGTATTCCTGATGACTTGTTATTAAAGGAAGAAATATGCCATTTAAGCGATTCGTCAATAATAAATCTTACATCTTCAATGGTATAGCTCTGTTTTTCTTTCCAGCCTTTAATAGTGCCACAAACCTCAAGGGAAACCGGGCCTTTTTTCCATGCGTCCTGCATGCCGCAGTTAATGATATCCTGCGGATACACATCGTACATATGCATAAAACCATTTTGTTCTTCTGCCCAAAAACCAAGATCACCAAGGCAATCAACACGCCATCCAAGGCTTGCTTTTGAGAGGCCGTAACTATTAGTTTTAAGATCCGTCAGTTGCATGATAAGAGGTGTTTTTGTAAAGGATTCAATATAGACATCCACCAGGGCCTTCATAGTTTTTTCAGATAATAGTTCTGTATATTCCCCTTCACCCCAGGCACCAATAATTGAAAGATCTACAGCATCCATGTCGGGATGCCCGTCATATCGTTTGCCCATTTCATGGATAAGGCTACCAAAATATTTAATATAACGGGGATCTTCATGATCAACTTGCCAGTGTTTTATAACAGACTGGTTTATAAATGTATCCCCAACCATTTTCCTGTACCAATCAGGAACATCCGTTGCCGGTAATTTGGTTCCGTAAGGAGCAACTCTCAATAAAAGCTGTTGTTTTCGCTCATGAGCGGTTTTTAATGCTTTGTCAATATAATTCCAGTTATACTTGCCCTGTTCGGGCTCAAGGAACCTCCAATATACCCTGAAATAAGCAAGGGAAGTCATAGGATGTTCCTTCATTTCCAGATTACCGTCAAATTCCTGGTATTCGATTGGAAATCCTTCAGTCCATCCGATCCCCTCATTTAATTCATCACCATTGAACCGCTGAAATGTCATAAATCCTTTTCCGGGATTTGTAAGCACATCATCTATTTCCTTTGGCTTGACAGTAATAATTTTTTGAGCTAAGGACTCATTAGCGATCACTATCAAAATCATCATCACAGTTATCGATAAAATCGACTGTTTTTTGATTGTCATTTATTCTTACTTTTTTTAATTGTAACTTTTCCAATACTATACCAACCTTCATGGTCTTTCCCTTCAATAGCCAGTTTTACTTTGGGTTCATGTGATTGACGGTCAACAATGCCAATCTGTAATTCATATTCACCCACAGGCATATCCGAAGGGATAAATACAGCATCGTCATAAATGTTGTCACCGGGAAACCAGGTGGTAATATCAACATCAGTGATCATAATCTCTGATCTTTTTTTATTTGTAAGCCTTATTGCCAGAAGGAATTTTTTGTAACAGGGTGCAACGCCTTTGTTGTCCCACCAGGATGTGAAGGAAAATTTCTCATTAGGGGCTGCGAATTCAGGATAAGCAAAACTACGCAAAACAAAACGGTACCCCATCTTCTTGAGCCACCGGTTGATCTGTGGCCACCATTCTTCCGGCACCCCTGAAGATTTGGCATTAAACGAAGAAATATGCCATTTTAATGTTTCGTCAATTATATAGTCTACATCATTAGCATTGTATCCTTGTTTTTCTTTCCAGCTTTTAAATGTACCGCAAATTTCAAGACTGACAGGCGCTTTTTTCCAGGCATCCTTCATTCCAAAATTAATGATACCCTGAGGATAATAACGGTACATATGAGTCCAGCCATCCTGTTCTTCAGCCCAAAAGCCCAGATCGCCAATACAATCCACCCGCCAGCCTACATTGGCCTGTGTCATACCATATTTGTTCGTTTTCTCATCTGTCAGAAGCATAATCAATGGTGTTTTTTTGAAGTTGTCGGTATATGCGTTTACCAAAGCTGCCCTTGTTTTTTGTGTAACTATAGCAGAACCTCTGCCTTCCCCCCAGAATCCGAGAATTGAAAGATCAACGGCTTCAAGGTCCGGGTGGCCGTCATACCGTTGACCGAGTGCAGTAATAAATTTTCCGAAGTATTGAGCGTATTTAGGATCTTCAGCATCCACCCGCCAGCCTTTCTTCCCATCCGGTAACCATTCATCCCCTTCGCCAACCATAGCACGATACCATACCGGTACATCCTTTTTAGGTCCGTTTCCATAAGGTGCAATACGAAGCAAAAGGGTCTGCTGCCGCTCATGAGCTGTTTTTAGAGCTTTATCAATCATCGCCCAGTTATATTTACCCATTTCCGGTTCCAGAAACTTCCAATAAATCCTGAAATAAGCTATGGACGTCATTGGATGATCCTTGTTTTCCAGATTTCCGTCAAATTCCTGGTACTCTAAAGGGAAACCTTCAGTCCAACCACTACCTTCATTTAGTTCATCACCGTTAAACCGTTGAAAAGTCATAAAACCAATTCCCGGATTAGTTAAAATATCATCAATTTCAATGGGTCTTACATAGATTGTTTTCTGAGCTGATGCTTCAATTGCCATTCCTGAAATAATCACCAGGATGACTAAGTAACTCTTTAGTTTTTTCATTTTGTTTAGTTTTTATTTTTTCCTAACAAGAATAACAAGTAGGGTAAAACCAATAGTAAAGGTAAAACCCATATCGCGATATAGGAGAAATTTTCAAAGCTTGCGTTATAGGTATAAATATGGTTTCCTTCCTTCCCATATATCTCCACTAACTTATCAGTAGTATAGGGATCCTTGTAGTCAGGTTTATAGAGCTCCGCCATATTCTCATAGGCGGGTCTGATGATTTCAGGGTCAGCTTCAATCTCCGCAATATCATAGGGAACATACAATCCGAAATCAGGATCCAGAATATACCATTCATCTTCGGATACCCTGGCCCTGACAAGCACATGCCCTGCAATATCCCATAAATGGGCCTCAATCCCGTTATCAAGCAATACTCCTTTTACAACAATGGAATGGGAAGAACATAATCCAACCCCCCGTTCGAGCCCTTTTTTATAGTTTTTAAATTCATACCTGTCATCCTCCTTAAAGGAATTCACAAAAAATAGTATGTAATTTTCCCTGAGCGGTACCCTTAGATTATATTTTTTCTTACCTTCATTTTTAAAGTAATGGGACATGCTTTTGCTTACGACATCATTTATACGAAGTGCAAAATCTTTATCTGATTCGTTATCCTGCCTGATCAGTTGCTTTTTTGCATCTTCCAGTTTTATCGTAACATCATGCAAACGGGAAGTATTCTCCTCGGTATATAGATCGGGGTGCCGCATTGACTTTAATAAGCCAAAAATATTGATTCCTAACAAGATTAATCCCAAAACTAAGAGAAGTAGCTTAAAAGTTTTCATAATGCAAGCATTTTATTAAAAACCAAGTAAATATATAAATGATTTTAAATTAAAAGAGATAAATTATTACTTATCAATGCGAATCAAGGGTTGGATATTAACAAATAAATGTTGAAAAATCGATAAAATAATGAGCAAAAAAATTATTTAAAAGCCTGGTAATCATTATCTTAGATGAGATATTCACAAAACATTTAAGGTATGATTCCCGAGGCTAAAGCGATAAAGTTAGTAGAAATTTATTTATATATCTGTAAAAGATTTGATGAAGATTTAAAATATTGTTGTGAGCGATTCAGCAATAACAACGAACCTAAGTTTAGTGATCAGGAAATAATGACAATATATTTATATGCAATACAGGAGGAGCAACGCTTTAAGTTGAAGCAAATACACAGGTTTGCAAACGATTATCTTCATTCAAGGCTTCCATATATTGGTAGTTACCAGGCATTTAACACCAGGATTAACCGCTTGTCAGAAGCTTTTAAACAACTATTGGCCCCTCTATTGAGTGAATATATGCCGGATGATTGTTATATTGATCAAAGTCTTTTGGATTCAATGCCTATAATCACTTGCTCGGGTAGAAGAAAACCTAAGGTTGCCAGAGAAATTACAAACAAAGGAGTTTGTTCGAGCAAAGGTATGTATTACCATGGATTGAAACTTCATGCCCTGGCATTCCGCCGTGTAGGAAAGTTGCCATTTCCTGAGCAATTACTTATAACCCCTGCATCTATTAATGATTTGTCGGTTTTTAAACAAGAGTGGTCTGATATTTTAAACAGGACCTTTTGGGGAGATAAGATTTATTTTAACAAAGATTTTTTCAATGAGCTTAAAGTCAAAATGAACTCTGTAATGCTAACCCCTGTAAAAGCAGTGAAAGGCCAGACAGAACAAGAAAAACAACGAAATAAAGCTGCAGATGATCTATTCTCAAAAGCAGTATCAACAGTAAGGCAACCAATAGAAGGATTTTTTAATTGGTTGATAGAAAAAACTGATTTTCAGAGAGCTAGCAAAGTGAGATCAACTAAAGGACTTATGGTACATGTATTTGGGAAGTTAGCTGCCGCTTTTATTAACTTAATTTTTTAACCCTTGATTCGCATTATAAAGTAATTATATGAAAGATTATTAGGACAATATTTGTTTTATTTGCTTAACTCAATATAAAATAATGGCTTATTGTTTCTTTACAAGAAGCAGGGTCTGTTGAATGGCAGTTAACAGGGCCGAAAACCAGATAGCAACCGGATATGCAGCAGTTGTTGGTATCAGGCAGCTTAGGCTTTTAACTCTCTGCACAGGCACACCGTATTGAAATATGTTGTAAAACATAAAAAATAGGGGGGGGGTAAAGCTTGACTTGGTATGATTTTTGTGGTAATTAATTGATAGTAAAACTCAATATTCCTTAAAAACAAAATACTATGAAAAAATTATTTACATTAGCAGTAATGGTCGTTTTTTCATTCAGTCTTTTTGCAAAAAAGGTTGAAATTGAAAGAGCAAAACTTGTTGCGAAAAATTATTATTGTTTGCAACTTGAGCAACTTAAAGGTGAAAAAATTAATAATGAGGATTTGAAAATACTTCAGGTCTTCAAGATTGAATACGAGAACAATCTCGTGTTTTACATTTTAAATATTGAAAATGGATTTGTAATTGTTTCTGCGGATGATCTTGTTGAGCCGATATTAGGTTTTTCGCTTGAAAACGGGTATTCAGGTAAAGACCTTCCTCCCGCTCTGGTTGATTTGCTGGCACATTATAAAGAACAGATCAGTTATGCCATTAAAAAACAAATTAGAAGTGATAATGAGATTCTTCAAAAGTGGGAGTTTTTGACAGATATTGAAAATATGAAAGATTATGAAACCTGTGAAATCTGGCCAAAATATTTTTACAGAGATGCATTGTTATCGACCAGGTGGAACCAAACCCAATACTACAATCATTTGTCCCTATGATACACAATCTCCTCCAGGTTATGGCAATCATGTACCGGCCGGGTGTGTTGCAATTGCCATGGCCCAGGTTATGAAATCCTGGAATTATCCGACACAGGGAACAGGTGCGAATGGGTATGACGATCCTCCATATTATCCTGAAGCATACGGTTGGCAGGAGGCCAATTTTGGAACTACAACATATCAATGGTCGAGTATGCCTGACCAGCTTTACAATTTTAATAATTCTGTAGCAACATTAATTTACCATTGTGGTGTTTCGGTAGATATGGATTACGGATATGGCGGTTCTGGCACTCCTACTTCAAAAACAGTTTACGCATTAGAGAACTATTTTAATTATTCCACTTCTGCAATTTATAAAGAAAAAGAGGACTATAGTAATTCAGCCTGGGATGATTTATTACGAAATAATTTAAGAAATTATCAATCAATAATATATAGAGGAACGGCAAGTCCAGGTGCAGGAGGTCATGCATTTGTACTAGACGGGTTTATGAAAATACAACTAGAAACTTATACTTACCCTACAACTTTTCATATAAATTGGGGTTGGAGTGGTAATTACAATGGTAATTATGTTCTTACAGATCTAACACCGGGAAATTATAATTTTACTTACGATCAGGAAGCAACAGTTGGAATAAAACCCTCAAATATAACCTATCCGGCGCCAAACAAACCGGGAAATATAAAAGCAGCTTGCAGCCCTCATTGTATGGGGATGCTTATTGACTATTATATTGATCCTGTACATAACGCTACATCTTATGAATGGAAGGTAACTGGACCGTCTTCTGTGGCCTTGTTAACACCTAACGAACATTATGTTGTGGTTTATGGTATCCGCCCGGAAACTAATACTCTATGGGTAAGAGCAAAAAATCATGGTGTTGCAGGTCCCTGGCAATCATGTCCTTTAGTTATTGAAGATTGCGAAGGTAAGGGATATAAAAGTGACGGTGATACTAAAAATGACACTGCTTTAAGTAAATCCTTTAAAGCTCAACAGTTATTCAGTAAAGATATAATAAAAGAAAACAAAATTCAGATTTTCCCGAATCCGGCAAAAAATAATATTACAATTTATCTGCCTGATTTTGAAAAAACTGAGATTAAATTATATGATTCACAGGGAATAATGCGAAAAAGTATTATTGTTGAAAGTGATAATGTAACTATTAACACCAACGTGTTGGAGAATGGATTTTATATACTTCGAATCATTTCAGATAAAGGCGTTGAAACAAGAAAAATACAAATTTCAAAATAATCTGCGATATGAAAAAACTTAAAACAATACTGATAATAATGCTGTTTGTGGTAAGCAATATTACCTATGCGCAGAGAATATCAATCGGCATTAAAGACGGGATAAGCCGTTCAGATATTAAGTTTGAATATAAAGATTTTAATGATTCATTCTACTTCGCGGCTGACAACTTAAAAGGAGGAAGAAATTACGGATTAATGCTTAACTATCAAATAACCAATTTCTTTTCTATACAGTCTGAACTTTATCATTCAGAAAAGGGGTTCGAATTTAACCTTTGCACAGATTTGGATGGCGGTTCTGGAATTTACGGAAGCTATAAAATGAATTATATTACTATACCTTTATTAGCCAATTTCGAAATCGGTAAATCCTTTAAATTTTACGGGTATGCCGGGTTATACATGAGTTTCCTGAATTCAGCTAAAAACCAAATAACGATTGCTTCAATTGCTCCGCCTGATTATCATCATGATTATAGCTATGATCCCACAAGTGAATTATATAAAAAGGAATCGGGAGCTTTAGTTGGATTGGGGGTTAAAATACCATTATGTAATAAGTTTAAATTGTTTATCGATACAAGATATGAAACCGGCTTAACAAAAGCTGCAAGGGATGATATAGAATACGGGGATTATCATGTTATAGGTGTCTTTAAGGATGTTTATAACCGGTCGTTTTCCGTTAACTGGGGGATTTTTTACAGGTTTACTAAACAGGAGTAAAAAGTAAAGCTCATAGCTTTTTAAGTTTTCAATAATTAAATATGTGACCTAAACGTCTATACCTAAAATTTTATTTAAACGGAGTAGCCATGTAATCTTCTATATCCAGCCAATGATTAAGCATTATCTTTCTTTTTTGTTTTAGCTGCTCAATCAAATCATAACCAAGTAAAAAAGTATCTTCATGCTTCAGGTCATCAGCATGGTTTACAAGATCCATTCCCCCGTTTTCCAGCAGGCCAATCAATTCCTGTGTATTATCCAGCTCATCACGCATGATATTATTGAAATCAAGAAGATCCTGATCTCCTGTCCAGGTCGGAATTTTATCCGGTCTGTGAATCGGTCCCGCAAGAACTTCCCGGTTTCTGTTCCGGATAATTTGCGCGTCGTTAAAATTACCGCAGCTCCGTACAACACTGCTATAAATACGCAGGGCCATTGCCATATTATCCAGAAACTCTTGTTCAGGGGCATTAGTAATTTTTTCCATCGAAGTATATACCTTTCTTAACACCGGCAGGAACTTAGCCACTGTTCCCATGGGTAAAGCGTTGTGGTCTCCTCCATGAATATCCATATAATCCATACGTGCTTCATCAACGGAAACATTAAAAATATGAGGGAGAAAATACTTTTCTTCTTCGGCAGTGAGTCTTTGCGGGGCAATTACCAATGGACGGGTAATATGCCTTGTTGATACTCCCCAATATTGTGTACTAAATCTACCCAACGCGACCCGCTTGAATTTAAAAGCTTCATCTAAAGCAACAAAGGCATTGAATAAGCGATCTGCTGATTCTTCTCCTGCCCACTTAACACATAGTTTTTGTAAGTTTTGTAATGTGGGGATTAATCCCTCTTCGGCAGGGTTTTTTAAATTGTCTTCAATAATATCGATGACCTTTTCCACTGTTTCCAGGCGCTCGGTGCCATGGCCATAAGCTCCGCCAAAGCCCATGTTATATCTTTGTGGTATAATTTCACTGTTCCTGTTCATGGTTCTTAAAATACCAAGTGGATTTATGATTCCCTGTACCGGATACGCAGATCCTGCCATACTTCCAATACTTTTCACCGGGGGGTAATTCCCTCTCCCTAACCCCTGAAGGAAATAATTATCCGGCAGGTGACTTACAATCTCATCTACCTCATTGTCAGTAAACATACCTCTCATGAAAATGTCAATATCATGACCAGTTTGTTTGGCGCCATTCTTAAATATATTTACCATATTTAGTACCCTTTCACTCATATTTAGGTTTTTACAATCGGCAGGACCATTCGGCCCACTGTAAAGCCATTCCGCCCAGCAAAATCCAGAGCCTGCATCGTTCATGCTGAAATAAACAGTATTGATCTCAGGTACATTTTCAAATAGCATATTTGCCATATTCTGATACATTTCCTGTGTCTCTTTCTGGTTAAAGCAAGGTGCAAACTCTTTTTGCAGGCTGCGTCTCGGGTGATCTACTCTGGGACCCCGCAAATGAGGGTAGGCTTCAAAGAATGCCTCCGGCAGAAAATAAGGTTCATTACACCTGAATCCGGCTTTCAGGCCTAAATCCCTGATTATTTTCACTTTGCTCATAAGAAGTTGCTGGTTTTTCTTAACAAATTCCTCAGGAATAAATGCGGCGATTTTTTCATCGGGAAAGAACTTAGTAATGCTTCGGTCATAGGCTGCATATTCATGCCAGGGGCTACCACCTTCAGGTATTTCATAATCAGTTTTTTCTGCAGTATAACTGATAGTCATATCAATCCTTCCAAAGGATTTTAACCGGGCAATTTGTACGGCAAAAGCCTTAAATTCATCGATATCCCGGATTGGAGAGTAAACGAAAAAAATGGCTTTCTCTGATTTGGGGTTTACTGTTTGGGTAATAAATGAAGTGTCTTTTCTGATTTTGCTTTGGCTATTGTTAAATGTGACTGCCTGAACAGCTACTGAACCGGTAAAAAGAATCAATAAGAAAAAACCCCGAAATATTTTATTTGAATGTAACATATTGATATTTTAATAATTACTAAAATTATTTAGGGTTTAATTTCAATGGTAATTCTCCAGGTTCCATGTTGTGTAATTCTGAATTCGAAACCAGCATCTCCTCCTCTTACAATACAGGAAAACGGAAAGCTAACACCCAGAATTGATTTGGTTTGAGGAGATTGATGAACTGTAGTATATCGTCCTTCCGTTTTTGTTATGGAAATATCACCGGTACTTAAAATTTTGCCGCCCTTAACATAAACAATCTGTATCTCATTCCCGCCGGAAGTAGTTCGATTAAATGATGCCCTGACAATATTGAAATCTTTTTGCGTTATTTTGTATAGATAAGGTTCTTTCCCTATATATTCATCATCCATCCAGTAACCGGTACGGGAACTATCTGTAGTTGCGATTTTAAAAATCATTTTTCCTTCGCCCTCCTTTTTGCCTTTTTTAAACATACCTGTGAAAACATTCCCATTTGCCCAGGTATATGTACCTTTACCATGAGGGAAACCCTTTTTAAATTCACCCTCATATGTATCCGTTCCAACAGCTTTTCCAAATCCATTAGCTTTACCTTTTTTACAGTCACCTTCATATGTTCCTTTTATATCATCAGGAAACACCTTACACTGGGCAAAAACATTAGTTGGAAACAGATAAAATCCAGCCAACAGTACAGCCAGATAAGCAAACCAGGAGATTTTTTTCTTAATTTTCATAATGTTTAAGTTTTGTACGTTTCTTAGCGTATTTATTAAATAAATATTCACCCAGTTTCTTTTGAATAATAAAGCCATGCAGATGCATGCATTGTATATAAATGAAAACGGTTCCCGTCAAAAACCATTATGGGACTTGAATGGTCTCCTTCAACAATTGGATTTTCTGGGTATTTAACCCAATGGATCAAATCGGTTGACATGGCTACATTTGATGTCCATAAAGCTTGAGATGTAGTGTCTGCCCAATCAGGGTTCGAAGAACCATGATAAAACATATAATACTTATCTTTAAATTTAACAACCTGATTTACGGCTACCGCTCCGGCATCATATACTCCAGGCCCCATTTTTAATACCGGATCGTCCTGAATATTTGTCCATGTTATATGATCTTTTGATTCAGCCAGCCAAATTCCCTCATCATTACGTTCGTAAAAAAGATACCATTTGCCATTTTCTATCCAAACAGTAGGTGTTCCATATGGTCCGGGATTGATGGGCTCTCCATTTGTAAGACGTAAGTCAAGATCACCTTCTTCATTCCAGGTAAGACCATCATCCGAGGTCAGTAAATGAGCAATATCATTTTTACCCTCGGCATACATGTAATATTTACCTTCGTCCCGGATAACAAACATATCTTCAGTCCATTTTTCACTGAATATTGGATTTTCGGGATGACGGTCCCAGCGAATACCATCGCTTGAAGTAGCATAGCCTAAATATTTCGGATCGGTATCCTCTCCTTTGTACCCTGAATACCACATCTTATAAATTCCATCTTCGAATAAAATATACCCCCGTTCACGGATTTGTTTATCCCATGTATCTGAACCTGTTCCTTCAAAAACAGGATTGGCTTTATATGGAACAAAATCAACCATCTCTTTTGGGAATTCGTTATCACTATTATTATCTGTAGTAGTTTTCGACCTGTTTATACAGCTCATTACAGAAAGAAAAAGCAACATAGAGGCTAATTGTATTGCAGTTTTCATGGTATTTGATTACAAGGGTCTAAAGTTTCTAATTGTCTAAAAATCAAATTATTATTCTGGATTCTTTGGCCCTACGACTTTTGATTGTGTATTTAGTTTTGCTTCCATTTGGGTCATTTTAACTTCTTACTCATTAAAAACATTATTACTATTTCTAACCTGCTTTTCAAAGGCTGGTCCAACCCCACGGATACGGTTGCTCTCAACTGTAGCAAAAGGCTTTTTTAATAAAGTGAAATTATTATCTTCAATCCTGAGTGTCATATTTACCTCAACCCCGGTATTAAGGAAAAGATCGTTGCTAAAGAAATGATTATTGTGAACATAAGCAGAGTATTTTCCGGTTTCGGCAGGGCCGTATTTCATCCAGATAAACATTAGGGATGTAGCCCACTCACCAGTATCGCCGTAATCGCCATGCCTGGTCTTGTTATAGTAGGTTGTTCCAATAAATGTATTATTATAAATTTCATTCATGCCATTCGGATCATAGCATGCAATGTTCAGTGGAGTAGGAGGTACGTACGTCCATTTCATATAAATGATATATTCCGAAGGCTTTACTTCTCCAAAATCAGCATATAAGGTGGTAGAGCCATTACCGGTAATTTTAGCCGGGGGCAAATCCGGATTATATTTAACATAATAAAATCTCCACCTGTCTTTTTCCCAGTTTTGTTTTGGGTCCACAAGTTCTTCAGACGTAAGGGAACTTGCAGTAGAACGAATATAGACCCCATTGTCCACCTTGTCTTCAGGGGCCCCTTTGCCATCAGAATCAGCAGGAAGGTATTGTGTGATTCGTACGAAGTTGTTATATATTTTACAATTCTTAGTATTTCTTCCTTCAAGTTTTATTCCATGACATTCAAT
>Ga0164313_10002761_pt1 | contig 15681 bp, 13 predicted proteins | sample GuaBasSedimGuay4_FD_113735 | JGI IMG/M metagenome (GOLD analysis project Ga0164313, IMG submission 113735) | Subseafloor sediment microbial communities from Guaymas Basin, Gulf of California, Mexico - Guay4, Core 4569-4, 0-3 cm | ecosystem: Environmental > Aquatic > Marine > Hydrothermal vents... | reverse complement strand
TTCATTGTTGACCGGTATTGCCTTATGAAGCGTTGCGAAAGCTTAAGAAACGTCAATTGAATCCACTGCCTCTCTCGTTTTGCGTTAGTCTCGAACCAACGAGATTCTACGAAAGATAGGATCAAGTTGTCGTAGACGCTGAGGGTCAAATGAGACGTCAGCCAATGGCTAACAGCTGAGGTACTTGCATAATTCGGAATTCTGAACCGAAATAGAAATCGTCTCTTCATGTCACCCTGAGCGAGCGAGTTCGACGAGTGAGTCGAAGGGTCCCCACAAGTCAAGTGGCGCTTTGCTTTACGAGGTGCGCGCTCTTTTCCCGGTGGGGATCCTTCGACTGCGCGACCCTTCGGGCCGCTCCGCTCAGGATGACATGTTGGGGATTTTTGCAAGAGGCTGAGCTCACAGCTCACAGCTCACTGCTGACTGCCCTCTGCTCACTCCGGGGCGTGCCGATCTGACGCCCAATCGGCCGATTCGACGCCTTCCGGGCTCCGAAAACCGCCCCATTGGGTGGCATGATCCTTGCCTAAAGCACCGTGAGGCCATCGAGCGACCTCCATCCGGCATCGCCGGACGGGGGGATGCTTTACTGGTCTGCGGGGGGGTTATGGAAAATAAAGAGCTCGAAAACCAGGTAAATCGTGCGGCTGCGCGTCTAGGAGAGGTCCAGCGCGCTGTCTCGGAAGTGATCGTCGGCCAGGAACGGCTGGTGGAGTCCCTGCTCGCGGCGCTGATGTGTCGTGGTCACGTCTTGCTCGAGGGCGTACCCGGTCTGGCCAAGACCCTGACGGTGCGCACCCTGGCCACGGTGGTGGGAGGGAGCTTCCAACGATTGCAGTTCACTCCGGATCTTCTGCCGGCCGATGTCACGGGAACACAGGTCTTCGATCCGCGGACCTCGGAGTTCGTACCCCACAAGGGCCCGATCTTCGCAAATCTGGTTCTCGCCGACGAGATCAACCGGGCGCCGGCAAAGGTCCAATCGGCCCTCCTCGAGGCCATGGAGGAGCGCCAGGTCACCATCGGCGACACCACCGATCTGCTTCCCGTACCCTTCGTGGTCCTCGCAACCCAGAACCCCATCGAGCAGGAGGGGACCTACCCGCTGCCCGAGGCGCAGCTCGATCGTTTCCTCTTTAAGGTGATGATTGACTACCCCTCGGCGGAGGAAGAGCGCCGGGTGCTCGAGTACCACCTGGCGGAGTCCTTCCCGAAACCCTCGCGGGTGACCGATCTCGAGAAGCTGATGGAGCTCGAGGAGGTCGTTCGCCTGGTCTATCTCGACGAACGCATCCGTTCCTACATCGTCAATCTGGTTGCCGCCACCAGAAAGCCGGCCGAGGTGGGTCTCGGAGACCTGGTTCCCCTGATCGCATTCGGGGCCTCGCCCCGCGCCTCCATCGCCCTCGCCCTGGGCACCCGCGCGTTTGCCATGGTGCGTGGTCGTGCGTATGTGACCCCGGAGGACGTCAAGGAGCTCGCCCCCATGGTCCTGCGTCACCGGATCGTGCTGACCTACGAGGCTGAGGCCGAAGGAGTGACTGTGGAAGAGGTGGTGGACCGGATGCTCCTGGCGGTGGAAGTTCCTTGATGCGCCTTAGCCGTCTGGCCGCCTATTTCGGGCGCCCTCGCCCGGTGGACCCGGTGCACGAGGTCGGAACCGAGCTGCGGGCCCAGGTCCGCCGGTTGGAGATCCGCGCCCGACAGTCCATGGAGGCTGGGCTCACCGGTCAGTATCAGAGTGCCTTTCGGGGTCTCGGCCTCGAGTTCGAGGAGGTGCGAGAGTACCAGTACGGTGACGACGTCCGGACCATCGACTGGAACGTAACCGCGCGCACCGGCAAGCTCCATGTCAAGAGGTACCGCGAGGAACGCGACCTCACCGTTTTACTGCTCGTGGATCTCTCGGCCTCCACCCGCTTTGGGTCCGGGGTGATGACGGTGCACGACCTCATCGCCGAGGTGTCGAGTCTTTTCGCTCTCGCGGCGGCCCGTCGCGATCGGGTGGGCGCCATCCTCTTCGACGATTCTCTTCAAGCGGTGATTCCTCCGCGCCTCGGGTGGCGGCACGGCCTCCGCGTGGTGCGTGAGGTCCTCGGCGCAGTGCCCACGGGTACGGGAACAGCCTTCTCCGACGCCGTACGGGCGGCCGGCCGGCTGCTTCACCGGCGTGGCGTCGTGATCGCGATTGTGGACCGGAGTTGCCCCCTCCCGCGCCGGGAGCTCTTGGCTCTCTCCTCCCGCCATGAGGTCGTGGTGGTCAGGGCAGCGGATGAACTGGCCCGCACCGGACTCTCAGGTTCGCGGTTGCCGGTGATCGACGCGGAATCGGGGCGCCCGGGGGTGGTTCGCGGCCGACCCGGAGAGACCGCCGATCCGGTTCCACCCGGTATCGACACTATCGATCTGGTCACCGACACCGACTATCTGCCGGTGGTTCGGGCGATGCTCGAGAAGCGAGAAAAACGTGTCCACTAGCCTGCATTTTCCACCGGGTTTCTGCTTTGGCCGACTCGGCTCGGCGTCTCGTCGGCCTTGCTGCGAAACCCGGCGGAAAATGCAGGCTGTATTTTATCGTTTCGGATTGGTTGGAATCCTATTGATGTTCGTCGGACCGGTAATTGCCGATGATCCATCGTTGGAGCTCTCGGTTTCGCCTTCTTCGGTTCGGGTGGGGGATCGTGTGCAGGTGTTGGCCTCGGCTCGCGGTGGGGACGGATGGTTGTGGGGCGAGTTGACCGTGGAGCTTGATCCGGGTGGCGATTGGGAGCTGGTCGACGGCCCGATCGCGGTTCCCGAAACCCGTCCTCCGGCGTGGAAGCTCGAGCTGGCGCCGATGGCCCTCGGCGAGCAGGAGCTGCCTTCCATCACCGTGTCGGCGCGGTCTCCCGATGGTGAGGCCGTGAAAATCGAAAACCCCGACCCGACGACGGTCTCCGTCGTTTCGATTCTCAGCAATGAGGAGGAAGATCCGGCCCCCGCGCCCCTGCGCGACCCCATCGGCGTGCGAGGCTTTCCCTGGGAATGGGTTGTGCCCATTGCGGGCGTCCTTCTTCCGCTGCTCGCTGGAGTGGGTTGGTGGTGGCGGGGACGTCATAAGCCGGAGATTGCCGGCCGGATGGTCCTGCCACCCTTGGCCGAGCTCGAGGCCCTGGCTCATGATCTCGAGGGTCGGGTCGATCGGGAACCGGCCGACGGCGTGTGCGATCGACTGGCAGCGGGCCTTCGACACTATCTAGGACGGCGGACCGGCGAACCCGCCGAGGAAATGACGTCCCTCGAGATGCGGTTGCTTGCTCGTCGCCGGGGCTGGCCCGATGCGGCCCAGCGTCGTGTCCGCCGGGTGATGGAGCTTGCCGACGGCATCCGTTTCGGTCGCCGTGGGTCCACAGGCGACGAACTGCATGGGGCGATCGCCCATACCCTTGACGCGGCTCGGTCGGTTGAGGCTTTTCTCGATGAGGCCAAAGAAGATCGAAAGACAGTTGAGGCCGGCTCATGATGCGGCTCGCCTCACCGTGGTGGCTGGTGCTCATTGCCGCTGCGATTCTGCTCGTTTCTCTGTGGTTACTCCGGCGGCGGTGGCAGCGCTTCCCCTTCCCCGACGTGGCCCTCGCCCTCGGGAGAACGGGTCGGATTCCGGAGCGTACGGTGATGGCCGGAGTTCTGGCCGCCCTCGCGTTGGCGCCCCTCGCTGTGGCCCTCGCGCGTCCCCAGGAGGTTCTGTCACGGCGACTCGAGCGCGCCGAAGGGGTCGATCTCGTAGTGGCGCTCGATGTCTCCGGTTCCATGTCTGCCCTAGATTTCGAGCCCACCGATCGTCTTGGTGTGGCGAAAGAGGTCATCGGGAGCTTCCTCGAAGGCCGGGTGAACGATCGGTTCGCACTGGTGGTCTTTGCCGGCGCCGCGGTGACGTTGTGTCCTCTGACCCTTGATCATGCGGTTGCCCAACACCTGCTCGACGAGGTGCGGATGGGCAGCCTGCCCGAGGGGACCGCCGTCGGGCTTGGACTCGGAACGGCGGTGGCTCGTCTGAGGCACTCGGATGCCGACTCCAAGGTGGTGGTGCTGGTCACCGACGGTTCCAATAACACCGGCCAGCTCGATCCGATCAACGCGGCCGAGATGGCGGCGGAGCTGGGGATCACGGTTCACACCGTACTGGTCGGTCGTGGCGGTCTGGTCCCGGTGCCGATTCACGAGCGTGATCCGCGAACCGGCCGGGTGCGTCGTCAGGTGCGGAAGATGGAAATGGAGATCAATCCGGAGCTTCTCGCCGAGGTCGCGCGCCTTTCCGGCGGAACTTCGTTCAGGGCTCGCGATTCGAAGGCGCTCGAAGAGGTCTTCGAGGCCATCGATGCCCTCGAGAAGACCGAGTTCACCTCGACCAAGCTGGTGCGGTACCGGGAGCGTTTCGAGCCATGGGCGCTGGCGGCGTTGTTGGTTCTTCTCCTTGGGGTTGCTCTCGAAGCCTTTGCGGGGAAAACGCCATGGTGAGCTTCGGCGAGCCTCAGATGCTCGGCCTGCTGGTGGTGCCGGCGGTGACTGCTGCTGTGGTGGTCGCCCGCCACCTGACACGACTGAGGCTGCAGCGGAACCTGGCCTCACCGGCGGTGTGGGACCGGGTCATGGGCGGAGTGCCGGCCACCGGTCTGGTGCGGATGCTCTTGTGGTGCGGCGCCGCCGCCATGATTGTTCTGGCTCTCACACGGCCTCAGTGGGGCGAGCTCCCCGGGGAGGAAAGCGTGCGCACCCGTGATCTTGTCCTCGCCCTCGATGTGTCGGACTCGATGCTGGCGAGGGATGTGCCGCCGTCGCGAATGGCGAGGAGCATTGAAGCCGTTCACCGGTTGTTACCTCTCGTCGAGGGCAACAGGGTCGGGGTCGTGGTCTTCGCCGGAGAGGCCTACCCGCTGGTTCCCCTGACCACGGATCTCGACGCCGTGGCTGCATTCCTCTCGGGAATCCATCCCGGCATGGTGGCGCGACCCGGCTCGGACATCGAGCGGGCGGTGACTGCCGCTTTAAAATTGCTGCCTCCCGAGGGGGAGGGGAGGGTGGTGGTCCTGGTGACCGATGGAGAAAATCTGCAGGGCAACGTCGATGCGGCCGTGTCGGCGATCAAGGACTCCGGGGTCGGCGTCCTGACCGTGGTGGCCGGGACAAAACGAGGTGGCCCGATTCCGGTTGCAGGGCCCGATGGCGCGGTCCATCACAAGCGGGACCAGAACGGCCAGCCGGTGATCACCCGGGCCCACCCGGAGGTCCTCGCCGCGGTCGCTGATGCGGTGGACGGTGAGTCCATCGAGCTCGCCGATCGCGATGTGGTGAACCAGCTCGCCACAATCGTCGACAAGCTCCGGACCCGGGAGGCCGAGGCCAATCGGACGGTGCAGAGGGTCGAACAGTTCCCGCTCTTTCTCATGATCGCGGCCGGGCTGTTGGTGGGCAGCTTCCTGCTGTCACCGTGGCGACGATTGGCCCTCGCAACGGCGATGATGGGCCTGCTTGCTTCGCCGGTTGCAGCACAGCAGGGAGCCCAGCCGGCCGCTGTGCCGCAGCCGCAAACGCCGCCGGTCACCTCGGCGCCGTCGACCGAAACTGACGAGTCCGTGGGGGTTGTTCAGCCGCCAACATGGCAGAGGGTCGTCCCCGGCGGGAGTCGGCGGATGGCTCGCCAGGGTGTGACGCAGTGGCGAGGCGGCGAAGTCGAGGGTGCGGCACAGTCTTTTGCCGGTGCGGCAATGCTCGATCCCGAGAACCCCGAGAGACTCTATGACCTGGGAACGGTGCTCGGAGCCGGGGGCCGGCTCGACGCCGCGGTGCCGATCCTCGAGAAGGCCCACGAGGGAGGGGTTCCCTATGCGGCCTACAACTCCGGCACCTCGTCGTTGCAATACCAACAAGCCGAGGCGGCGGTGAAGTGGTTGCGTGAAGCGGTGCTCCTCGATCCGGACGATCTCGAGGCCAAGCGCAACTACGAGCTCGCCCTCGCCCTCCTCGAAGAGCAGCAGCAAGAGCAGGAGAATCAAGACCAGGAGCAGGAAGAGGAACAGGAACAGGAACAAGAGCAGGAGCAGGAACAGGAGCAGGAGAACTCCGAGCAGCAGCCGGCGCCGACGCCCACTCCCACAGATAATGAAGCTCTCTTCCAGGCCCTCGAGCGCGCCGATGCCGAGGCGCGGGAGGCGATGCAGTCGCCGACACCGCAAGCGACTACGGTGGAGAAAGACTGGTGAGCTTTCGCTCACGGTTGGTCCTCGGCGTGATGGGGGTGCTTGGTATTGCGGCTCTCCAAGCGACTGCCGCGGAGCCCAGCCTCGAGGTCCATCTCCAACCTCGGAGATTCGGTGTCGATGACATGGCGCAGCTTTCGGTGAGGGTCACCGATCCACCCTCCAATCTCCAGGCCCCGAAGCTGGGAGAGCTGCACAACCTCGAGGTCGTCGCCGGTCCATCCACCGGATCCGAGTTCAGCTTTGTCAACGGTGTCGCCTCGCGCTCCCAGACTTTCACTTTCGTGCTGCGCGCCCTCGAACCGGGTCCGGCTTCGGTGGGGCCCGTCACCGTTCGCGCGGGAACAACCGAGTTGAGGGCCGGCCCAGTCACCGCCGAGGTGGTCGAAGGTAGTGTCGTACCACCATCGCGGCGCGCCCGACGATCCCCCTTCCGGACGGATCCGTTTTCAGAAATTTTCCAGCGTCGCGCGCCTCCACGTATCGAGGTTGTGCTCCGCCACCACCTCAGCACTCGGGAAGTGGTTGTCGGTCAGCCGCTTGTGGCCACGATCTATCTCGACTCGACGGTGAGCTCGCTCTATGACTTCGATTGGCGCGGGGCGCCGTCCTATCCCGGATTCTGGGCTCAACGCCTGGACAATCCCGAACAGGTTATGCCCGAGACGGTGGAGGTCGATGGCACCAGGTTCTACCGCTATATAGTTCTTCGGTCGGTTCTGGTGCCGCTCAAGGATGGACGGATCGAGATCCCGGCGGTGGGAGCCGCCATCGGAGTTCGGACGACGGGGTTCTTCGATTCCGGTCAACTGATCGAACGCTCGACTCCGGTTCGCAGCATCGAGGTGGCGGTGAGGCCGCAGGCGCCGCCTGGGTTTTCCGGCGCCGTTGGGGATCTTCGCTACAGCGCGAGCATCGAGCCGACCGAGATCGACTTCGGTCAATCGGCGGTTGTGACCCTCACCTTGAAAGGTCGTGGCAACCTGCCGCTTGTGGAAGCCCCGACTCAGTTTCCCAATTGCGCCGACTGCGACAGCTATCCACCGGAGGAGGCCAGTCGAGTGACGGTGGATGAAAGCGGTATTCATGGGTCGCGGACCTGGCAGGTGACGATCGTTCCTCAGTCCTGGGGCGTGTTGGAGCTCGGAGCCGTTGATCTCGCCGTCTTCGATCCCGCGGCGGGCCGTTATGTCGGTCACACCGTCGGTCCTCTTTCTCTGACGGTCGGCGCCCCTCCACCGACACCCACTCCGCTTGTAACCCCAATCCCCCCCGATGAAGATGCTGTCATCGGCACGGGGTCTGGAGGGCAGCGAGACGCCCCTGGGATCCGGTTGTGGTTGTGGATTGTCGGCGCCCTGGTCCTCGGTCTTTCAGCGGGCGCATCTGCGACCTGGGCTTTGGCTCGAAGGAGGCGGATCGCGCTTCCTCCCCGGCGACCCGACCAGAGCCCTGCAGAACGTGCGCGTGAGCTCCAGCTCACCCTCGAACGGTGGTGGTTGGATGCCCGTTCCACCAGCCGGGGTGAAGCACTGGAGGAGCAGATGCAGGATCTGAGGCGCGAGCTCGAGGCTGTTCGTTTCGCTCCGGGACGGGCCGATCACTCGCACACTGTGGAGGATCTCGAATCGCGACTCAAGCGTCTCATCCGGCGTGCGTGAGAGCTGCTCGGTTGAGGTGATACACTGATTCAATGCAGTCTCCGCGGGTCTATAGTCTTCCAATAGAAGATCTTGAGCCGTTTCTCGATCGTCGCCGGTACTCGGCATTTGCGGTGTCTCAGCTGGCCGTGACCTCTTTTCTCGGTGAGATTCTCTCCAAGGCCAACGATTTCGTGCCTTCGAATTCCGGTTCGATTCTCATGGACCGGCCATTCGACCGGGGGGCGACGCCTGCCGATACGTCGTTGTACTTCGTCGCGACCTTTGGTTCTTCGGCGCAGACCATCCTCGGGCGAAACCTCAGGGCCGACCGAGGTGTTGCGGGCTATGTCTATCGTACCGGCGAACCCTATGTCATGAATGATCCGGAGAACGATCCCACTTTCTACTCCAAGTTCGACGAGGGAACCGACTTCACAACCTCGTGCGCGATTGCGGTTCCGGTGCGCATCGAACGGACGGTGTGCGGTGTGCTGGAGCTGGTCAACCGGATCGACGATGGTGGCTACAGTGAGCGCGATCTGCAGATGCTCGAGATCTTCGCCCGCTATACCTCGGTATCCATCGAGAATCTGCTCGATGCCCAACGGGCCAACGAAATGGCGCGCCGCGACGATCTGACCGGTCTTTACAACGATCGGTTCTTCCACCACCGACTGACCGAGGATCTCGTGCGGGCGGATGTCACCGATGGGACCGTCGCGCTGCTCTTCCTCGACCTCGACAACTTCAAAATGGTCAACGACAACCATGGGCATCTCGCCGGGTCGCAGGTGCTCAAAGAGTTCGGTTATCTCCTCAAGCAGACGGTCAATGCGGAACGTGCGACGCTGGCCCGCTACGGTGGTGACGAGTTCGTTGTGATTCTGCCCGATCACAATCTCGAACAGGCGAAAACCACTGCGGCCGAGGTGCAAGCTGCGCTGGAGCGAACCCAGTTCCTGCAAGGAAGCTTCTCGTGGTCTGATGGGCCCGTCTATTGGCGCGAACCGCTGACTTGTTCTATTGGAGTGGCGGTCTATCCGATCCATCTGCCCCGCCACGGAACCACCGACATGAAGAAGAACCTCCTGCTGCGGGCCGCCGATCTCGCCATGTACGACGCCAAAGCAGACGGCAAGAACCGAATCAATATCGCGGATTGATTCGGCCGTCTCGGACGTCGCTCACGAACACTCACAAGGTACGGAAAATTATGAATTTTGCAAGAGACTCAATTGAACTGCGAGTTCGTGCCAATCTGGCAGAAGCCGGCTGCGCGCAACAGCGGGAACTTTGGCACGGTGATTGCTGTTACCCAGGGACGAGACCGCGTTGTTCACGTCCCGCGGTCAGAGATTTTCGGGAGGAACAATGCAACGCGAGAGACAGAAATATTACTCGCTGGCGGCCATCGTGGTTGCGGCGGTGCTCTTCGGTATGGTGATCGCAGGAGGTCTGGATCTGACCCCGCCGGCGGACGCTGATCGCCACAATCAGATTCAGCCGGTGATGGAGACCATCGCGGCGCCGGATTTTGCCACCCTGGCCGACCGAGTGGTGCCGTCGGTGGTCTCGGTGACCATCAAGGATGTTCAGGACCCATCGGAACGCGAGCGCCGGATTCCGAGGGATCCGTTTCACGATTTTTTTCGTGGGCCAGAGGCGCCTTCGGACGAGCCGAGGGTTCGACGGTCAGCGGGTTCCGGGTTCTTCATCTCGGGTGACGGTGAGATCGTCACCAACTACCACGTGATCGATCATGCCGACAACATCGTCATCGAGCTAGATGACGGCACCCAGTTCGAATGCGAAGTGATCGGCCGCGACGAGGCCACTGATCTCGCCGTGATTCGTGTCCAGAAGCCCGACCGCGACTTCGCCTACTTGGCGCTCGGCGAGTCCGAAGCCGTACGGGTCGGCGAGTGGGTCATGGCCGTGGGCAATCCCCTCAACATGGACCACACAGTGACCGTCGGGGTGGTATCGGCCAAGGGCCGGGTCCTCGGGCTCTCCCGCGAGGGCACGTCCTTCGAGAACTATATTCAGACTGACGCCGCCATTAACCTCGGCAACTCGGGCGGCCCGCTGGTCAACATCCGTGGTGAGGTGGTGGCCATCAACACCGCCATCAACGCGCGTGGCCAAAACCTCGGTTTCGCCGTGCCGGTGAACACCCTCCGTCAGATTCTTCCCCAGCTGCGCGAGAACGGCATGGTTGTTCGTGGTTTCCTCGGCATCACCATCAACAATCTCGATCAGGACAGCGCTGAGGCCTTTGGGCTTCCCAACCGCAATGGCGCTCTGGTCGTGGAGGTCAGTCCCGGGCGTGCCGCCGACAAGGGGGGCATCCGCCACGGCGATATTGTCGTCAAGATCGACGGCGTGCCCATCGAGGATACCCGACAGCTCATCGACACCGTGTCGGCGATGCCGCCGGGAACCGACGTCTCCCTCACCCTGATCCGGGATGGCAAGACGATGGATGTCGAGGTCGAGCTCGAGGCCCGTGATGCCATCGGTGAGGAAACGTCGCCTGAGCCCGAGCCATCTCGAGATGATGGTGCCGCTGAGCGCCTCGGAATCAGCGTCAGCGAGCTGGACTCGCAGATCCGACGGATGTACGGCCTCGAGGACGAGGTCGAGGGCGTGGTGATCACGCGAGTGTTGCCGGTGTCGCCGGCCGCTGATGAGAATCTCATCCGCGGTGATGTGATTGTCGAAGCGAATGGAGAGAAGATCAATACGGTCGATGAGCTGCGGGACATCGTGGCTGCGGTTCCCCAAGGGGGGTATCTACGTCTGTATGTCCAGAGGCCGCAGGCCCAAGGACGATCATTCTTCGCCATCCTCAAGCTCAACGACTGAAGCGCGAGTCAGATACCGAAACCCCAGGGGGCGCACCATCAGGTGCGCCCCATTGTCTGTTACTCGTGCCCGTGTCCGCGTCCGATGGCAGTGTCCGGGGCAGCGACCGCAACCCATACGCATCGCTTCGAGCATCGGAAGAAACGGCCTCGAACGGACGTGCCGTTCCCGTAGTTGTTGGGAACCCACGCCTATCGGAAAACGATCAACCTAGGGGCCCAACAACTTGCGGGAGGGGCACTCTCGGGGAGCGCGCTCTGGGACGGCTGCTCCGGCTCAGGGGTAGGCCGCCGCTCGCACGAGCAGCGTGCTCACAGACGATCCGGTCACTCTCGGCGCGACCACGCTGCTCGTGCGACGCTGGGACGCCGAGACGCCCGCGGCGTCCCAGAAGGCCGGAGCTGAGAATGCGCTATCTGCGGTTACTCCTGCGATGCCTCCTGCGATGGCCCTGCGATGAACCTAATACCTAATACCTAACACCTAATACCTTCTTCAATTCGCACTCTCCGGCGTCGCAGCCCCCTCCGGCCCCGCCGGCGGCTCCGTGATCGAACCAAAGTTCTGTTCATACAGCTTGAGATTGTGGTTGAGGGCACGCATGAGCTGTTTGGCGTGGAATGGGCTCATGATGATGCGTGCGACCACCGGGATATCCTGGCGCCCGGGCATGGTCCGTCCGAAGTCAAGAAGCACCTCGGAGAAGTTGTGGGCGATGCTGACGAAGTTGGCGTACTCGCCGAGGGCAAGCTCCTTGTCGACGGTCAGCCGCGGCGCGTTGGGTGGGGTGGGTGGGTTGTCGCTCATGAGACCTCCTCGAATTAGCCCGTTTCCATTCGGATACCCCGGTGAGGGGTACAGGCTCGCTATTGTACCCTTCTGTACGGTGAGCTCATTGGATTTTCTCTTTGATCGTGCTGCCCAAGACCGCCGTCACGGGGCGGCGGAGATCGAGTGCCGGCTCGTCGCAGATCTGCTCTCTGAGAAGCAGAGGTGGACGGCGCCCGGTCTGGTTTCGGGCGCCCAGCGATTGCTGGCCGGACAGCCGGCCATGGCCAATCTCCGAAATCTCGCCCGGGAGCTCGCGCGCGGTGATCTGGAGAAGGTCCACGAGTGGTTGTCGCGGCGGTCGGTCCTGCTGTCGGAGCTCGATGAGCGATTCACCGCTGCCGCTTGGCCCCTGATCGAGGGAGCTGAAAGGCTGCTCACCATCTCACGCTCGTCGGCGGTTGCGGCGATCCTCGTGGGAGCGTGGCGCCGTGGCTGGCGTGGCGAGACGGTGGTTTTCGACGGGAGTCCTGCGGGAGGCGGAGTGGATCAGGCACGGAGGCTCGCGGAGGGTATGGGCCGCGTTCGTTCCCAGCCCGACTCGACGATGCCGGGATGGCTCGTCGGCAACTCCGTCCGAGTGCTGGTCGGGGCGGATGCCGTCAGCCCCGAGCGGCTGGTCAATGCCAGTGGGACCGGGGCGTTGGTCGAGCTCGCGGTCTCCCGTTCGGTTGACGTCGTGGTCGTCGCCGATTCCGGGAAGGATCTGCCGGACGAAGAGATCGACGAGCTTCTCGCCTCGGGTCCGACGGCCGCAGAAGGCAACACGGGCCGCCGGTGGCCGATCTTCGAGGCGGTTCCCATGAATCTTGTGTCCACCAGGATTTGTGAGTAGTACCTAAATTGAGCGATTCTCATCGGGCGTCTGCACCAACTCCTTGTGTTGCTATAAGGTCAGGAGTCTCTCTTTTTCAGCAAGAAAACCATGCGACATCCGTGAGAATCCGTCTTCAATCAAAAACGAGAACCTGCAAGCACCAAATCACGCCAGTACGAAAGCATCAAGCACTTGGCACATCTCATCCGGCAGAATCGCTCAGTATAGGTAGAATCAGCCATGCTCTCGTTCAACATCACCCACAGCGATCCAGGTACCGCGGCCCGTACCGCGGAGTTGGTGACGCCGCACGGCACAGTGCATACGCCGGCGTTCATGCCGGTGGGTACGGCGGGCACGGTCAAGGGGGTGGCTGGATGGGAGCTGCAACGATTGGCGCCCGAGATGGTGCTCGCCAACACCTACCACCTCCTGCTGCGTCCGGGAGTGGACAGCATCGAACGCATGGGAGGGCTCCATCAGCTCATGGCGTGGCCCGGGCCGATTCTCACCGACTCCGGCGGCTACCAGGTCTTTTCGTTGGCGGCCCGCCGCCGGCTGGACGACGACGGCGTGACCTTCCGATCGCACCTTGATGGTTCGGCCCACCGGCTGACCCCGGAGAACGTGGTTGAAACCCAGTCGAGGTACGGGGTCGATGTCGCCATGGTCCTCGATGAGTGTCTGCCGTTTCCCGTGGAGCGCGCGAGCGCGGAGGATTCGGTTGCCCGTAGTGTCCTCTGGGCTCTCCGTGGTCTTGACTGTGCCCGGAGGCTACGGTCGGACTCCGGAGGTTGGCGGGGAGGGCTTTTCGCCATCCAACAGGGGTCCCTTGACGAAGGCCTTCGCCGAAGGTGCACCGCAGAGTTGGCCGATCACGATTTTGACGGATTCGCCATCGGCGGCCTGGCGGTTGGTGAGTCGACAGATGCGCTGCATGAAGCCGTTGCCATGGCTGCACCCATGCTGCCGGACGAACGGCCGCGCTATTTGATGGGAGTCGGATACCCGGAGGACTTGGTGCATGCGATGGCATGTGGGGTTGATCTCTTCGATTGTGTGCTCCCGACACGGTCGGCGCGGACCGGGAAGGTCTTCACTTCCACCGGCGAACTCAACATCAAGAACTCGTGTTTTTCCAACGACTTGAGGCCGCTGGATGAAGACTGTGGCTGTCCGACCTGTGCCAGTTACACGCGTGCGGCGCTGCGTCATCTCTACGTCTCCAAAGAGGTCACGTCAGTGGTTTTACTGACCGTGCATAACCTGACCTTCTTTCTGAGCTTGATGCGCGGGGCTCGGGAAGCTATCATGGCGGGCCGCTACGGGCGGTTTCGGCAGCGGATCGACAGTATCCGTAATCACAAGCGACGGAACCAGGGGCCCGTAGCGACTGTGAGGTGAATCAATGGAAGGTGCAGCCGGGGGAAACCCTCTATCCATGTTGTTGCCGTTCGTGTTGATTTTTGCGGTCTTTTATTTCATCGTCATCATGCCCGCGAAAAAACAACAAAAGAAAAAGGACGCGATGATCGCCGGACTCAAGAAGGGCGATCGGATCGTCACCGGCGGAGGCATCCACGGGACCGTGGCGACGGTCGAGGATCAGAGCCTCCTTCTCAAAGTAGCCGAAAACACTAAGATCCGAATCAGCAAATCGGCGGTTGCCGGCCTCGTGGGCAGTGACGGAACCACGAGCGAAAGCTGACCGGCGGAGGCGAGCGTGGAAAAGAAGTTATTGTGGCGAGTCATCGTGATCGTGGCTGTCATTGCGGTCTCTCTGTGGTCGCTCTGGCCACCTGAGGAGAAGATTCACTGGGGGCTCGACCTCGAAGGTGGAGTCCATCTGGTGCTTCAGGTCCAGACCGACGACGCCATCAAGGCCGAACTGGACGACGCGGCCCAACGGCTGGTAAGCCAGGCCGGCGACGAGGGCATCACCCTCGGTGCGACCGTGACCGATATGGTCGGTCTGCGTTTCACCGTCGAGGTGCCGCCGGGAACCGACCGGAGCAAGCTCGAAGAGGTTGCGGTGTCCTATTTCCCCGAATACGACATCACCACCGGCGCGACGACTTGGACGATGCAGTTCAAGCCCAACGTCGAGCGCACAATCCGCGATCAGGCGGTGCGCAAGGGTCTGGAGACCATCAACAACCGCGTCGACCAGTTCGGCGTCTCCGAGCCCCTGATCCAACGACAGGGGATCGAAGGGGACCGAATCCTCATCCAGCTCCCCGGCGTGGACGATCCCGAGCGCGTTAAGAAGATCATCAAATCCACGGCATTCCTCGAGTTCAAAGAGGTCATGCAGGGTCCGGCGCCGGATCGTCCCAGCCTGCTGGCCGGGTTTGCCGGCCTGCCGCCGGCCGACGGCGAGGTGGTGAGTGGTATCCGGAGCGGGTACGCCGGCGAGTCTCTCGGCCGCAGTTACTATCTGGTCAAGAAGAGCTCCATCATTACCGGACGTGAGCTGCGCAGTGCCCGCCGCAGTCAGGACGAGTACGGTATGGCCATCGTCCAGTTCGATCTGGTTCCATCGGCGGCCGACAAGTTCGGCGAGTACACCAGCTCCCACATCGGAATCCCGATGGCCATCGTCCTCGACGGCAATGTCATGTCGGCGCCCACCATCCGCGCCCGGATCACCGACTCGGGGATCATCGAGGGTAACTTCTCCATCGAGGAGGCAGAGGATCTGGCTCTGATCCTTCGCGCCGGCGCCCTGCCCGCATCCATCATCTATCTGGAAGAGCGGACCGTGGGTCCGTCGCTGGGTCACGACTCCATCGTTCGCGGTATTCGCGCAGCAGTCGCAGGGCTCGTGGCGGTGTTGCTCTTCATGTTGATCTACTATCGGATGTCGGGGCTCAATGCCAACGTTGCGTTGGTCGTCAACCTGATCATCCTCATGGGCGCCATGGCGTACTTCGGCGCCACCCTCACCCTGCCCGGCATCGCGGGTGTGATTCTCACCATCGGTATGGCGGTCGACGCCAACGTGCTGATCTTCGAGCGCATTCGCGAGGAGCTCCGGGTCGGCAAGACCGTGAGGTCGGCCATCGAAGCCGGCTTTTCCCGTGCCTTCGGCACCATCCTCGACGCCAACTTGACGACCCTCATCGCGGCGCTCTTCCTCTTCCAGTTCGGGACCGGACCGGTCAAGGGCTTTGCAGTGACCCTCTCCATCGGGATCTTCGCGAGCGTCTTCACCGCGGTCTTCGTGTCTCGAACCATGTACATGATCATGCTCGCCGGCCGCGACCGGGTGCAGACGCGGAGTATCTGA
>Ga0164313_10002760_pt1 | contig 15691 bp, 9 predicted proteins | sample GuaBasSedimGuay4_FD_113735 | JGI IMG/M metagenome (GOLD analysis project Ga0164313, IMG submission 113735) | Subseafloor sediment microbial communities from Guaymas Basin, Gulf of California, Mexico - Guay4, Core 4569-4, 0-3 cm | ecosystem: Environmental > Aquatic > Marine > Hydrothermal vents >... | reverse complement strand
CCTGGGGCGTGAACCCGCCGACGGCAGCGCAGTGAGCTCAGGCCTCATCCGAAGGAGGAGGCCATGAGCCACGCGCTGGCGACGGTGCGTCACGACGGCCGAAGGCCGTCAGTAACCCCAGGAATATGGTGCGGAAAAAAGCAACAAGCCGCGAAGCGGCGACAGACAATCACAAGATGATGGCTGCGGACCACGCCGCGGCAGTGGTCTGTCGCCCCTCCAGGGCTCCGGGGTTTCTTGATTCTTCTCACCCTGGGGCTGACACCCCAGGCTATGTATATGCCGCCGCTTCCGGCTTCGTGCTTCGCACTACGCCGTGACAAGTCGCGGCTCGAACGACACAGCAGAAAGAACCCCGAGGCTTCGCGTTGATCGAGTTTCGTGGCGTCTGGCGGGTAACGATACGGCCAGGTATGCGTAGAATGATCATTCGATGAAGTCTCTTCATGTGTTTCTGTGCCTTCTAGTGTCGGTCGCGTTCGCCGTCCCAGCCTGGGCCGTCGAGCATCTAGCCCTGGCGGACGCAACCCCTGGACGGACTGGGGTGTGCATCACTGAAATGGACGGCGGCGAGCGGGTGGAGATCCCGCTTACGGTGCTGGGAACAATCGGCTCCGGGACCCCAGACGGCGAGATCGTGCTCGTTCGCCTCGACGACCCGCGCTTCGAGCACACGGGCATCATTGCCGGCATGAGCGGTTCGCCGGTCTACCTTGACGGCCGGCTGCTGGGAGCGCTCGCCTTCGGTTGGCCGTTCGCAAAGGAGCCGATCGGAGGCGTGACCCCGTTTGCACGCATGTTGGAGATCGAGCCCTCCCCGTCAATCGCAGCCGCCAGCGGGCGTCCGCCCTTCGCTGAGATCGTTGCCGCGGTTCGTGCAGGCGCACTCGGCAAGATGGTGGTTGACTGGCTCCAACCGGAGGAGGCAAATCGGCTGCAACCACTGCCGTTGGTGGTGGGTGGACCGTGGATCCCATCGGGAAGCGGCTGGCTGGCCGAAAGCTGGCGCCGGATGGGTTGGGTGGGCACCCCGGGGGGAGCCTCGGAGATTGGGGAAGACGCGGGAGCGATTGCCCCCGGCGATATGGTGGCTGCGGTGTTGGTGGACGGCGACGCGACGATTGCGGCCGCCGGGACCGTGACCGAGATTCGCGGCGATCTGCTGTGGGCCTTCGGGCACCCGTCGCTCGGTGCCGGCGCCGTCGTGATGCCGTTGGCGAGGGCGAGTGTGGTGGCGGTGATGCCGAGTGTGATGAGCTCGTTCAAGTTCTTCACTGTCGGTGAGCCGATCGGGGCCCTGGTCGCCGACCGCGCGCCCGGGGTTATGGGCCGCCTCGGTCAGGAGGCGCCGATGGTTCCCGTCAGGGTGGTGGTCGACGGCCGCAAGTACTCATTTCGCGCCGTCCGTCACCCAACCCTGCTGCCTCTGCTGGTCGGGTACCTGTCTCACGCGAGCCAGGGGGCCTTCGGCCGAACCTTCGGCAATCAGACGCTGAGTACCACTATTGAGGTGCGGTATCCGGGCCAGGAGGCGGCACGAGTGTCGGCGGTCTTTGCCGGTGTCCAGGCCCCCGCCGAAGCGGCGGCCTTCGCCACCGCCGTAGTGGGCTATTTCGAAGGATCGGGCTTCGCCGCGCCGGAAATAGGATCGGTGGAAATCAGCCTCGATACCAGCGAAGAGATCAGGACCGCCGAAATCGTCGAGATCGTTCCCGCCACCAGGGTCGTACGGCCCGGCGAGGAGCTCGAGGTGCGATTCCGGATGCAACGCCATCGAGGGGGCGAGGAGATCCGTACGGTAACCCTCCGCATCCCCGAGGGAGTGCCGGATGGGCGCCTTGACCTGGTGGGGGCGGACGGCGCGGCGTGGACCGTGTACGACCTGCAAATGCGTCCATTCGAGCCGTCGAGCTTTGCCGACGAGGTGCGGTTGGTGAACAGCCTCGTGCCCGGCAACACCCTGGTCGCGGTGCTCGAGCGGCGGGATCTGGGCATGGTTGTTTCCGGGGGGTCGCTGTCGGCTCCGCCGAGCCTCGTATTGCAGCTTCGATCGGCGCTCGGTCCCAATCTGGAGACGACGGCTTATAGCGTCTTTGCCAAGACGGAAGTTGAAGTGCCGTACCGGGTGACCGGGGCGCAGCGAATCCCGATCACCGTTCGCAGCAGAGAGTAGGGTTGGGAGAATAGATGAGTGGTCTGAGATTTCTTGCTGCGGTCTTCGCCGTGCTGTTGTTCGTGCAGGCCGCGGATGCCACCTCGACTGATTGGTGGATTGTCGATACCGCGCAGGAGTTGCTCGAGGGCCGCGGTTCCAACGTAGAGGTGACCTCGGACGGCCAGTTGCGGCCGGTCGACGGTTGGACGGTTGGAGCGACCTTCGATGAACCGGTGGTGATGGCAGCAGCCGTGGCGGCAGACGGGTCGCTGATGGTCGGCACAGGTCACCCGGCGCGGTTGTACCGGGTGCGTGGAAGTTCGGCCGAGCTGGTGGCCGAGATCCCGGCCGAGCAGATCACAGCGCTCTTGATCGCCGCCGATGGGGCGGTTCTGATCGCAACGGTGGCGCCGGGAGTCCTTTACCGGTGGAATGACGGTGCGTTGAACGAGGTCGGTCGAGTAGGGGAGGGTGGCCTCTGGGATCTGGCCCTCTTTGACGGCGTGGTGGTCGTCGCGGGTGGACCGCCGGCATCGGTGTTCAGGCTCGATGATCGGGGACTCGTCCGCTGGGTCGAGCTTCCGGACGTCCATGCCGCCAGCCTCGAGGCCGTCGGTGACCGGCTCCTCGTGGGAACCGCCGACAAGGGCCTGATCCTCAGCATCGACCGAGAAGGCACGGTTGGTATTCTGGCCGACAGCGCGTTCACGGAGATCTCGGATCTCGCGGTTGGGGATGGCTCGGTGTGGGCTACAGCCCTGGTTGGAGAGCCCGTGACCACCCCCCGCAAAAAGAAGAGCAACGGAGACGATGCGGAGAAGACGGAGGTCGAGACCGAGGTCACCGTCACCACCGAGCTCAAGCTGCCCAAGGTCAACGGCAAGACGGCAACCTCGGAGGTGATTCGCTTGACCCCGGATGGCGGACTCCTCAGCATCCACCGATTTCTCAAAGAGGTTGCGTCGGCCATCGCGTGGGACGGGCAGGGGGTGATTGTCGGAACCGGCTACGAGGGCGAGGTGTGGCGGTTCGTCGACGGCGGCGGCGCCCGTCTCGCAACCGTGGATGCGGTTCAGGTGGTCGGCGTGATCGATGGCGGCGCCGCCCTCCTCACCCAGGGGCCGGCAAGGGTCTTTTTGCGCGGTGGCGGCGACGACCGCGCCGGGCGGTTCCGCTCACCGGCGAAGCAGTTCACGCAGCCGGTGAACTTTGGCGAGTACCGAGTCGAGCCCTCCTCGGATGATCAGCGCATTCGCTTCCGGTCGGGGATCTCGGCAAAGCCCGATGGAACCTGGCTCGAGTGGAGCCAGTGGCTGCCGGCCGCACGAGGGCGGGTCCCGCTGCCGCCGGCTCGGTCTCTGCAGTGGGAGCTGGATTTCCCCGCGAAATCCGGGTTGTCGCCGGTCGACCGCGTCGAGGTCGCTGTGGTGGAGGTCAACCTCCCACCACGGATCAAGGAACTCGAGGTCGAGGAACCGGGAGTGGTCTACTTGGCTGCGCCGCCGGCCTCCGGTCCCGTGATCGAGGCGGTTCACCCTGACGTCAACGGCATCTTCACCGTCATCGACGAGAGCGTGCCGAAGAACAACTCGAGCACCAAGGGCAAGAAGTACTACCGTGCTGGTTTCAGGACGGTGAGCTGGAGTGCGACCGACGACAACAAGGATCCACTGCGGTTCTCGCTCGAGGTCGAGAACCGTGAGGGTGTTTACTTCACGGTGCGCGAGCGAATCACCGGCGCCCAACTCGGGGTAGACACAAGTGCCGTTCCAGACGGTGCGTACCGCTTCCGGCTCACCGCGTCCGATGCCCCTCAGAACCCGGCGGCCCCCCTTGAGACTCATCGGGTCAGCCGCTGGTTCCACATCGACAACACGCCGCCGGTCATCAGCATCGTGCGGTCCGGAGAGAAGTGGGTTGCCACCGTTACGGATGCTCTGAGCCCGATCGTGCGCGCCGAGTGGTCGCGGGATGGCGAGACCTGGCAGGCATTGGCACCCTCAGACGGGCTCCTCGACGGCCGCGAGGAGACGTTCGAGTTTTTGGCCGAGCCAGGCCGCCACATGGTTGTGGTCAGGGTCGTCGATCGGCAACACAATCGCGCCACCGCAGGCGCATCAGAACGTTAGAACGTTTAACGTTTGAACGTTGGACGCTTGTGCCCTGAACCCTGAATCTTGAACCTTGTATCTGGGCCGGCATGTGGAACGTTCTAACGTTCAACGTTCTAACGTTTTAACGTGAGATGGGCTACAATCCTGGCATGATTGAGCCGCACGCACCCGTTGCCGTCTACCCGGGATCCTTTGACCCTTTCCACGAGGGCCATGTGGCGATTGTCGATCGCGCGACCAGGATCTTCCCCAACGTGGTTGTGGGCATCCTCCAGAATGCAGGCAAGGATGCGCTGTTCAGCCCCGCCGAGCGTGCCGAAATGGTCCGCGAGATCTACCAGAACAACCCGGCGGTGGAGGTGCGTGCGTTCTCGGGGTTGTTGGTGAACTTCCTTCAGGAGATAGACGCCACCATCATCATCCGCGGCATGAGAGCGGTGTCCGATTTCGAGTACGAGTTTCAGATGGCATTGATGAACCGGCGCCTCTACCCGGAGGTGGAGACCGTGTTTCTGACTCCGAAGGAGGAGTACCTCTACCTCTCCTCGCGGCTCGTGCGCGAGGTCGTGGCGCTCGGCGGTGACGTTGACGGGTTGGTGCCGGATCCGGTGCGGGACCGGCTCGAGGAGCGGTACCGCAAGGTGACCCACCCTCCCACCCGGTGATGGTTCGTGCCGCTCTCGCGACGAAACCCGGTGAGAAACGCAGGCTAGTCGTTTTCGGTCCGGGGCATCCGTTCCGCGGCGGTGTCGCGCGCACTACCACCGAGTTGGTTCGCAGCCTGCAGGCTCGTGGGCACGAGATGCACTTCCTGACCCCACAGCGCCAGTATCCAGGGTGGATCTATCCCGGGAGGAGCGATCTCGACCGCGATGCGTGCGCGCGCCTGGATTGTGCGGAGGCGGCACTGGATCCCCTGAACCCGCTCTCGTGGTTCGGGAGCAGGCGCCGGGCGCTGGCCCTCGATGCCGATGCGTGGATCTTTCCCTATTGGACTTGGGCCTGGGCCGGTTTGTGGCATTTTCTGCTGCGCGGCGAGCGGCCGCCGGCGGTGGCGGTGGTCCACAACCCCGCCGACCACGATGCCGGATTTCACCAGCGTCTGGCCGCCCGTCTCGTCCTTGGCCGCTGCCAGGCCCTCTTCACCCACGCGCGTGCGCTCGAGGAAGGTCTCGCCGCCGTCTATCCGGGGGCGCCGATCGCCTTCCACCCGCTGCCATCGCCCGATCTCGGAGCCCTGCCGTCGGCCGATGAGGCGCGGGCGGCGCTCGGGGTGCCTACAGATTGTCGAGTGGCGCTGTTCCTCGGTCTCATTCGGCCCTACAAGGGGGTCGACCTGTTGCTCGACGCGATCGCCCGCCAGCCCGCCGGCAGCGACTGGTTCCTGGTTGTGGCCGGCGAGCCGTGGGGGAACCTTGGAGACAGCCTGTCGCAACAGGTACGGCGGTTGGGAATCTCCGACCGCGTTCGACTCGAGCTCGGTTGGGTGCCGGAGCCCGAGGTGCCCCGTCTGCTGGCCGCGGCCGACCTCGTGGTTCTGCCCTATCGCTCCGGCTCACAATCGGCGGTGGCACCGCTCGCCCTCGGGGCGGGAGTGCCGGTGCTGAGCACTGCGGTTGGAGGATTGCCGGAGGTGGTGCGGCACGGGGTTGACGGTTGGCTCGTGCATCCTGGCTCGGCCACCGAACTGGCGCGTGCCCTGGAGGAGCTCGACCGGTCGCGGCTCGCAGCCCTGGCCGAAGGAGCACGACAAGGACGAGGACGGTTCACCTGGGACGGCTATGCGGAGGCGCTGGAGGGGCTGCTCACTAGAGTCACCTCTATTGAGGACAAGTAATCAGTATTCAGTGATCAGTGATCAGAATATACCGGGGCTACTGATCACTGATCACTTGATGACTGATCACTGGCTCACTCAAGCAAAACGGCCCGCCGATTCTCGGCGGGCCGCTGTGGTTGACGTGTCGTTCCGTGTCAGTTCGTCAAGCCGCGGATCAGATCCACCGCTTCCTCGTGGTTGAGCGTCTCGTCGAGGGGCAGGCTCTTGGTTTCGGAGATGCCCTCTTCGTCGAGCTCGAGGTAGTGGAGCAGGTCGTCCTCGTCGCCGTCCCAGTGCATGATCAGCTTGAGACCGCCGCCGACCGCGAGCCGGCCCGTCGCGAGCGGGAGATCGGATCGGAGGGCGATCGTTGCTCCCTGGCGGAGGATGATGATCTGGCGGCGCCGTTTGGCGGTGCCGGAGTCGTCATCGACGACCTCGGTGTCAAGCTCGAGGATCTGGAAGATGCAGTTTGCAAGATCGGTGGCGAAGACGTGCGGGTTGCCGGTCTTTGGCTCGATGAAGAGCTTGGGGTACTTGAGGTTGTCTCCGACCTCGATATCGAAGCAGGCGATGCCGTAGGGGAGGAGATCGATGAGGTCCACTGGCGCCATGTTCCAGAACTGCGGCTTACCCTGGTCGTTGATCGCGACCGCCGCGTAGCGGGCGATGCCGACGTCCTCTTCACCGGTTTGGCTCCACCACGTCAGGTGGAGGAAGGTGGTTGCGAGCTCGGTCACCACCGGCTCCTCACCCTCGTTGCCGTCTTCGGTGATCACCGATACCGCGCGGTGGATCAGAAGCTGCGGGTTGTAGGCGGCCGTGCCGTCATTGCCGGCAAAGGTGATCGGTCCGATCCAGGTGTCGTCGATATAACTCGCGACGCGCAATCTTGCGTCCATCCCGGTCTTCTTCTGCCACAGAACGTAGAGGGCGCCGGTTGTTTCGTCCACTCCCACCTGCAGAGAGTTGGCGACCGCGGCGGCGGACTGGGGAACGATGAGCTCGCTGACCGTGCCATCGGCATAACGGGCGGTGACCACGACCTGGTTGTCGTGGGTGGCGACCGCGTACAGATCGCCGGCTCCGGTCAGCGTCATCGGCCCGGTGGCGGCTGATATGCCGGCAATACCGAGCGCGATAGCGGCTATCAGAATGTATCTGATTCCTCTCATCGCTACCCCCTCAGGTTCACCACGGTGGTCAGGTCAGTGGCGAGGAAAACATCGATGATTTCCTCCGACACCCCGGCCTCCGGGTAGTACGCGGTGAGCTCGTGCAGGTATCGGCGCGCACCAAAGGTGTCGCCGCGTCTCACCGCGATTTCGCTCAATAGAAACAGGCAGTTCTTCGCGATCTGCTCATCGGAGTATTTGATCGCGAACTCGAGGGCCTCCGTACCACAGCTGAAGGCCATGTCGAGCTCGTCGGTGAGCACGTAACCGTAGCAGAGGTCCTGGAGAACCTCGTACAGGTAGTGCTCGGCTTCATATTCCTCCAGAACCGCCCTGGCCGCCTCGCAGCGGCGGATGCCCTCGTCGAGGCGGTCGGTGCACAACATCACGTATCCAAGGTTATCCTCGACCTGTGCCGCCATCACTCGTTGGTAGCCGTCGGCGCCGGCATGAGCCTCCATGCAACGGCGAAAGGCTTCCTCGGCTTCGTCGAAACGCGAGGCGCGGGCGGCGAGCGTGCCGACAAGGTTGAGACTGCGGTGCTCGAGTGACTGATCGCCGATCTCTCTCGCGATCCCGGTGGCGCGACGCGCGTAGCTGTCAGCACGCTCGAGATCTTCTGAAATATAGTAGGCGACGCCGGTGCAGTAGGCGGCGAGGAAGCGGTTGCGGGTGTCGCCGCTCGAGAGCAGGATCTCCTTGAGCTTTGGAATCTGATCGGCGCCCTGGTCGAGCTCGACGAGGACCGAGCAGCGGTTGCAGAACGCGCGGTCCGCGAGATCGATCTCACCCAACTCGCGGGCGACCGATTCCGCTTCGGCGAAGAGCCCGGCAGCGTGCTCGAAGTTGTCGGCTCCAACCGCCCTCTCGCCGAGCATCAGGAGTTCTTCGTAGCGCTCCCTCATGAGCCGTTCTCTCCGCTGCGTTTGGCGACGAGGCTGCGCCGCCCCTGGCGCTCCTTGCGCAGCTTGAACTCGAGGAACTCCTGGACCTCAGCGCGACCCTCCGGGCTGAGCTCACGCATGAGGTGCAAAATCTTCATGTCCTGCCGGCTCAACGGCTGCTGCTCGCGCTCGGTCTTTTCGGATTGATCGCCGAAGAAATCGGCGAGATCGAGATCGAAGACACCGAGAATCTTGAAGAGGTTGTCGAGGGAGACCCGGTACTCGCCCTTTTCCATCCGCGACAGATCGGATTGCTGAATGCCAATCTGGCGCGCCAGCTCGGCCTGCGTCAGCCCGCGCTCCTTGCGCAACTCGCGCAGGCGGCTGCCGATCGCGGCCACTTCTGGCGTTCCGATCTGGGCTTTCTCGGCCATCTACTTGGTCTTCCTCCCGCCATGTAGTACCATCCCGCCGCTGCAGGTGGGCACAACTCGGCCACACGGTATCCATAATATGCTGCCACGGCAACAACGTCAAGGACTCTCGGCCCCGTCACAACCCTCGATCACACCGGATGTGACCGGGCGCACTTGGCACCGATCTTGCTGTCCGTGCCGCGAGGGAGAGAGATCCGTCGGTCGCGGGGATCGATGCTCCGCAGGAGTGAATCTTGGAGGTTTCTGATGAGTCGCAATCGAGTATTCGCAGTTTTCCTGGTGGTGGGAATGATTGCCGCCGTCGGCTGGAGCCAGGAGGCGCCGAAGACCGCCAAAGAAGAACCGGCGAAGGCTGAGACCGAAGCCGCCGGTGAGGATGTATTGAGCGCCGAGGAGATCGAGGAGCTGCAGCGTCTGTCGGGCGACAAGAAGCCGCAACGGACCTGGTCGGAGTTCGTCACCGACTGGATGACCCCCAAGCCGTACGACAAGCGGCAGGTCATCAAGATCGACGATCGCTACGCCTATTCGCACGTCGTCTCCGGCATCAAGATGGAGATCGTACGTGAGGATGACGAGTTCATCTGGCTGCGCGGCATCTCGCCGGAGGACCCGAACTCGGCCCTGTACAAGGTCTGGGCGCAGCGCGAGGCCGACGAGGCTAGGGTCGCCGACTGGGTAGAAATCGCACAGAAGCCGGGTGCGTTCAACTTTCTTGACTTTGCGGCGGTGGCCGTGCCGCCACCTGACATGGAGAGCCTCCATTTCGAGCCCGGGCCCGGAAGGCTCCCAGCCGGCGGACGCTGGCAAATGGGCTTCGCAGTCGCGGACATGAACGAGGACGGCCACGCCGACCTCGTCTTTCCGCCCCGCCGCAAGCAGTACCCACCGGTGCCCGCGATCTTCGTCGGTGATGGCAAGGGTGCCTTCGAATTCTGGGAGGATGTCAAGTGGCCCGAGAAGATGCCGTGGGACTACGGCGGCGTGGCGGTGGCCGACCTCAACAACGACGGCCATCAGGACGTCGTCTTTGCGGCTCATTTCAAGGCCCAGTTCGCGCTCCTCGGCAACGGTGAGGGCCGCTTCCCGAGCGGTGGCGTGCTGCCGTCGCCTGACCCACGGATGACCTCACGTGCCGTGACCGCAGCCGATTTCGACGGTGACGGACGCATCGACCTAGGCTTCGTCTCCGAGGTCGACTACGACATGACGACCAATGCCCGGGTCGAAGGCGCCACGACGGTGTGGGTCCTCTTCAACCGCGGTGACACCTGGGAGATTTCGACCGAGGGCCTGCCCACCGGCTTCATCGCCGATGTCATCCGTGCAGCCGATCTCGACGGCGACGGCCGACCGGAGCTCGTGCTGTCATCGAACACCCTCGGCCCGCGGTATCTGGTCTTTGCCTGGCGCGGCGCGGACGGATGGCAGCCGGCCGAGCACCGGGGCGTGCTCAGCGCCGCCTACCATTACGACGTGGAACCTGACGTTGGGGGGGTCTTCGCCACCTTCGTTCAGTTCCGTCGCTACGATGGCCGGACCCAGGCGCGCAACGGTATCGTCCGCTACCCGACGCGTTTCGACGATGAGTTCGAGGCCCCCGAGCCACTGCTGTGGGACGCGGAGCGCGGCGACGTGTTCTTCCGGATCGCGATCGGCGATCTCGACGGCGACGGCCATACCGATTTCGTGGCCGGCCGCAAGGGCGGCGGCCTCGAGGCTTACCTGCAGACCGAGGACGGCGCGTTCTACCGTGAGCGCGGGAGCGAGCTCGATGGCGTGGGACGCGCCTTCGACATCCGCCTCGTCGACCTCGATGGCGACGGCCGCGACGACATAATCGCCAGCTGCGTCGACCAGGGCGAGAAGCCGGGCGGGGCCTACGTGTGGCTGACCCGGCCAACGGAATAATTTCGGATTTCGGATTTCGGATTTCGGATTTTTCACCCAACCCTCCCGGAGTGCTCCAGGGTTTTGGGGGAGGGTTGGGGATTCCGGATTCCTAATTCATCCCTGTCTATTGACTTGCAGGGGCAAGGGTGGGATGATTTTTTAGATGTACAGGGCCTCTCTGTTCTTGACAGCTTTTGGACCTGATGATATATTTTATGCTGTGATGACATAACCTGAGGATTAAGTTGCTAGGAATAAATCATTTACAGGAGGTGATGCGGGACATTGGAGGAGGGTAGAGATTGTTTGACCGGCCCCTCGTGGCCGGTAGCTATCAGTTGCGAAAATCGATAGGAAAAGGAAGGAGCTGAGCATGAAAAGGTATCTGACAATGGCGCTGGCGGGGGTTTTGGCCCTCGGTTTGGGCAGCGCCGCTTTCGCCGTTGAGTGTGCGTTGGACGTGGTTCCCGCGTCGACGCTGCTCTTCCCGTTCGTACAGTATGACTATGACGGTGGTGACCAGGGTTCGACAACGCTGTTCGCGATCACCAACGTGTCGAGCGAGGCGCAGATCGTCCACATCACGCTGTGGACCGACTATTCGATCGCGATCCTCGACTTCAACCTGACGCTGACGGGCTACGACGTCCAGACCATCAATATCCGCGACATCCTCGAGTTCGGCGTTCTGCCGAGCGATGACACGGGTGCCAACGAGTGGTGGGACGGCACCGGCCTGACCAATGCCGGTCCCTCGCCGTTCGACGATGGTCCGTACTCGACCTTCAACGAGCTGTGGGGCGGCGCCCTGGATGGGTACTTCAACGCCATGGGCCTGCCGGATCCGGAAGCGACCGGCCCGACCACCCTCGACTGCAACCCGGCCGCCTGGGTCTCGTCGCCGGTGAACTACCGCGCGCCGACGGGCAACATCCCGTCGGGTACCCTCGATATCTTCAAGGGCTACCTGCAGGCCAGCCAGACCGCCACCACCGGCTACCGGAATTGCAGCTGGACCAGCGGCGTCACCTTCCCGAACGGCACCTGGTTCACCAACCAGGAGCCCCGCGCGACCTGGATGTACATCACCGCCGACGTGGTGGGGGCCTGCAACAAGGACCTGCCGGACAGTGATGCTCTGTCCTACTTCGGAACCTCCGGCGCCGGCGTGCTGACCGCCAACGTTCTGATGGGCGACCTGCTCTACCTCGACGCCGACAACAACTACTCCGAGGCCTTCAACGCGGTCCACCTCGAAGCGAACCCGGGCCTTAATGCGATCACCTCTTTCTACGAGCGCTATCATGACGGCGCCGGTTTCGAGCTCCGTGAGCCGCTGCCGACCGCATGGGCCTTCCGTTACATGTTCTCCGAGGCGGCCCAGGCCAACACGTGGGTTCGCGCTTGGAAGGGTTCCACGGATAGCGGCATCGTCATCGACCTCGATGACTATTATGGAGGCCCCGGCGGCACCATTTCCGGTCCCGGCCCCGCCTCCCTCTACGCCAACAGCTGCATCCCCTACACCTACTACGCGTGGGATGAGGATGAGAACGTGAACTCGGTCGGCCCCGGCTTCATTCCGCCGTGGTCGGGCGTCGAGGATCCGGACCCGATTCCGGTCCCGAACCTGTTCCCCCTGGAAACCCAGGAAGTTGCGATCAGCGAGTTCTTCATCGTCGAGGATGTGGACCACAACGCCTTCGGTTGGGCGATGGTCATCTGGCCGATGTCCAACTACGGTGGGGCGTATGAACCCGACCTGTACCAGACCTGGATGGGCGTCAAGTACGCAGCCTTCGGCGCGTACACCGCCGGTCTCGAGGCGACGGTGCTTGCCAACTTCAACTGCGACCCCGGGCAGGTTCTGCCTGGACTCTACTCTTCGTACTCCGAGTGACCAGAGCCGGCTGGTTGCCCCGGCGGGGTAGCCACGAAATAGCCGGGTGATTCTCACGAATCAAATCTCAGGGGCGGCCTTCGGGCCGCCCCCTTTTTTCGGGGCCGCAGCCGACAGCCGCGGCCCCGAAAAAACATGGTTGACGGTGGACCGAAAGACGCGTATATTGCCGCAGCGCGGCGATGGTCGCTGCGGCCGTGGGTGACCACGGTCACTGCCCGCCGGAGAATCCTTAAAGTACTGAAAAAATACGGATCTATAAGGCCCTGTGCGATTGACATGAGGGGCTTTTGTGGGATACCTTTAGCCGTGGAGGTGCGGATGTTTCGCACGTGGAATCAGACACTAACGACCTTTCTTCGCGCCGCGCCGATCCTGGCGCTGGCGCTTGTCGCTGCCGCGTCGGCCTCGCCGGCTTCGGCCCAGACCCACTGCACGAGTTGGGTCGACACCCTGCTCGACACCACTGAAAACTGTGTTTCGGAGCCGTGGCGCCCGCGCGCCTCCGATGTCGACACCTTCCGCTGGAAAGGCCACGACTACGTGATCTTCAATCGCGGCAACGAGCTTTCGATCTACAACATCGACGACCCGAAAAATCCGACCCATACCGCGACCTCGGACTTCGACTTCGGCACCCGCGGCGACTCGGACTACGACCTCATCGACTTCGATGTCTGCGACGACTGCCGTTATGCGGTGCTCTCGCACAAGGTCAAGCGGACCGTGGTCTTCGACCTCGGCGCCGGCGGTACGCCCTCCTTCCCGGCCGGCGCCTACGCCTTTTACGACGGCAGGGACAACAAGATCGGCGGCTACGTTTTTTCAAAGGGTGGCCAGGAGTATCTCGTGTCCGGCACCGGACCGGGCGATTGTTTTTCCGGTTCGAAGCTCCACACTCTCGATGGCCTCTCCAGCCTGAGTTTCCTTTCCTGTATCGAGATCGGCGGGGCAGGGATTCTCCTTGACGGCGTGCATGAGTACGATACTGGTGCCGCCTTCTACCTCTTTTCCAGCGGGGGGGACGGGAACACCCATGTCTTCCGAGCGGATGGCGCCGGGGCTACACTGTCGCTCACATACCTCACGTCGCCCATCGGCATGCGGGGAAAGCGGTACGAGCTCTCGATCGACCGCAACAACGCCCTCCTGGCTTCGGCCAACCTGGACGCGTCGGAGATCCAGATCTGGGACATCGCCAACCCCGAGGTCCCGCAGCGGTTGTGGACGGTCTCGGGTCAGGCGAACAACGTGTCGCTGCGGTCGCCGAGCATCGGCAGCGTGCCGACCCTGATGACCAACGTTGCCGGCTGGCCCGACTCGACCCGGACCTTCACCGTCGGCAGCACCGGCCCGGAGGAGTTCGAAGCCGACTTCTGGACCGACCCGTCGCTGGTCCACAACGACCTCCCGGTCTGCGCCTTCGCCGCCGGCGGTGCCCTGTCCCCCGACGGCTCGGTGCTCTTCCTGAGCCGCTACGCCATCCACCAGGTTTTCGACCTCTCGGACTGTCTCCAACCGACGCCGGCGGTGGCCGATCTGGCCATAACGCCCGATCCTGTTTTCCCAGGTGACGCTGTGACCGTCCGGGACACCACCACGGGCCGAGTCGACCGCTGGGCGCTGTGGGTGACCGAGGAGCCGAGCGGCGCCCTTGTGGCGGGTGACCCGACACCCTCGGGCCCCCCCAATCCGCACGAGATCCCCTACCAGATTCCGCAGGACCTTCCATGGGACACCAGCTATCAGGCCTACGTCGTGGTTGAGAGCGACGACCTCACCCCGACGGACCCGGACTTCGACACTGAGATCGTCATCAACCGGACACCGGGTGCCACCATCTCGATCGAGCCGGCGGCGGTGGTGGTGGGGGAGAGCGTCACCCTGACCGCGACCGCCGAAGGTAACCCGGACGCCAACCCCTACACGTGGACGATCGACCCGCCGGTCGGGGTGGACTTCTACCGCGACACCGCATCGACCGTTGTCACGCTCGACAAGCCTGGTGTGTGGGCTTTCTATCTCACGGTCGACTATCAGCACGGCGCGGCGGCCGGCGGCACCTACCAGGCCACCGCCGAGATCATCGATTTCAACGTCACCTCGGTAGCGGCGGACTTCACGATCTCGCCCGCGAGCCCGCTCCACACCCAGGAGATCACCCTCGACGGCTCGATCTCCAAGCCTGTGGGCGGCAACCTGAGCTACCAGTGGACGGTCGAGGAGTTCTCCGGTTCTGGCACCTATACCGGATGCTCGGCGACGGACGTGTGCACGATCCCGGGCGACTCCCTGCAACCGGACACCTGGTACACCGTCAGTCTCATGGTGACCAACAACGACGACCAGGCGACGTCATCGATTTCGCAGAATGTACTGGTGGGCGACGGCGCCATCCAGCCCAGCATCAGCTTCAGCCCCACGAGCCCCGAGATCGGTACCAACGTGGTCTTCACGATCGGCGGTGTGCCGGGAGACATCGACAATGCAAATTGGAACATGGGCGGGAGCGGTTGCGATGGGGCCGATTCGAGACCGGAGTGCATTCCCACGCTCTGGAACGACTGCAAGGCGGTTGCTTTCGAGTACTCCTCGGGCGGCACCAAGACGGTGAGCCTGACGATCGAGATCGGCGACAACACCTTCACCGCCGATGACGTGCCGGTGACCGTGGCGTCGAGCGGGAGTTGCGGCGGCACGACTCCGCCCGCCACCTGCAGCTACAGTCTGAACCCCACCTCCCACACCGTTGGGTCCGCCGCAACCCCCGACGGCGTCTATAAGTCCTTCCAGGTGACGACGGCCTCGGGTTGTGCCTGGACCGTAGCCACCACCTTCCCGTGGATCAACGACCTGTCGCCCTCCGGCCAAGTAACCGGCAGCGGCACGGTGCGCTACCAGGTCGATGAGAACACCGGCCCCAAACGCACCGGCTCGGTCATCGCAGGCGGCCGGGGCTTCATCGTCACCCAGAACGCTCCCTACGCGGCCGAGAACTTCACCATGTCCAGCTCGCAGCCGGACATCGGAGAGGTGGTGACCTTCACGGTCGACCCGGTGCTCGAGGTCGCGAGCTGGAATTTCGGAGAGGATGATTGCCGCGGCAACAGCCCGGTCATCAACTGCCTCTTCCTGCCGACCGGCACCTGCAACACCATGCAGTGGACCTACCCCACCTCGGGTGAGAAAACGGTCACGATGGTGCTGACGGATGCAAGGGCGAAGACAAAGTACCCGACAGTGCGGACCACTGGTGAGTGCTGTCTCGCTGACGCCCGGCCCGACGCCCACTTCACGATGAGTGCGGACGAGGT
>Ga0164313_10002759_pt1 | contig 15691 bp, 14 predicted proteins | sample GuaBasSedimGuay4_FD_113735 | JGI IMG/M metagenome (GOLD analysis project Ga0164313, IMG submission 113735) | Subseafloor sediment microbial communities from Guaymas Basin, Gulf of California, Mexico - Guay4, Core 4569-4, 0-3 cm | ecosystem: Environmental > Aquatic > Marine > Hydrothermal vents... | reverse complement strand
TGGTAAGAAGATCCGGTGTAAAATGGAGCCCTGCAGTAGGCGCTGCTACCGCTCCGGTTTCCGATGCGTAGACGGTTTGATATCTCGAATCATCCAGCTTCTCCGGATCCCGTTTAATGTAGGGAGGCAGCGGAACCTGCGCTATTTCCAGCAGCTTCTGTTCAGTATCCCGTCCGGAGTTGAACCTGATGATTGTTCTCCCGTGCTCTAAACGCTTTTCCACAGTACAGTAGAGGCCGTTCCTGAACTCCAGCCGCATCCCCGGCTTCGCAGCCCTGCCCGGGCGGACAAGCGCTTTCCAGGTGTTTCCTTCCAGTTTTTTCAAGAGAAAGATTTCCGCCTTCCCACCTGTTCCAGCCTTTCTTCCATTCAGCCTGGCTTTGAAAACTCTTGTATTATTCAGAACCAGAAGGTCACCCGGGACAAGGAAAGAGGGGAGGCTGCTGAAAACTGTGTCCTCTATGCTGCCCCGACTGATATCAACCGCCAGAAGTTTGCTGCCTGCTCTGTCACTAAGGGGTTTCTGAGCGATCAGTTCCGGCGGTAGGCTGTACTGCATGCTTGTTCTGGAGAGTCTTCTTGAATTCATCAGGAAAGGGGGAGACGGACAGTGAACCATGTACCGAATCCGGACCTGCTTCGAACACTGACAGTGCCGCCCATCTGTTTTGCAAAGCTCTTGACTATCGTCAGCCCTATTCCAAGACCGGCCGCATATCTGCCCGAACTGCCGCTCGTATAGAATCTGTCAAAAACGTTTGGAAGGTCCTCGGAGGCGATTCCTTCTCCGGTATTGAAGACCTCAAGTACCCAGTGATTGCTGCCTTCCAATCTGACTTCCACTCTGGCGGACCCTCCTGGTTTGTTATGCTGTATTGCATTGTTAACAAGATTGCCGATGATCTGTTCAAGCCTGGATCTGTCAAAGAATGCAGTGAATGGTTCGGAAGGCAATTCAGCTGTTACTGTAACATCCTGGCTCCTGCCTTTCTCAGAAAGGGCGGGAAGCAGTGAGGAAACTACCTCGGTAGGTTTGGCCCAGGATGTTTCAAGGTTTCCCTCGCTCAATTCGATCTTCATAAAATTGAGCATTCTCTCTGCGTATTCAACCAGGTTGATAAGAGCGGTGTTCATCGAATCAAGTGAATTCTTCTGGTCTTCAGTCAGTTCACCGGTTTTTCCTGATACGAGAAGGTCCGTGTGACCTCTCAGAGTAGTAATGGGAGCTCTCATTCTATAGGAAAGACTCATCAGCAGATCCTCGAGCCCGGGGATGTTTCTGTCGGCTTTGTCATCCCTCCGAATGCTTTCGTCATCCCTTACTCCTCTACTGTCTCTGAACAGCCATAAGGAGAGAGTTGTTCCGATAGTCTGAAGAAATCTTCCCAGAGGGTAACCGAATGCATCTCTTCTTGCGCATCCTACGGTAAGTGTTCCCATGGTTTTCCCGTTAGATATAAGCGGGATTGAGAGTTCACTTCTTGACGATGGGAAAATGGGAGAGAATCTCTGGTCAGCTGCCGTGTCCGGAACATAGCATATCTCCGTATGAGTATATGCCCATGATGTTATCGAAGGGATCTCGATACGAAGAGTACCCGGATCGGTCGATGTGCCGAAGGAAATAAGCTGTTTGAGAACGGGTTCCCTTGAACTGACCGTATGAACAACCAGGTAATCAGCGCCTGTTATCGATCCAATTTCGCCAAGCAGAGTCTGAACATCCCGTTCACGGCCCTCAAGAGTGGTCATGAAGGCTGAGATCGAATTGAGAAGCTTAATCATACTCTGTAGATACTGGTTTGATTGTATGTATTCAGCCAGCACTGGAGCAAGGCTGAGTACCAGTCTGCCCAGTGAATCGGAAATACGGGAAGATATGCCTGTTATTCTCACGTAAGCTTGATCATGTTTCTGCTTTACAGGGATCGTAACATTGTGACCCAGCAGATCCTCAGTCCAGTAGGCAGATTTTCTGGTCTTGAGCTGTTTTTCATGGGCAGGCAGATCTACCTCACCGACCGTAACTATTCTGGATTTTGAGGCGTAGATAGCACCTCTTGCACCTGTGCCGACTCTCAGGAATTCCAGGATATCCCTTGCGGAGCTGCTATCCTGGTCCGGCTCATGAAGAATATCCATAAGTTCATTAATAGTCTGATTTATAATGGGTGCTGTGTCGGAACCCTCTATTTTATCTACAGGTACGAGAAAGACAAGCATAATCTCTCTCTCGGGCATGCGAAGACTTGTCATTTCGAACTGCTGTACGACATTATCAGAAATGTAAATACCTGCTCTGAACTGAAAGGGAGTAACCATAGTGTTGATCCGGTTTTCATGCATCTTCACTACTCTATCCCTGTCCTCCTCCGCAATCCATTCAATGAATTTCGTCTTGATGGGGTCCTTGATACCAACCTTCGAAACAAGATGGGCGGCATGACTGTTCATGGCTGAGATGATGCCTTTCTCATCAATCTTAACTGCAGGTATGGGAACCACTGAAAACATCGTGCGAGTGAACTTTGAATCGCTCTGTTCGAATGAGCTCATTGCCATTGAAGGGGAGGAGAATGAAGCTACGAGCAGCTCGTTCATGACTCCCGATTTTCTGATGGATATTACCTGTGACTTCCTGTTCTTCCGTCCTTTCTTTGTAAGAACAGAGAAGTTTCGAGTCTGCTGTCCGCAAAGGCATTTTGAGCTGGCCGATAAAAAGGCTGTCATTGAAACCTGATCCAGAATATCCTTCAGAGAGGTTAATTCATACCCGGCAAAAAGCATATTTGCGGATTCAGTCATGGCGAAAATTTTTCCCGACCCATCGGTAAGAATACTCGGTCTGCCACCCTGAATAACTTCCAGCCATTCCTCAAGCTCTAATTTGGATGGGTTTTTCAGTACTATGATTCTCTCATTGCCGGCACTGACCGTTGAAGAGAGCCATATCTGATCACCCAGCAGTATCGGAAGCGATCCATCCTCCTGGGCGGAAAGAGCGTTGATCACCGCATCCCGGTCTTCCGGTATCCTATCCAGAAGGTGCGTAAGGGACTGAGATATTCTGCTGATAACATTGTTGTTAAACAGCAGAGCGCTGGACTCATCGGTGATTGAGAAACAGAGTGATTCATTCTTGCCGGACAATATTCACCTCGTATGTTTTCATTACGCCACTTGCAGGACGATACACAAATCCTATATTAAAGACCATGTCAAAAGGGAGGTATGCTTGGAAAGACTGTGTCTGTGTAAATGGAATATGTCTTCAAAGAACTGGAAAAGTGCTATTTCGGAGTTGTTAAGGGAGTTCTCCTTTAAGACAACAACAGAGACCCTGCTTCAAACCGCCCTTGAAACCAGGGAACTGGCCGACCCGACCATCATACATGAAGATATCGCTATCCCTCACTGCCGAAGCATACTGGTCGATGATTTCAGGATCATTATCGGAAAATCAGATAGCGGAATTCCATGGCCCAAAGAGAAAGTAAGCGTTATCATACTTTTCATTTCTCCCGTTAAACCCTCAGGACCGTCTGAACACATGGAGCTGATCAAACATCTTGCGAAGGCCCTCCGTTCGGGGGGCGCTGAAAAGATACTGTCCGCCGGTTCTCCAGCTGAAGCAGCTTCAATACTGAAACTGAGTTATGAGGTGAACCCCGGAAATGATTAAGGAACTAGAAAAACTAATAAGCCTTCACGATCTTGACATAATGATATCCGACCTCATAGACAAAGACATCATCAAACAGGAGAAAAAACTTGGCCTGTCACCGGCCTCAGCTGTTGAAAAGCTGCGGAAGATGCGGGACGAACTCTCCTTAACTATCGATCGTAAGTATAGAGATCTGTACGACCAGCTTGCTGGGCATTACGGAAATGCTGTAGTCCCCGTTGTCAACCTTATGTGCAGCGGCTGTTTCACGCAGCTTCCGACCGCATTCTGTGCGTCTCCCGATAGGAACGATCAAGTCGAAACATGCCCTTCTTGCGGCAGGTTCATCTATTGGTGCGATTAAAGACGATAAATTCTGAACGGAGATCTGAATATGGACCTTTCCAGCAGTAGATTAGCACTTACATACGATGATATCCTGCTCCTTCCGGGGAGATCCGAGATACTGCCTTCAGATGCGAACCTTCAAACAAGGCTTACCGGTAAGATAAATCTTAATATCCCTGTTCTGAGTGCCGCGATGGATACAGTTACTGAAGCTGATATGGCAATCGCACTTGCCCAGGAGGGCGGAATGGGAGTAATTCACAAGAATCTTTCACCGGAAAATCAGGCACAGCATGTCAGACGTGTTAAACGGGCTGAAAGCGGCGTAATAGTAGATCCGGTTGCACTTGGAATAGATGATACTATCGCCGATGCTCTTGAGCTCTCTCAGCATGAGGGAGTTTCCGGTTTTCCTGTTCTGGAAGCAGGCAGGCTGGCAGGTATGTTGACTAACCGTGATTATCAGTTTGAGGGTGATACATCCACTCCTGTCAGGGAACTGATGACTCCCTGGGAGAAGCTGATAACAGCTCCCCCCGATACTGACCTTAAAAAATCACTTGTGCTGCTGAGGAAACACAGGCTCGAGAAGTTACCGCTCGTTGATGACGAGCGGCATCTTGTCGGTCTGATCACAGTCAAGGATATACACAACGCCATTAATTACCCGAATGCATGCAAGGATTCATCCGGCCGTCTTCGAGCCGGAGCAGCTGTTGGTGCAGGTGAAAAAGCTATTGCCCGATCCGGTCTTCTGGTAGAAGCAGGAGTTGACTGTCTGTTCATCGACACAGCACACGGTCACTCTGTTAAAGTCATTGAAACGGTATCAATTCTCAGGAATGAATTCCCTGATGTTGCTATCGTGGCGGGTAACGTTGTCACGCCTGACGCTACAGTCGATCTGATCAAAGCAGGCGCAGACGGAGTAAAAATCGGTGTGGGTCCCGGTTCGATCTGCACTACGCGGGTTATAGCAGGGGTAGGGTGCCCTCAGTTTACCGCTGTTTACGAATGCGCCCTGGCTGCCGCAGCATTCAATGTTCCGGTTATCGCTGCCGGAGGCATCCAATTATCCGGGGACATAGTTAAAGCGCTTGCTGCAGGAGCCTCTTCTGTAATGATTGGAAGCCTCTTGGCCGGTATATCGGAAAGTCCTGGTGAAACAACCATTTTCAAAGGCAGAAGGTATAAGATATACCGCGGAATGGGATCCATTGGTGCGATGAAGCGTGGCAGTGCCGACAGATATTTCCAGAGCGATAGAACCGAGAAGAAGTTCGTACCTGAAGGCATAGAGGGAATGGTTCCCTTTAAAGGACCCCTTATCGATTATCTGAACCAGCTTATCGGAGGACTCAGGCAGGGTATGGGTTATGTCGGAAGCAGTACTGTTGAAGAGCTTCCAAAGAAAGCACGGATCGTAAGGATAACATCAGCGGGCCTTCGTGAAAGCCATGCTCACGATGTTATGATTACTAAAGAAGCCCCTAACTACTCTACTGACGGACATGCTTTCTAACCTGCTTTCAACTGTCGCGGAGGGTGGCAAAATCCTTCTTGAGGAAGAGAACTATCTTCTTGCAAGGGTGCAGATCGATGGAAGGGCAATGCTTGCTGAGATCAGCAGCGGGTCCTCCGGCGGGTTTTCATCGGGCGATTGGCCGGAGATTGACGGTGTCCTGCTTCCGGATTCCCTGATGCATCCCGGAAATGACACTGAAACCCGGATACTTCTATTCTCAATTCCAGACAATGCGGAATTATGTATTGAAACTATCGTTCGGGACGGAGGGTTTTCCGAGGCGGATGCTCTTGAAACCGGGGTAAAAGTTCTTGATATCCTCAGAAGGATTCACGATGACGGATACAGAGTCGGCTATCTGGGACCCGAAAGCATTCTCAGAACTGACAGCCGAAAGCACCTCATCCTGGGGGGTGCAAGAGGTATACCGGACACTCCCTTCTCACCACCGGAAGCAGTTGGAAGGACCCCTGATGATCCGCGCAGCGATATTTATGCACTGGGTCTGCTCATTTTCAGGCTTATCGCCGGCAGTGACAATCGCGATATTCAGGTTGAAGCCTGGAACAGCCTTTCAAACAGTGTTTCTGAACTGCTTGAGAATATGGTATCTCTCGAGGCTGACAATAGATTTCCCAATCTGATTGCACTTGAAGCTGCGCTTAAGCAGGTAAAGCCTGAAAACGAGAAGCAGGAAGCGGAGAGAGTCAGAAAGAACTCAAAGCACTTCTGGACTAATAGAAAAAATCTATCATTTTCCATACTCGCGATAGTCGTGATTATTGTGATCACCGCATTACTTCTGAAACCCGGGCCAGATGCGCCGCCCGAATCACAGAATACTGTACCTGACACCACTGAGTCCGGTCATGAGAGTGACACAATAGGGACAGATCAAGGCTTACCACCGGTAGAAACCATTTCCCTTCAGAGTGATATATTTACCGAGCCTGTTGTATGGATAAGCAACAGTACCGGTCAACCGGGTAGAGCCAGTGAATTCCGTCAGGGCCCGGCTTCGGAGTATTCCACGGTTTACACATCTACAGGAAGCCTGCGGCGCAATTCGATACTGCTGGCCCGCCGGGATGATCCCTATCTTCCCCTCGAGAGCCAGGAAAGGATCTATCCAATTGCAGAACAGCTTGCTTCGGGCGACTCCACAATTCTGATCACTCCGGTCGACATGACGCTCCTTCTCGGTGCAGATATTCTCGATGACAGTATCCATCCCGGTATCGTCATGGCTGTTTCAGACCCGGCAGGTACATTGTATATCGATATAGCCAACCATGGTCTGGAAGGCGTATACGCTAATGTGGGGGCTGCTACATGGGTAAGGTCGGTTCTGCATGGCAGGAGCATCCTGCTCCGCGAAGAGGAATGGCAGATAACGGTTGTGGATTATCGTAACGGAGACATGCTGAACACGGAGTTGGGGATACCGGCTGTTCTTGATTCCACAGTATTCCTTTACCGCGATCAGCTGCCGCTGCTTTCTGCGGCAGAGGATCAGTTCAGAAAACTATTCCTTGAGAACACAACAGAAGAGCATCCCGCTGTAACCTTACCTGACCCGCCGGATATCTGGATTCTTCTCGCTGAATAGGAAAAGCACGTTTGTTGCTGATTTTTATTAGATTACTCTGATATTATGCTGAAAATCGCTTTTTGGGGAGGACTGATGAAGTACGACATCAATGGAAAAGTTGTTGATCCTATTCATGGCGCTGGAGTAATCACTGAAATATCGGATCAGATGGTTTCCGGTGAGATCTGTGAATGCGTTGTTATTGAGATAGTAGTAGGAAAGAAACGAGTGATGGTGCCTACAGAGAGCCTTTTAGAGGCTGAATTAAGACCGGTTGTCTCTTCGGAGGATCTTGATGAGGCACTTTCGGAACTTTTCAAGGAACCGGACGAACTGCCCAAGGACTGGCGGAGAAGAATAGAGAAATTGAAGGACAGGGTTCATTCCGGAGAGCCGAGGGAAGTGGCAAAAGCGATCAGAGATATCATTGCCCGATCCGTTCTGAACAAAATGAATCCATCCGAGAAGCGGGTACTCAACGAAGCTATCAATGTATTTGCCGGTGAGGTTGCTCTGGTCAGGAATATCCGCAGTGATTCCGCAAGGGAGCTTATCAAGCGATCTGCCCAGCAGGGTGTTCAGCAGAACATCGAGTCGAACAAGAGCGATCAGGAAAGTGATGGAGTCACCGGTGAGCCCGAAAGCACTGAAAGTGCGAAGGAAGCATCCAAACCCGGGAAAGGTTCCGGAGCTGCAAAATCCCGCAAGAAATCAAGCGTGAAGAAATAATGTCCTGTAAGTGATGCCCCTGTAAGATGTATTCCACCAGAGAACCGACTGAGCTTGAACGGGTTCTTCTGGTAAGAGCCTACATAGGCAATGAATCGGAAGAAGCGGGCACCACTGAGGAGATGATAGCACTGATTCAGTCTGCGGGTGGTTCCGTTGTTGCACGGGAATCCCAGAAGAGGAAAACGCCTGACCCCAGATTGTTCATTGGCAAAGGTAAAGTTGAGGAACTGAGGGAAATCGCCCTCAGGGAGAGCACCAGTACAATAGTATTTGATCATAACCTCTCTTCAGGTCAGGTATCGAGACTTGAAGAAGCAACAAACTGCAAGGTTATTGACCGTACGGAACTCATACTGGCCATATTCGCTGAACAGGCTCGAACCAGAGAAGCCAAGCTTCAGATAGAACTTGCGCAGCTTCAATATGCCCTTCCAAGGCTTTCAGGCATGTGGCATCATTTTTCAAGATTGGGTGCCGGTATCGGGACAAGAGGTCCCGGTGAGACTCAGCTTGAGATCGATCGCAGACGGGCAAGATCCAGGATAACATTCCTCGAGAACAGGATAGAGGAGGTTGAATCCCGCTGGAAGGTTGTTTCTGCAGGGCGCACAGGAATGTTCAACATTACTATCGTAGGGTATACGAATGCCGGTAAAAGTACACTTCTCAATACTCTGTGCAGTACAGAGCTCTATACAGCTGATAAGCCCTTTGCAACCCTCGATACCACATCCCGCCGACTGATACTTCCGGATAACTCCAAAGTGCTGATATCGGATACTGTGGGTTTTATAGAAAGGCTCCCCGAGACCCTTGTAGCGAGTTTTCATACAACACTCGATGTAGTTCGGAAGGCAGACCTTTTGCTAGTGACCGTGGACAGGTCAAGCCCTTCTCGAGGCAGGCATATCGATGCTGTGCGAAAAACACTTAAGCGGATAGGTGTAAATGAATCCGTGCCCAGACTGACTGTCTGGACTAAGTGTGATGCAGTTGATGATTTCAGATACCCCGGAAGCGGTGTTGCCGTATCAGCCTTATCGAAGTTCGGGCTGGATGTTCTCCTGAATCGAATCATCGGATATAGAGACAGATCACTTGACTGGTTTGAACTTATGCTGGAACATTATGATAGTACGATTCTGAACTGGCTTTACAGTAATTGTCTTGTGAGAGATGTTACGACTCGCGAGGACGGTTCCGTCAGGGTTCTTGCCGGAGCTTTAAGAGGTTATGATTCGGTTGAGGGAAGAATTGATGGTGTGGATACTGCAGAAAGTTTTGTTAGATTGACCAAGCCCCCAGAACAGCCTATGCGGGATAGCGAAATAGAATATGTATGAAGAAAGCAATCCGGATAAACTCAGAACGAACCTGAATGGCAGGCTTAAGGGCCTTCATGATCTTTTTGAGGCAGATCTTATATCGGACACTACACTCGCAAGCCAGCTTCTTGAACTTATTGCCTCGCGGGATGCAAAAACATTCTGGGATATCACCATGAAGAAAGATATAACTGCAAGACGTATGCTGACGATGCTTGATGATCCGCAGCGATGGAAAGAGGATTCCTCATCATCTGAAGACGATCGACAGCGTATACTCAAACAGAGGCTGACTGGAGTATTCTTTTCAACTGAGGATTCCGACAAGTACGTTTTAGAAATGCTGCTTGATATTGCCAACCTTCCGCACTTCGAATCCATAGTTTATTCACGGAACAGTAAGCCAACCCTGAAGAAATCAGGAGCCAAACTCAGTATACTGGACTGAATACTGAACACAAACAGGATTTCAACCTGTGCGTGACCTGTATAAGAAGTCCGGTAAGGAGATACAGTTGAAGAAAATCCTTTTCAATATTATCGGCTTGCTCCTCACAGGTGCAGCGCTGTATTACCTTGGCAATTCTTTTGTAAGCGGCACCGCCGAGGCAGGGGGTTTATCGAATCTCCTTCTCTTCGATCCTCTTCTATTTACCGTTTCATTCATACTCATGGTGCTGCACCTTCTTGCAGCCGCCTGGTCATGGATGCTGGTCTGTTCTGTAGCGGGCGCTAAGATATCGTTCGGTCAGGCATTCAATGTTCATTTCCTTGCCCAGGTTGGTAAGTACATTCCCGGCAAAGTATGGGGAGCTGTGGGGAAGATCAGTCTTTCAAAGAAACTGGGCATGTCCTCAGCGGTAACCGGGCATGCTCTGATACTTGAAACCCTCTTCATTGTAGCCGGGTGTCTTCTTATGTCGCTTCCGGTGATTCCCCTGGCTGCGAAGCAGATCGGTCTTGGAACCACGATCAGTGTGATAATTGTTGTAGTATCTGTTGCCGTTGTGCTTTTTGCAGCTCATCCAGGCGCTTTCCGGAAGCTGCTGAAGATCGCAGGTTCAATTACCGGCAGGAATTTCGATATGGACGACCCCGGTTTTGCCAATATCCTGAAACTTCTGCCTGTTTATCTACTGGTGTTTCTTCTGCAGGGCGTTGCCTTCGTCTTTCTGGCAAGAAGCTTCGGAATGCATCTGCCATTCTACCCCGGAGCCTTTCTTCTTCCCACGGCCGTAGGGATAGGCTTCCTGGCGGTCTTCTCTCCGGGCGGCCTTGGCATCCGTGAGATATCACTTGTCTGGCTCATAGGGATAATCATGATTGCAGCCGAGCCGGGGCAGGCATCTCTGATCTCTATTGCCGCACGGTTATGGATAACACTTGGCGAAGCCCTGGCTTTTCTTGTCGCTGCGATATGGTGGGGGGCAGGCAGAAAGGAAAACGCTTAACCTCCTGTCAGGTATCCTATTTCCGGGCTATTACATTTGTGTTCTCATAGATCCTGAACAGAACTATTGCGATCTCCATCGATGCACGGATCATTGTCAGGTAAAGTATCAGTACTATCGGTCCGAGAACAATAGCGCCAATACCTTGTGTCAACCCCATCTGGAAAGCGTAGATCACTCCTCCTAAATAACCGATACAGACGAGTACGACAAAAATCGCATAGAGTACTTTGACTATCTTAGGGAAGACGAAGTTCTCAAACGAAAAATCGAACAATGATCCAAAAAAACCTTTCTTCTCCATTTCATTTTCCTTTCTGTTCTAGGGAATGTATGTTCCGGATTCGCCAAGCTCTTCCAGTACAAGCAGTGCAGAATCAGCATAGTAACCATTCGGTGAGAGCATAAGATATCGGCTGATGGCATCTCCAGCCCTCAGGTAATCTCTCCATCCAAGATACAGCTTTGCCAGTTCCCAGGAAGCGGGAGCGTAACCTGTTTCAACAGCTGGAAGGAGTATCTCCCTTGCCTCGGCTCCTCTTGATGTCCTACGGTAGACAGACGCAAGCAGGACAAGTGATTCCATATCTATGGAGTCCTCGTTCGCAGCACCCCTGGAGAACCACATCTCCGCTGTCTCCATCTCTCCGAGCTCAAGCCACGCTTTCCCGCTCTGCAGCCAGATTGAAGGAGTGGCCGGGGAGCGGACGAAGGCGCTGTCTGACAGGAATGCCGCGCTATCGGGTTTCCCAGTATTAAGATAGAGCTTCGAGAGTTCGAAGTACCCGCGATAATCGTCCGGGCATATCTCAATGTACTGTTCAAAGTAATCTGCGGCATTTTCCCATGATTGCCGCATCGCATTGATCATCCCGAGGCCAAGGACTGCAGTATGATATTCTTCACTCAGCTCAAGGGCCTTATGAAATTCCTCTTCGGCCTGCTCTAAAAGTCCCTGCTGCATATATGCCATGCCTGTATCAAGATGGAGCTTTGCGGAAAGATCATCGATATCAAGTGTAAGAGGGATCAGACAGAGAATTAAGAAGATATGCATAGGAAGCCTACCCTTTCATTGTAATTTACCTTATCATATTTCATTAAGATATGCTCGTCATATATTGTTTCACCAGGAGGCTGTCCGACAATGGGTATTGAGCAGAAGAGCCTCATAGCTGAGATAGAATGATTACAGATTTGAGGAGAATACTGGAAGTATTTGACGATAATATGTGGTCATTGTAGCCAGATATGTGGTTTCTTATGCCGATGCTGCATTATCGGACAACCTCCTAGAATTGATAAGGACACCAGATGAATAAATATGATCTCGTGATAATCGGCGGAGGACCTGCGGGGTACATCCCGGCTATAAGGGCTGCCCAGCTCGGCAAAAGGGTCGCGGTCGCGGAGGAGGAGTTGCTGGGAGGAACCTGCCTGAACAGAGGATGCATCCCGACTAAAACCCTTGTTGCCAGTACAAATCTGCTCAGGCAATCAAGAAATGCGCGGAAATACGGCCTTGAAGGGAGCCTCTCCTTTTCCTGGGACGCGCTTTCGGGAAGAAAAGATAAGGTTGTGAAGCGTCTGAGGAAGGGGGTGGAAGCGCACTTCAAACATCTTGGTATCGATATTTTCAGTGCTCATGCGGTGTTGAAGAGTCCACGTGAGGTCTTAGCCGGTGATGTCCTGCTTGAAACCGATTACGTACTGCTCTCCCCCGGGTCTCTTCCCCTGATGCCCGGACCGTTTTCAGCAGATGGGGTGCAGACAAGCCGCGACGTTCTTTCCTGGGAGAATCTACCGGAGAGCCTGATCATCGTAGGGGGAGGGGTGATAGGGTGTGAGTTCGCATCCATCTTTGCAACCCTGGGCGTCAGCATTACCATCGTTGAGATGCTGCCTTCGATACTTCCGGGGATAGATGATGATATCAGACAGGTTGTTCATAGATCACTGAAGCGGTCAGGTGTAAAGATATTAACCGGAAATGGTGCGAAGAGTCTGAAGGTATCCCAGAAGAGTGCCGAAGTTACATTGGACGACACAATGCAGCTGTCCGCCGAGAAAATACTTGTTTCCATCGGTCGGAAGGCCAGAACCGAAGGCCTTGGGCTGGAATCGGCTGGAGTGGAATTCTCCTCTGCCGGAATAGAGACGGATGAGAATCAGATGACAAATCTTGGGGGGGTTTACGCAGCGGGAGATGTTACTGGGAAATGGCAGCTTGCCCACGCCGGCAGCGCGCAGGCTCTTGCGGCTGTGGATCAGATGTTCGGCAGCGGTAACAGAAAGATCAATCCGGATACGATGCCCGGATGTATCTTCACTTCCCCTGAAATTGCCACGGCAGGTCCGGGTCAGGAAGAGTGGGAAAAGAGAGGTGTGCCCGTTCGAACGGGTATCTCAAAGTACATCGCGAACGGCAAGGCAGTGGGAATTGCCGAAACTGAAGGCTTCGTGAAGATAATTGCCCGGGAGAGCGATGGTATCGTAATAGGAGTGCAGATGGTCGGCGCTGACGCAAGCAGTCTTATCGGCGAGGCTGTCATGGCTTTAAATCTGGGTGTGCGGGCATCTGATATCGGGGAGATGATTCATCCGCATCCAACCCTCTCGGAGCTGTATATGGAAGCAGGGGAATCCTTCGGACCCGGAGCCATTCATGGCTGAGCCGCAGGAGGAACTGATTGCCGCTATTACCGGTCTTCTGCAGATCGTCAGAAAACTTCGGAGTCCTTCAGGCTGCAGCTGGGACAGGGAACAGACCGTTGCCTCACTGAGCCCCTATATGCTCGAAGAAGCCTACGAAGTTGCCGATGCAATTGAGAAGAATGATATGGACCTTCTGCGGACTGAACTGGGCGACCTTCTGCTTCACGTCATCATGTCAGCTGATATATGCGAAGAGAGGGGTGAATTCTCCTTAAGGGATGTTGTCGAAGGAATATCTGAGAAACTGATCAGGCGGCATCCTCACGTGTTTGAGCGGCAGAATGGTCTTTCCGCGAAGGACGTTGAAAAGCAGTGGGAAGCCATCAAGGCGCTGGAGAAGAAGGATGAGGGATTCTTCAGTTCCATTCCATCGGTCATGCCTGCCCTCCAGACAGCATGGAGGATCCAGCAGAGAGCTTCGGAAGTAGGATTTGACTGGCCCGATGCCGGTGGCGCCCTCCGCAAGATATTTGAAGAAATCCATGAATTCGAGACGGCATTACAGAGTGACGATATGAAAGCTCAGAATGCTGAACTCGGTGATGTTTTCTTCAGCATGGTGAATTACTGCAGGCTGCTTGGTTTCGAGCCGGAAGCGGTGTTAAGGAGCAACAATCGCAAATTCATCGACAGGTTCACCAGAATGGAACGAATACTCAGGGAAGCAGGTTATTCCCTTGCAGAATCTGATATTGAGATGATGGAGAATGCCTGGCAGAGAGCCAAGCTTGAATAGGAGTGTGTCTGACCTATTTACTTCTTTTGTGTTCGTACATTCTACGATCCGCCTCGGCTAACGTTTCACGGATGGAAATCGCGGAGTCAGAATTCCAGTGGGAATGACCGATCGAAAGGGTTACAGGTGACCCGATGAGATGAATGGTCTTCTCGGCAAGTTTCACACCTTTGATAATCCTTTCTCTGACTAAGGATGCCGTCTGTCCCGTTTCTATCAGTATCAGGAGAAATTCATCTCCACCGTAGCGGATGAGATAATCGCTCTCCCTGATGGATTCAGCTAGGTACGATGCTACTTCCCTGAGCACCTTATCTCCTGTGAGATGACCGTAGAGATCGTTGATCTCCTTGAAATTGTCAATATCGATCATAAGAAAACCAATACTGCTGTTGTATCTTTCAGCTCTGAGTTTTTCACGATTCAAGGCTGTCTGGAAGAAGTTTCGATTGAATACTCCTGTAAGCGGGTCATGAACTGCGAGGTTTCTGAGTTTGCGTTCGAGGCTTATTCTGTCTACCGTTCCGGTCAGATGTCCGACCAGCATTTCAAGCATGTTTGTATCTTCATCTGTGAAAGAGTCCGGTTCGCTTGAGATACACTGGAATACAGCACTGGATCCGATGGGTATTGAAATCCCGGATCTGTAGGTTTCGCTTTCGGGGCTCAATGATGGTAAATCGTCATGGCTTCTGAATTGAAATGTACGCCCTTCTGCAAATGTCATTCCGACAAGACCGAAATCCAGTTTTGTATCGCTTCCGATACTGTCGCTCAGTTCAGGTGAGGCGGCTGCAATAGTGAGTGTTCCATCTTTCTCGGTGAATATCCTGCACAGCGTATCAGGCAGAAGAACCCCGGCTGACTCGATAGCGAGCTGGAAAGCATCCTTTTTCATGGTGCAGCCCGCGAGTTTTGATGCTGTATCATGAAGAATTCTAAGCCTTCGTCTGGCGAATCGCAGCTGCCAGTCCAGCTGTTTTCTCTCGATGGAGTGACGGATCGCTCTCCAGATATTATCAGACAGCAACCTTCCCTTCACCAGGAAATCCTGAGCACCAGCCTTCAGAGCGTCGAGTTCGATTTTTTCGTCATCGATTTCAGTCAGGACTACGAGGGGTACTTTGATGGCGCGCCTGCAGATCTGAAACGCAGTTTCACTGCCGGAGCTGTCCGGCAGGTTCAGATCCGCTACGATAACGTCAAAGTTATTCTCCTCGATCCTGACCAGTGCAGAAGCAAGGTCATCCACCCTTTCGATGTGGAACGATTCAGAGGATATTTCCTGCAGAACAGTGCGGAAATCCCTTGCGTCCTCAAGGTTGTTCTCGACAAGAAGAATCCTGATAGAAGATTCGATGGTTAACCTTTCGTTTAAGTTCTTCAATCCGGCAACGACTTCTGAAAGACCTTAATAATAGAGAACAGAGAGTTGTTTGCGTCAAGATGATGTTTAGCGCACAGCGAAACAGAAGTGGGGTTCAGCGTTGAAAAGTACAGATTTTGTGTGCTGATATTGATGATGGGTTGATTCATCTTGACTTCGACGCGCTCAGATACAATCTTGGTGTCTGTTGTAGCCATGTCCAATACAGTCGATTGGA
>Ga0164313_10002757_pt1 | contig 15695 bp, 11 predicted proteins | sample GuaBasSedimGuay4_FD_113735 | JGI IMG/M metagenome (GOLD analysis project Ga0164313, IMG submission 113735) | Subseafloor sediment microbial communities from Guaymas Basin, Gulf of California, Mexico - Guay4, Core 4569-4, 0-3 cm | ecosystem: Environmental > Aquatic > Marine > Hydrothermal vents... | reverse complement strand
CCATCTGCCTTGCTTTACACGGAAATGGTGACCACCGGCGCCATTATCCATGGCGATGCTGATCGATTTCTGGCCTACAACCCTGAAGAACACCCGCTGGCTTTGCAGTTGGGTGGCAGTGAGCCCGAAGACCTGGCAGCTTGTGCGCGTATTGCCGAGCAGCGTGGATATGATGAAATAAACCTGAATGTTGGCTGTCCGTCCGACCGGGTACAACGTGGTCGTTTTGGTGCCTGCCTGATGCTGGAACCGGAATTGGTCAGGGATTGTATGTCGGCCATGCTGGATGCAGTTGATATTCCGGTAACCATTAAGACCCGCCTCGGTGTGGATGATGTTTATAGTTACCAGTACATGTCCGATTTTGTCGGAAGGGTGGCTGAGTCCGGTTGCACCGTTTTCATCATGCATGCGCGAAAGGCGCTATTGGCTGGTCTGAGTCCAAAACAGAATCGCGATGTACCACCCTTAAATTATGACTGGGTGTACCGGTTAAAACGGGAATTACCGGCGCTTGAAGTTATCATCAATGGTGGAATTGATTCGGTTGATGCAATTAATCCCCACCTCGAACATGTGGATGGGGTCATGTTGGGTCGTGCGGCCTATCATACGCCCTGGTTACTGGCTGAGTGCCAACAACAGTTTTTTAAAGAAGCCAGCATCGATCAACGTGAGGATGTGATTGAAGCCATGAGTGCTTACATTGAACAACAGGTGGACAAGGGCACTGCAGTGAAGCATATCAGCAGGCATTTACTTGGCTTGTTTCAGGGCTTGCCGGGTGCGAGGGCGTGGCGGCGCTATTTGAGTGAAAACGCTTTCCGGGATGACAGCAATACGCAGTTGTTGAATCAGGCATTGGCAGCAATGAAGGCCATTAGAGCAGATATGTCGACCGGGGCTTCACAATGAAGAAGAGTAAATAGTGATTATCAGTGCCTCTGAAATTCCTGGTTCAGCTGTTTGTAAACAGGCCCATGTTGTGGTTTTTAAACGCTGTTCAGGTGAAATTCATCTTTTTGCGTTAGAATCACCTTCCAATTTCTGATAAATCGGGTAATGCCCGGGACAGTCATGAGTAGAAAAACGTTACGAAATGCGTGTTTGATATTGCTGGTATGGTTTGTACCGGTATCTACATTTGGAATCACTTTAGCGGAGGCAACGAGGAAAGCTGCGCGGGTTCAGAATGCCAAGGTATTGTCAGCAAGGACTGTCGTGAAGGGAAATGCCCGGACACACCATATCAAGGTGTTGACTAAAAATGGTGTGGTTAAAACCGTTAGAATTGCCGATAATAGTCATAAGAAGAGACGCTAATAAGGCAGAATAATGCGGATATTATTGGTTGAAGATGATATCGGTTTACAAACCTCACTTTCTGAAATTCTCCGTGAAGCAGGTTACGCCGTTGATGTCACCGGAGATGGTATTGAAGGCTTGTTTTTTGGTGAGGAGTATCCGATAGACTTGGCGATTATCGACCTGGGTTTACCCGGAATGCCGGGTATGGACCTGATCCGCAAGCTACGTGAACTGGAGCGCCAGTTCCCAATTCTGATTTTAACTGCACGTTCCGAATGGCAGGACAAAGTGGAAGGCCTTGAATCCGGGGCTGATGACTACCTGACCAAACCTTTTCATCCGGAAGAACTCAAAGCACGTGTTGCTGCCCTGTTGCGACGCTCGGCGGGTCACGCACAACCACTGATTGAGCTGGGATCATTGAAAATTGACCTGAGTAGTCAACGGGTCCACGACGGTGATCAGGAAGTTGAGCTGACCACTTATGAATATAAAGTATTTGAGTACCTGTTGATGCACCCCGATGAGGTGGTGACCAAGACGGTATTGTCCGAACATATTTATGAGGAAGATGTGGATCACGACAGCAATGTCATTGAAGTATTTGTAGGTCGTCTGCGTAGAAAAATTGACCCTCAAGGTGTTATCAATCCCATTGAAACGCTTCGGGGCAGGGGATATCGCCTGAATAAACAAAGCCAGACCGCTTAGAAAAACACACAAGCAAACCACCATAGTGAGCATCAGGGGAAACCAGAAAAAAACACTCTCCTTACGGTTACGGCTGGTGGCACTGGTTGTCTTGTTGTTGGCCGTATCATTGGGCCTGGTAGGTTTTGCACTGGATGCGGCTTTTCACAAGAGTAGCGAAGCAGGTTTGAAGGCCCGCATGGAATCACTGGTATACCTGGTGCTTGCTGCCACCGATGCCAATGAAGACGGCTCTATCACTGTTGATGATGATCCGGGTGACCCCCGTTTGGGACAGCCCGGCTCTGGTATTTATGCCCATGTATACGGTGATTTGAACGAGTGGGCTTCGCCTTCATCCCTGACGGTTGATTTACCCCGGTCACAGCGAGCCATGGCGGGTGAAAGCCAGTTTAATGTTCCATCAAGTGAAAATGATTTTTATAGGCTTTGTTATGGTGTTCGCTTTGAGCTGAGGGATCGCAGCACCTTGCCGGTCACCGTTTGCATCCTGGTGCACTCGGTGGAATTGCAGCCAGAGCTGCTGGCATTTCGCACCGGTCTGTGGCGCTCACTCGGTGTGGTTGGCCTCATCCTTGTGTTGGCACAGTTGGTATTGCTGACGCTTGGCTTAAAACCGTTACGGCGTATCACACAAGATATTTCTGCAGTTGAATCAGGCGAGCTTGAACGCCTGGAAGACAACTACCCAAAAGAACTTGAACCCCTTAAACGAAATTTGAACCACCTTCTGGATACTGAAAAAGCAAACCAGACCCGTTACCGGAATGCGCTGGACTCACTCGCACACAGCCTCAAAACACCACTTTCAGTGATTCGTTCCAGTTTACCCGCAGATTCATCAAGGAAATCTGCAGCCATAGAAAATTCGGTGGTTGATATGCAACACTTGATCGCGACACGCTTACAGCGTGCGGCAGCCTCCGCGAGGCGGTCAATTGGCAAGGCGGTGGATATCAAGACCCAGGTTGAACGCCTGATCCAGTCTTTGGATCGTGTTTATTCTCAGAAAACGATAAACACAGATGTCATTATCGAGCCCGGCCTGGCATTTTATGGTGAACAACGTGATTTGCTGGAGTTGGCGGGTAACCTGCTCGACAATGCCTGCAAGTATGGTGATGGAAGGGTCAGATTAACCGTACATGCAACTGATTCTGACGATGCACGTGCCGGCATCAGCCTGCAGGTAGAGGATAATGGTCCCGGTATTGCCGAAGATGAGCGGGAGATATTGCTCAAACGCGGCGTGCGGGGGGATGAACGTGCCGAGGGACATGGTTTGGGATTGGCCATCGTGTTGGAAATTGTTAGTGCTTACAATGGTGAAATCATCATTGAACAAAGTGATCTGGGTGGTGCCTGTATCAGTGTTTTGCTTAAGACACGCTAGTCCAGGTAATACTGGTCACTGAAAGGAGAATTCATGCAACAACTGCTCGAAATCATGCAACGCCTGCGTGACCCGGAAAATGGCTGTCCCTGGGATATAGAACAGGTTTTTTCCAGCATTGCCCCGTATACCATTGAAGAGGCTTACGAGGTAGCCGATGCCATCGCCCGGGATGATATGACCGATCTGAAAGATGAATTGGGTGATTTACTATTCCAGGTCGTTTTTCATGCTCAAATGGCCAGCGAGCAGAACAGCTTTGACTTTAATGATGTGCACCAGGCGGTCTGTGACAAAATGCTACGCCGTCATCCACATGTATTTGCAGGACTTGAGATAAAAGATGCGACACATCAGACACAGGTCTGGGAGGACTACAAAGCTCAAGAGAGAAAACATAAGGGTGAACACAGCCTGATGGATGGTATCCCTGCTGGCATGGCCGAGCTGCAGCGCTCAGTCAAGATACAAAAACGAGCCGGTAAAGTTGGTTTTGACTGGGCCTCGCATGGTCCTGTTCTGGAAAAGTTTGACGAGGAACTGGTAGAAATGCGTGAAGCCATTGCTTCGGGCGACAGGGATGCGATGGAGGATGAGCTTGGCGATCTGCTTTTTGTCGCTACCAACCTGGCACGCCAGCTGAATATTGATCCTGGCAGCGCATTGCGTCGCGGCAATGCCAAGTTTGAACGGCGCTTCAGGGCGATGGAAGACGCCGTAGGCGGTCATGATACTCTGGAGGGGATGGAGCTTGATGCAATGGAAGCCCTTTGGCAGAAAATTAAAAAAACGGCAGACACGAAAGAGAAAGAAAGCTCATGAATGAGTGGTTGACACAACTGGATATCAACAGCGTCATTATTGGCCTGTTTGCGGGGCTTTTGTTGGGACTTATTGCCGCTATTGGTGCAGCGAGATCTGCCAGGCGTAAAGGTGCAGAAGCAGAAATTGAGCGTTTACTACCCGCTAATTCAGAACTTGAGGCAGGATTGAAAGCCCGCGAAGAAGAATTGGCCGAAATCCAGCGTACGCTGGCCATTACCGAAACACGTCTTGAAGAACAGCAGCAACACCATCAGGCCGAAAAAGCCTCACTTGAAGAAGCCGAGAAACGACTCAGTGAATCATTTGAACGACTGGCGGGCAAAGTATTTGATGAGCGCTCACGGCGTTTTACAGAGCTAAGTGAGAAACAGCTATCCGGACTACTGAAACCACTGACAAAGGATCTTGAAACATTTCGCTCGACGGTGGATAAAAATAGCCGTGAGGACATCCGCCAGCACGCCGCCTTACAGGAGAAGCTCAAGCAGATGGAAGGTCTGAACGAGCGTCTTCATAAAGAGGCACAAAGCCTGACCAGGGCGCTGACACACGATGTCAAAGCCCAGGGTAACTGGGGTGAGCAGCAACTTGAGCGTCTGATGGAACTGGCCGGGCTGGTCAAGGGTGAGCACTACTACACCCAGGTTTCTGCCCTCGGTAATAATGGTGAACGTCTGCAACCGGATTTTGTACTGAAATTACCTGAAAACCGCAGCATTATCCTCGATTCGAAGGTTTCGCTGACCGCATGGACCCGCTACCAGTCAGAAGATGACGAGGCCCGGCGTGATGTCTTGCTGGCGGAGCATGTGGGCTCCATCAAAACTCATATTTCAGGCCTTGGAAAGAAAAATTATCCGGATGTGGAAGAGCTTAATGCATTGGACTTTGTGCTCATGTTTGTACCGATTGAGTCCGCCCTGATTGCTGCGCTTCAAAGTGATCCGACTTTGCCGGAGTACGCATTAAAACACCGTGTTGCCCTGTTGTCACCGGCTAATTTCCTCGCCACGGTGCGGACCGTAGCTTCCGTGTGGCGGGTACATAAACAAAATACCAATGCCCAGGATATCGCCCGGCGTGCCGGTTTGCTTTACGACAAATTCGTTGGTTTTACAGAGAATATGAAAGGCGTCGGCATGCGTTTGGATCAGGCGCGTAAATCCTTTGATGAGGCCTATAACCAGCTAAGCACGGGTGCCGGTAACCTGGTAGGCCAAACAGAGAAACTCAGTAAGCTCGGAGCCCGCCACGCCAGGCAATTGGATGCGGGACTGGTGGAGAAAGCAGTTGGTGATGAGTTGGAAGATGACAGCCATTTGCACCTGGTAAAAGAAGACGATACAGATTAACTCACATCCCGAAAGTCACAGTGGGTCTTGCGATAACCATTATTCGTCAATTCATTTTTGCTGCTGGATTTCCTTAAATAATTTGCTGGCACGCTGTTTCGCCAGGTCTAATTCCACGGTCGTCAGTCTTTCGGCGGCACGGTCTCGCTTTATTGCCAGGCTCTTGTTGCCTGACATTGCAGCGAGGTTTAACCAAACATAACTTTCACTGTCGCTTTGCGGCACACCTTCGCCATTGGCATAGAGGGCTCCCAGGTTGTATTGGGCCCGGTAGTCACCCTGGTCTGCGGCTTTTCGATACCAGGTGGCGGCTTCGGCGACATTCTCAGTCACACCTTCCCCATTGGCGTACATAACCCCCAAGTTAAACTGGGCGTTTACATGACCCTGGTCTGCAGCCTGGTGATACCATTTTGCTGCCTCGGCAGCATCTCCGGGCACACCTTCACCGCTGTCGTACATAGCGCCCAGGTTGAATTGGGCATTGGCGCTTCCCTTTTCTGCGAGCCGTTGCCAGTGGGACAGGTTATCCGCTAACAATGGCATGCTGAAAAATAAACAGAACAGGATTGTGAATAGGTATCGCTTCATGTTACGCGTATTCACCCACAGTAACCCGGTCATGACCTTGCAGATCCTGTCGGGTACTGACATTGATGTAACCGGCATCTTTCAGTATTTCACGGGTAGCTGAACCCTGGTCCCAGCCATGTTCAAACATGAGCCAACCACCATTTAGCAGAGAGAGTTGAGCGAGTTGGGAGATTGCCCGGATGGCGCGTAAACCGTCCGGTCCCGGTGAGAGTGCTTTGTGGGGCTCGAAACGCAGGTCCCCTTGTTCAAGGTGCGGGTCATCGGCGTTGATATAAGGTGGGTTGCTGACAAGCAGGTGGAATTTGCCTCGCAGTGGTTCGTTCCACGAACCGCGGAGAAACCGGGTGTTATCAAACCCTAATCGATTGGCATTTTCTCTTGCGACCCTGATAGCTGCCGTACTGATGTCGGTGGCATGAACCTCACATTTCTTCCTTTCTGAAGCAATTGCCAGCGCAACTGCCCCGCTGCCGGTGCCGAGGTCCGCAATACGCCAGTCTGCCCTGGTTGGTATTTTCTCAAGTGCAGTCTCTACCAGTAATTCCGTGTCTGGCCTCGGTATCAGGACAGCCGGGTTGACCCGGAGTGGTAATGACCAGAACTCACATGATTCCGTCAAATAAGCGATGGGCTGACCTTGCGCACGTTGCTTGATGAGCTTTTTGAATGTTTCTGAACGTTTATTCGGTAGCTCCAGTTCAGGGTTGGCATAGAGAAAAGAACGGGTAGACTCCAATACGTGTGCCATCAGGATTTCTGCATCGAAGCGCGCAGAAGGACTGTCAGCCAGCTTCTGATGTGCCATCGTTAACAGAATTTTGATGCTTTGTGCCAGTATACTGTCCTGTCTAAATGTCTTGTGACCGCTGCGAAATATCGTGACCGGTTTCCTGTGCCACGGATTCGACCTGTTTAAATCGCTTGGGAGTAAGGTGTGACCACGCTTCCCTCCACCAGTTCTGAAAATCATCCAGGATCAGGTAAAGAGCCGGAATAAGAAATAAGGTGATGACGGTTGCAAACAGGATGCCGAAAGCCAGTGAGGCAGCCATCGGCACGACCAGTTGTGCCTGCAAGCTGGTTTCAAAAATTGCAATAGGGGCAAGGCCCAGGAAGGTGGTAAGTGATGTCAGTAAAATCGCCCGGAAGCGCGTTTTCGCTGCATGTTTGACTGCCTCGGAAAGCTCTGTGCCGGCATCGCGTTCCCGGTTGACAAAATCAACCAGGATCAGGCTGTCGTTAACAACCACACCTGCCAGTGCAATGATGCCGAAATAACTTGTCATACTCACTGGAATGTCGAGGATCAGGTGGCCGATTAAGGCACCGATAATTCCAAAGGGTATGACCGACATGATGATCAAAGGCTGGGAGTATGATTTGAGCGGAATCGCCATCAAGGCATAAATCAGGAATACAGCTAAAAGCCCGCCACGAAGTAAATCACTCTGTATCTCGACCTGTTGCTGGCTGGCACCGCTCAGTCTGGAACGTACACCCGGGAAATTTGCCAGTACCTGTGGCAGTTCCGTTTTCATGATGTCATCCTGGATTTTCTTTGGCTCGTATTTTTCCTTATCGACCTCCGCGGATATGCGTACAGCCCTCTCCCGGTCATAACGGCGTATAAATGTTGGGCTCTCCGTCATTTCGACTTCTGCAACGGCGTGGAATGGCACACGACCACCATTGGGTGTGCGTATTTTCATATTATCCAGGTAACCGACAGAATCGCGCTCGTTGCGTGGGAAACGGACCATCACCTTGACTTCATCCTGGCCACGCTGAATACGTTGTACTTCGGTGCCGTAAAATCCCGCCCTGACCTGGCTGGCAAGGTCCTGTAGCGTGATGCCCAGTGCCTCGGCTTCCGGCTTGACATCCAGTCTGATTTCCGGCCTGCCCCGTTCGTAGGAATTACGGATGTCGTATAGCCCTTCATAGGTGCTCATTCTGCGCGTCAGTTCCTGGGATGCGCGCCCGATTTGTTCAATGTTGTTGCCGATCAACTGAATCGAAATTGCTGCATTCTGGCCCGGGCCGGCTGCGACGGAGTACCCAATCTGTTTGGAGCCTGGGATTTCACCCACGTATTCACGCCAACGACGTAAGACCTCGGGTCCGGTGATGACCGCGTCTTCTTCTTTGACCAGTTCGGTGATGATCTGGCCCCGCATATCTCCCAGTGCGAATGAAAGTACACTGGACACAACCGCCCCTGATTCCACCCCCTGTTCTTTGCTGATTTCCGCATCCAGTTTCCACAGGCCGTCCTGTAACTGCCGTATGGCATCGTGGGTACGTGATGCTGTTGTTCCTTCGTTCATCAGCAGCTCGACCTGTACGAAATCAGCCGCAATGTCCGGGAAAAATACGGAACGCAGAATACCGCCAGCCAACAGGCCGATGGTCAGGATCAGCATGGAAATAAATACTGATAACGTCAGGTACCGGCGTTGCAGACACCTGGCCAGAAACGGTGAATAATAATTATCGACAAAAGTGTGCAGGCCTTCGCTGAAGAAACGCTGGAATCGTATCAACGAATTGTGGGTTTCTTCACCGTAATGCCTGACTTTCATATGTGCCAGGTGGGCCGGAAGGATCAGTTTGGATTCCACGATGGAAAATATCAGGCATAGCGTTACAACCCAGCCGATGGACTCGAAAAATTTGCCCATCATGCCGGAGATCATCAGTATCGGGATAAATGCAGCAATGGTTGTCAAGACACCAAAAGTGGCGGGCATGGCAACCTTGAATACGCCTTCTAGAATATTGTCAATCGAGTGGCCTTTGGCACGCATGGAGGTGTAGGCACTTTCACCAATGACGATGGCGTCATCCACCACGATACCCAAAACCAGTATAAAGCCGAAAAGGCTGATCAGGTTTACGGTAATACCAAATACCGGCATCATGAAAAAAGTGCCCAGGAATGCCACCGGTAAACCAACCATGACCCAGAATGCCAGTTTGAGTCTGAGGAATAATGCCAGTGACAGGAAAACCAGCAAGGCTCCGATGACCAGGTTCTTGATCATCATGTCAAGACGGCCTTTGAGGTAATAGGTGACATCGGCCCAGGCCTTCATACCTACACCCGATGGAATGGAGTCCTGTTTTTTTGCAATGTAGTCACGTACGGTCTGTGAAATCTCCAGTTCACTTTGGTCACCCACCGACAAAACCCTGATGGTAAACGTTGGTTTACCGTTAAATTCTGAAAAACGACCGGTATCTGCGAAGTCATCCCTGATGTTGGCGATGTCCTTGAGCAGGATCCTTGAGCCGTCGGGATTCGTGCGGATCAGAATGTCTTCAAAATCCAGCCCGGTGTAGGCCTGGCCCTTGGTGCGCAGTTGGATATCACCTGAATCCGCACGGATGGAGCCAGCCGGCAAGTCGAGCGATCCGCGGCGGATAGCAAGGGCAACCTCACTCAGTGTCATAGCGTATTGTTCCAGCGTGAATTCACTGACTTCAATACTGATTTCATAGGGTCTTGAGCCCAGGATTTCCGCCCGTGTTATACCGGGAAGTGCTACGATTTCATTTCTGACCTGCTTTACATATTCCTTAAGCGTTCGTTCGTCAACATCACCATACACAGATACCATGTTGACCTGTTGCTGGAAGCGATTACGGGAGACGATCGGTTTTTCCGTGTTTTCCGGAAATGTGGAAATGGCATCAACACGGCTTTTGATCTCGGTCATGACCTCGGGCACGTCATAACCGGAGCTGACCTCGATTTGTACGGTGCCGTTACCGCGGCGCCCGGTTGAAATGATTTCCTCGATACCTTCAATATCCTGGATCGCTTCTTCGATTTTAATCAGGATGCCTTCTTCCACATCCTCGGGACTGGAACCAAGAAACGGCATGGCGACCGTGATCAGGTTGGTATCAAATGGCGGTTGGGATTCTTTTTTGATCGTTACAACTGAATACAAACCTCCCAATAGCAGAATGATCATCAACAGGTTAGCGGCCACTGCATTCCTGGCAAACCACTCAATAATGGCATAGTAGGGACCGTGGCCGGTTTTCACTGCGTATTACCGTTCATGTTTACCGGTGCAAGCTCGGGTCTTGCGGATGTGGTTTTCAGCTTGGTGCCTGGCACCGGTGCATCCAGGGTGGTGGTAATGACCCGGGTGCCAGCCTTGATGCCACCGCTGATATAGACCTTTTTGGGCTCGCTACGTAACACTTCCACCGGAAGGATTTGTAGTTCGTTTTTGTCATTAATAATAAAAACTGTATTGTCGGCTTGCAGTACGTAGCGTGGTAATACCACGGCATTTTTGGCAGGCAGACCCTCAATTGCAGCATTCACAAATGTGCCAACCTTGAGTTCCTTCTGGTGGCTTTGACCCAGCACACCATATGGGTCAACGACCTGCGCAACGGCATAGACTACCCGGCTGGTTTCATCAACAACGCCTTCGGTGCGAATAATTTGTGCTTGCCATGAGTTGGTATCTCCCGGTCTTTGCGTACTTAAAGTAACGGGCGGAAAAGGTTTGTTCTGTTTTTTTGCTTCTGTACCGGTAGGTAGCACAAGGTATCTCAGGTCTGTGCTGGTCAATGGCAGACGAACCTCGGCGGTATCAATTGCAAAGGTGATGCCAAGACGTGTTCCGGGCGTGACATACTGGCCTATATCCACTGCTTTCTGTCTGACCAGACCGTCATAGGGAACCGATATCTGTGTACGTTCAAGATCGCGGCGGGCTTTTTCCACATCTGCTTCTGCTGCGCTTACATTAGCCCTTGCATCCGCCATCTGGGGAAGACGTAAACCAAGGTCGGAAGGCTGACCTTGTTTACCCATGTTCTGCCAGTCTTTCAGCGCCTGTTCCGAACGTGCGGTTTCATCAGCCAGTTTTGCCTCTCTGGAGGCCAGTGCCGCTTCTGCACGTTTTAATCCGGCCTGGTAATCACTGGGATCAATTTGCAGTAATACCTCACCATTGCGGAAGAACCCACCTGCGACAAATTCAGGGGAGACCGACACAATTTTACCGGACACTTCTGCGACAATGCTTGTTTCAGTACGCGGCTTGACGGTTCCCTGGGAGTTTACAACGAGGTTCAGCGAAACGACCTCGGCAGTAATTGTGTTGACCAGGATCGCTTGTGTTGTTTCCGGTTTGCGTTCAGCCTTTTGGGAGTTTTTGTATGCAACCAGGGCAATAACCACCAGGATAGATGTAAAGATCAATAACAGTGGAAGCGCGAACTTGAAAAACTTGGCCATTCCCCTAAAACTCCGTTTATCCCGTTAAAAAGGCAATCTAGCCGTGGATTATCCTCCTTGAGCAGGCATAAGTCATGGGACATTAGTTGGGAGCTGCCCACATTGCAGGAGGCGCGCCTCGTGGCGATTCTTTCCCCACAATTAAAGCTGTGGTGATGCAAATTGTTCAACAGCAGGTACAATATGGCCTGATCATCAGTTCTGAAAGAACATAACGGAAAATATAAATGGGAATTGTTTTAAAGACACCTGAAGAAATCGAAGCCATGCGGGTCGCAGGACAGTTGGCAGGTGAGGTTTTGAGGATGATTCGTGAGCATGTTCGTGTTGGTATTACCACAGGTGAGCTGGATGATATCTGTCATGCGTATATTACCGAAGAACAACAGGCGATTCCGGCACCATTGAATTACCGGGGTTTTCCAAAATCAATTTGTACATCTGTTAACCAGGTCGTGTGCCATGGTATTCCTGGTGATAAAAAGCTCAAGAATGGCGATATTCTCAATATTGACATCACGGTCATCAAGAATGGCTGGCATGGAGATACTTCCAAGATGTTCCTGATCGGTGAGCCGACCGTGCGTGCTCGCCAATTATGCAAGGTTGCGCATCAATCAATGGTCACGGGTATAGAAATGGTTAAACCGGGATTACGCATGGGTGATATCGGCCATGCCATACAACGCTATGCTGAGGGGCAAGGTTGTTCGGTGGTTCGTGAATACTGCGGCCATGGTATTGGCAAGGTCTTTCATGAAGACCCGCAAGTGTTGCACTACGGTCGCCCGGGTGTGGGCGAGGTGCTGGTTCCCGGTATGGTATTTACCATCGAACCCATGATTAATGTTGGCAGAAAAGAAACCCGTTTGCTGGGTGATGGCTGGACAGTGCACACCAGGGACCGCAGCCTGTCAGCACAGTGGGAGCACACCCTGGCGGTTATTGAAGATGGTTATGATGTACTCACACAGTTGCCGGGTGATGAACTCTAAAAGAGGCCAGTGTATGGTAGCAGTGCCCCGGCGCTGGCTTACTCAGCTACCTCCGGGTTTGAGCTTGCTTCAACCCATAGTGCTGAAATGAAAATAAGGCTGAGGGGCCTTCTTTCGAAACCAGCGACCGCTGAGGGTTGTCTTGACCCGGAAGAACTTTCTGGTGATGGCGGTGAGCAGAGCCTTAATCAACTGATCCAGTTACTCAAGACTGCATTGACTAAAGCTGATAAGTGCCTGGCAGAAAAATTCCACAGTGATGAAGATGTAAACCAATTGGTCAAAGCCCGGGCATGGGTGGTTGACCAGTTGATTCTGCATGCCTGGCAGAACCTGATCCCGAATGGTGAGAATATTTCACTGCTTGCCGTGGGTGGGTTTGGCCGGGGTGAACTGCATCCTCATTCCGATGTGGATTTGCTGATCCTGTTGGCGGCCTCGCCACCAGGTGAGACACTTCGAACTGCTATTGAAGCCTTTGTGACCTTGCTCTGGGATGCCGGTTTTTACCTCGGTCATAGTGTGAGGACCGTTGATGCATGCGTTTCGGAAGCAAAAAAGGATATAGCCACAGCAACCAGCTTGATGGAAAGTCGTTTACTTTGTGGCGAAACAAAGATGATGGCAGAGATGCTGGATGCGACCTCTGCCGAGAAGGTGTGGTCAGCAGCTGAATTCTTCGATGCCAAATTTGAAGAACAGCTTAGGCGTCATGAGCAATATCACGGTACCGCTTACAACCTCGAACCCAATATCAAGGAAGGCCCCGGCGGTTTACGTGATATTCAAATGATCGGTTGGGTAGCAAAAAGGCATTTCAATACACAATCCCTGCATACGCTTGTAGAGCGCGGTTTTTTGACCGAATCTGAACTCCAGGACCTGAAGGATGGCAGGACATTTCTCTGGAAAATTCGTTTTGCTTTACACCTGCTGGCCGGACGCGGGGAAGACCGCTTGTTATTTGAGTTCCAGCGCCAGATAGCCGAATATTTTTGCAGTGATGAGGTGCTTGACAATACCGATGCCGGGCACTCTAACTATGCCGTGGAACAATTCATGCAGCGTTACTACCGCACAGTAATGCAAATTGAACGTCTCAACGAGATGTTATTGCAGTTGTTCAGTGAAGAGCTCTTGCCCCAAAAAATTGTTACCTCCGAGGACCTGGGAGAAGACTTCCGTATTACCCACGGCTTTTTGGAAGTTTCCGATGAGACCTTGTTCGAGTCCCGGCCGGTTGCAATGATGGAGTTATTTGTATTGCTGGCCAAACACGAACAGATATTGGGGGTTCGGGCATCTACCATCAGGTTAATCCGCGACAACTTGTACCTCGTGGATGAAACTTTCCGCGCTGACCCTCAGGCCAGGCAATACTTTTTCGAACTGTTTTGTCAGTCCAGTGGTGTTTATACACAATTGCAACGCATGAATCGATACGGGATTCTGGCGGCATTTGTACCGGCATTTGGCAATATTACCGGCCGTATGCAGTTCGATTTGTTCCATGTCTACACCGTGGATCAGCATATATTGTTCGTGATCCGGAATTTACGCAGGTTTGCCTATGGCAAGTATCATTCCGAGTTTTCACATGCCGCAGATATTTTTCAACAAATTGATCATCCGGAGGTTTTGTACCTTGCGGCCCTGTTCCATGATATAGCCAAAGGCAGACAGGGTAACCATTCGGAACTCGGGGCGCATGACGCCCTGGAGTTTTGCCAGCATTTGCCGATGAGCCAGGAACACCGTGAACGTGTGGCCTGGTTGGTGGAACAACACCTGGTGATGTCACAGACCGCACAAAGGCGGGATATTACAGACCCGGAAACGATCAAGGGTTTTTGTGATGTTGTCGGAAACCAGACCCGGCTGGACTACCTTTACCTGATTACGATTGCTGATATTGCGGCCACCAGTTCCAAGTTATGGAACAACTGGAAAGATAGCCTGTTGTGGGAGCTGTACTCTGTCACATCCATGGCATTGGCCGAAGGCAGTTCCAACATTTATGACCGCCGTCACCGCATTGAAGAATCCAGAACGGGGGTTCGTGACAAATTGCTGCGGCAGGGTCTGGAGCTTGATGATATCAATGTGTTATGGGAAAGCCTGCCCCAAAGTGTATTTCTCAGTTTTTCTGTAGAACAACTGGAGTGGGCGGCCTTGACAGTACTCAGAGCAAATCCGCTCAACCCTGTCGTGGTGGACATTCGTGAGGTGAAGGAGCGGGGCGTCAGTGAATTGCTGGTCTATGCACCGGATTACGATGGGCTCTTCTCCGCGGTGACGACCGTTATTGATGAAATTGGACTGGATGTGTTGTCAGCACGTGTGGCTGACACTGTTTCTGCGAAAAGTTTTGACCTGTTCCAGGTAATGGACCGGCATGCGCAGACAGTGAACCATGTTGATAGCGAGCGTCTGAAGGTTCGATTGTCTCAAGTGCTGGGTGAGGCCAGCCTGCCTGAGCCGATGGTACGTCGATTACCGCGCCGGTTGAGGCCTTTCAAGAGTAGCGCACGGATTCGGTTTTCAGCCGCACACGGTGGTGAAAAAACATTGATGGATCTGGCGTGTTCCGACCGCCCGGGATTGCTATCGAATATATCTGCTGCCATGGTGGCTTGTGGTATCCGGATCCATGATGCAAGAATTACAACATTGGGCGACCGTGTTGAAGATGCTTTCATTATCAGCGATAAGCAAAACGCACCTTTGAGCCGTGATTTACGAACGGAATTATTACAAACTTTAACTGAAACACTGGGACAGGACTGGGCAAGCAATGAACCGGATAAATGATATCGATAGTCAACGCAAGTTGATTGAAACAGCATTCGAAGAACGCAAGACTCTAACACCGGAATCTGCTGGAAAAGAACTCGTTGCAACCATTGAAGCGACCATTACCGGGTTGGAGCAGGGCGTGTTTCGTGTTGCTGAACCCGGCAGTGACGGATGGCAGGTCAACGAATGGCTGAAAAAAGCGGTGCTACTGTATTTTCGTATCCGCCACAACGAGGTCATCGACGGCTCGGCAAGCAGGTATTTCGACAAGGTACCATTGCGCTGGGCAGTGGATTCTACTGAAGACATCAGTAACTGTGGCGCCCGTATCGTTCCACCGGCGACCGTTCGGCGCGGGGCATTCATTGGCCATGATGCAGTGCTGATGCCCTCCTATGTCAATATTGGTGCCCATGTTGGTGAGCGCAGCATGGTTGATACCTGGGCGACAGTGG
>Ga0164313_10002756_pt1 | contig 15695 bp, 14 predicted proteins | sample GuaBasSedimGuay4_FD_113735 | JGI IMG/M metagenome (GOLD analysis project Ga0164313, IMG submission 113735) | Subseafloor sediment microbial communities from Guaymas Basin, Gulf of California, Mexico - Guay4, Core 4569-4, 0-3 cm | ecosystem: Environmental > Aquatic > Marine > Hydrothermal vents... | reverse complement strand
TGTCCTGAGTTTGTAGAAGTTTTGTCGCCAGGGTACATCTCCTACAAGTAAGCCGGTGCCCGCAGTGGCCATGGATTGGTCAATAGCACTGGGAATATATTGTATCAAATAATCCCATAACCCTTTGATACTGTGTATAATCAACAGGCAGTTCAATTACGTTAATCCGCTCCCAACAGGGATGTAAGCGGAGCCCAAACTGATTGGTACAATCAGGGAAAATGAAAATACAGGCCAGTCAGTCCAAACAGGTAGGGTGGGGCTATGTGTCTCAAAAACATTTCCTTGTATTTTTCCGCATTTCTGGTTTCGTTAATTTCTAATATCGAGTTAAACGCTGCAGAAACCGTCCATATCACGGTTCCAAATATCAGCAGTAATTTTTATTTTTCCGCGGACGCGAATGTCTGGAGTTCCGGTCAAAAATACACAGCCGGCTGTGGCGCCTGGGCGACCGTTGCTCACCCTAACGGTACCAGGATTTATACAGTCACGAACTGCCAGTATGGAGGAAGCAAGCTCTCTGTCTTCAACCTGACGCATGTTCCACCCACCCAGGTCACCGTGCTGCCACAATCCAATGCAGCGTATGGCATGGACATCAATGCCAGCGGTTCGAAGGTTTATATTGCCGATTACTGGGCCCAACAGATCGCGATACTGGACACTGCGACCAACACCTTCGACACCCCAATCGCCGTCTACTATTACCCTCGGAGCATCAAAGTTGCGCCCAATGGTGCATTTGCCTATGTCACCTTTCTCGGCGCGGGTACCGTTTCGCATATCGACCTCAATACAAAAACTGTGATAGGTGATCCCATTTTGTCGGGTGATGGTGCAGAAGATGTCGCTTTTACTCCAGATAGTGGAACAGCCTTTGTGACCAATGGCTGGACCAATGACCCGGGTACCGTCACGGCCATCGATGTGGCAAGTGCGGGTGGATTCAAAGTCATTACCGTCGGTAATGCGCCGCACGGTATCGCAATGAAACCGGATGGCAGCAAAGCCTATGTAGCCAACCGTAACTCCTGGACAGTTTCGGTCATATCCATCCAGACGGACAACTGCCTGGTAGCGGAAGATACCCCGCCCTGTGTGAGTGCTACCATACCTACGGCCAGTGCCCCGTTTGATATCGCCATCACGGCGGACGGCGCCTACGCCTATGTCACCAACAACGGTGCAGAATCGGTGCAGCGTATCGACACCAACACAGACGCGGTGGTAGATACCATTAGCCTGAATTACAACCCCGACTCGCTGCCCACCAAAATTACAATCGCCCAAGCTCCGGACTCGGATGGTGACGGCATCGCAGACCCCGACGACAACTGCCCGGGCATCGCAAACTCCGGACAGGAAAACCACGATCTGGACAGCAAAGGTGATATCTGTGATCCGGATGACGACAATGATGGTCAAACCGACGAAGATGAAACCGCCTGTGGCTCTTTGCCAAAGGACGACAGTTCTCTATCCCCAGATTATGACGGAGATCATAAACCGGATTGCCTGGATTCGGACGACGATGATGATGGCCAGACAGATGTGGACGAAATAGCCTGCGGCTCGCTGCCCCTGGATGAAACGTCCCTGGCCCCGGATAACGACATTGATAAGAGCCCGGACTGCGTTGATCCAGATGATGACAACGACGGTATCGATGACAACATTCCGGATAACTGCCCGTTCGATCACAACCCATTGCAGATCGACAGTGATGCCAATGGTGTTGGTGATGTCTGTGATCCAGGTCTTGCCGGTACTGAATCGATCACCGTTGCGAGTGGAGGCACCGTTACGACAGGTAACGGTGGTGTGGTTCTCGAAATTGCCCCGGGTGACCTGACGGTGGATACCGAAATCGTTGTGTCTGGTACAGAAACGGCGGCCATTGTTGAGTTGGAAATCCTGCCACAAGGTCAATCGCGTGTGGATTCGTTTCAGGGCAAGGCCGGGATAGCAGTTCCACAGATTTATGACCTGGGAGAAGTCCTGGTTGCCTATGAATTCGAACCATCAGGGCTAATCTTCAACATGCCGGTGGTCCTTGCAATGAGTGCGGAAGTTAATGAGCTAAACGACGCTCAACGCGGCGGCATCGAAATTTATTTCAGGGAGAATTCGGGCAGGTTCACAGCCCTGGGGGCAGTTTGTAATGTTACAGAAGATCCAGCGGCGACTTTCATCACTGACTGTGAAGTGGACATAACGCATTTTTCTGTCTTTGCTTTGGTCGCTCCACAAGACACTGACGGTGATGGAATCTTTGATCGATTCCTCGGAATTGAAGACAATTGTGCAGATGATCCGAACCTGGACCAGTCCGATGTCATCGGCAATGGCCTGGGGGATGTTTGCGACCCTGACTATATATTCCACGGCGGATTCGAAGGAGACCCGTTACCGGATTGATTTGCGTTCCGGACCGACTATTCGCTGAACAAAAAGCATCGGGTTTGTTGGTGCGTTACATCTCGGTACGGTTACGTCCGATTCGAGTCAATTAGGCGCGCGCGCGTCAATACGACGGCAGCGGTTTTGACGCGGGGCATAATTATGCGACCCGTTCAGAGTGGAATGGCGCCTGGGCATGCCAAGCTGATGGCAGCCTGATAGTGGTAGTTCATGGTGCAATTTTTCTGCCTGTACCGGAAGGTGGAATATTTCCCGGGTCAGTCAGTGATATCTACACGAGCTATAACGAGAAAACCACTTACCGGTTCACAGTGGATAGCAAGGACCAATTGACGCTGACGGAGGCTGTAGTGCGATCCTATAGCATGTTCGAGGATCCTCAAGATCCAGCAGCAGGCTTCCTCAGTCTGGTCTTTCCATCTGCGGCGACATACAATCGTTTGAAAGCTACCGATGCAGATTTGATGCCCTAAACCTAAGGGGTCGGAGTCAGTTGACTCCGATCCCTATGATCGATGTTTATTTTTGCTCGAAGCCGTCGCTGAAAATCTGACCACTATCACTACCAAAAAATGACTTTGCACCAAGAACTGTCAGTGGCGCGATGCCGTCGTGGAGATATTTAGTCAGGCAAACTGTGTTCGCACCATCCAGGATGGTGCCATTGGTGTTCTGTCTGTAATCAACCAGGGCCGAGAATAGGAAACATAAAAGCTATATTACCGGAAATCTACGGTTATTAAGAAGCCTGTGAACCCATATTTATCCTTGGGATGATTGTGAAATTTTACCAAACTGGAATGTGTTTTACCGCGCTTTAAACGTCAGGTTAAAACCTGGAAAGCACTCGTAACACGATTCCCCATTTGCTCCTGGGCATAAAACTTCCAGCCGGCATGGTTGATGCCGATGACGTATGCGGTTTTTGCCTGGTAATTTTTTTTCCCATAGGTTTTGCAATTGGGGTGACTCAGGGTAAGCCGCTGTTGAACTTCCAGTCCGGATTCTCCAGGCAGACCTTTCACGCCACACTTGCAACTATCCCCCACATGCGGCCACACGTGTGCAAGTGTATTGTTCTGTCGTATCAGGCAGCAGCCACTGAGTTGGGATGTAATCATGACATCGCTAGTGCCGGATAAATTGTAAAAATTCGGCTCGCCATGTTGGGCGGCCACTATATGAGCTTTATATTTTTCGGCTGTTATACCAGGGTCGACGTTGGGAAAGGCAGGGTCGAAGCGAAGAAAACTCTGCTTTTTACCATAGAAGACGTCTTTGGTTGTGGATGTTTTTGTCCCTGATATCATGATTGGAAAAACGGATAAGAATTTAATCGGGTCGAGTTTGATGACATCCATGTTACTAGGCATATAGTTCTCTCTTTGGTTATTGGCTTACTGGTTTGGTTTACAATTTATCTCTTCTCATGATTTGAGAATAGTCTGTGTTCTCCTGTATTTCAACGAACAGGAGCAAGGTTTATGCAAAGGGCGATTCAACAACAGGCGACATTCAGGCATGTACAGATACAGGCAACGCGTGTGTTACCCGGTCATGGCACCGGTTTGGAAAGCCGGGCTGTTAATGATGAATCCTATGAAGAAAAGCGCTCACTGGAGAGTGAGAATAGGAAACATGAAAGCTATATTACCGGAAATCTACGGTTATTAAGAAGCCTGTGAAACCGATACTTCACTAAACAGGCTGTTCCCTACAGGACGTGACACGGCTTCTGTCGCCCTGGGAGTCCCTGGGAACTGCAATCGGTTAAAATAACGGGGATGCGGGCTTGAATCCCTCCTAAACTCAGGGCTTTAAGTCAATTTAAGGCACATTTTGCTGCATCGGAACACGCGGCAGGATTGCTTGCGGGCCTACGGCAAGATTCAGCCTGCCAGCGCGCTGAATGCACTAACTTTGCTTAAGGATGCTTTCCCTGAACTGACTGGGTGACATACCGGCCCAACGGCGGAATGCATTACTAAAATGGGCTGGGTCCGAGTAACCGAGCTGAAATGAGATTTCTGCAATCGTTAAGTCCGAGTTTTTCAGATTGTCCTTTGCCAGGTCAAATTTGGCTTCGCTGAGCAGCTTGTAAAAACTGGTGCCATGGCTTCTCAATCGACGTTGCAAGCTACGTTTTGGGATTTCAGTAACCCTGCATACTTCATCGATATTGCAATCTTTGTGGTTGACAAAAACACCTATGAGCTGCCGAATAAACGTTACAAAATCAGTATTAATTTCATAATGAAGAGCCGGTTGCTTTGTTTCTGGTATCTTAAAGGCCACCGGTAATTGGAGCAGGTTATTCGGTACGGGAAAACCTGACGCGGCCTTTGAATGAACGATTTTGCTTCTGCTTATCAGCCGAGAGGCTTGGACAATCTTGTTTTCCGGCATCCGCAGTTCAATCAGTTCGGGCGACCAGCCTGACCCTGCCGCCAGTTGAACCAACTGAATCATACCGGTCACCCGATACAGTTCCATCTGAATGTCACTTTTCAATGAAGGTGTGCCGACAAATCTAAACCACGATTCAGACACATCCTGTTCAAATGTAAACACTGCATAGGTGGATTGAGTGGTTGCCACATTGCAAAAACCCTGGAGCAGACTCTCGAGGTTTTTGCTGTTACTTATCAGGGGTAAAAGCGACTCAATCTTGTGCCAGGGTGTCACTTGGGCAACCTGTGCACCAAAATCGTCAATCCCCGCATCCATTGCGACCAGGTTGATGAGATTCCAGAACGGCTTAGCCGGTAATAGGCATTCCGGGTTCTCCAGTGGATGTGTGGGCAGGCCCACCATTTTGAAATAATATTCGGGCGAAAGGCCATTCTTGATCATTGCCCTGGGAAACTGCTTTTTGTATGCAGCTTTTGTGAGCGGTATTACTTTCTCTTTCATGAACTGATTGAGCTACCCGTCCAGGTTTTGAATTTCGGAATTATCTGACCTCAGAAAGTACCTGCAATTTGTTGAAAAGTCATTGTAATAGCACGGAAAAGTACAAATTGTCGTGTATTCGCAAGGTGTTGGAGCGAGGAACTGAGATAATGGGTCGAGATAAAAGCGATGGGCTCCAGACAGTGAACCTGTGCGTTTACACCGGTGTCGTGGCAGTCTGATCTGTCTTTCGTTCAGTTATAAATAATATGTTTCGCCCCTGGTATTTAAGTTTAATGGAGAGTTCACAATGAAAGTACGCCTTGCAATTATCGCCCTTGCACTGGTATTTGGACAAAACGTCTTTGCCCAGACCTGTCCGGATATGCAATTTAACAGCAGTGCCAGTGTTTGGGACAATGCGGTCTCCGGGCCCAATTTGATACCCATTTCAGCGGACACGCCCAATGGTAATTTCACCATTTGCAACCACGCAGGGGTGCAGTTTGGCCTGCGAATTGATGAGCGTTATGTTGGCCCGATTACACCTACTGCGGGAACCGGTGATTACGTCGCGCCGATGGGTGATAATGGTGACGGTTCGGCATTATGGAACATTACCGGTCATCTCGACTTTGGATATGCTTATGGTTCTGGTGTTTCCCCGGATGAACTCGGTGATACAACTACCATTATGCAATACGACTGCGATCCTTTCATTGGCTCGGTTGACGGTCCAACAATTGATTTGAGCAGTAATTTGATAGGGTTGGTAGTTCCGTCAACTACCGTACTATTCCAAATCACCGATAACATTGGTTTCGCATTGCGTTGTCCAGATTTTGACCCGACTGCAGATGGCAGTTATGAGTTTTCGGCGACCATACAGGACTCAAACGGTGCGATCATTGCGGAAACCTACGCAACGGCCATCGTAGGTAGTCCCGTCGCTCCGCCGCCAGTTGCGTCGAGATCAGTTCCGACCTTGTCACAGTGGTCTCTGATCCTGATGGCCATGCTTTTGGGCATGGTTGCGGTCATCGGTTTGAGGCGTAAGACTCGGTAGATTAAGAAAGTTGTAAACAAAAAAGGGTCACCCAGGTGGCCCTTTTTTATAGCACCTGCTTTTGGTCAGAACAGGTCTGCAAACAGGTCTGGACACCCATCATTTTCTATCTTTGGGACATGGGGGGACATAAACAGGTCTGGACACCCATCATTTTCTATCTTTGGGACATGGGGGGACATGGGTGTCTTCTGTCTCGAGGAGAAATAGCTTTTATTCGTCTTATACACAAGAAGGTAATTCATCATGAAAAGTAAACCCATCATTAATTTTGTAATGACCACCGTTCTCGGCGGCTTGATATTCCTTGTGCCATTGATGTTCTTTATCTTTATATTGGGCAAGGCTATCAGCTTCATGATGATCATTGCCAAGCCACTGGCAGACTGGCTGCCGGTGGATACGGTTGGTGGCGTGGCACTGGCTAATGTGCTCGCCATTCTGGCTGTGATCGCGGTGTCGTTCATCGCCGGCCTCATCGCCCGTCACACAATGGCAGGTGGTCTGGTCAAGAATCTGGAGTCAAAAGTTCTGATGAAGATACCCGGTTACGCCATGATCAAGGGCATCAAGAGCGGTTTTGACGCCACTGAAACAGATGGAATGAAACCGGTTTCATTACGGCTGGGTTCCGCTGAACGGATTGCCCTGGAGATAGAAAAACTGCCGGATGGCCGCTCCATGATTTACATCCCCAGCGCGCCAAGCCCCTGGTCGGGTATCACCCAGATATTGCCAGCCGACCAGATCACCTATCTTGATATACCGATTACCAAGGTCTTGGAGTTGACCGAGAAGTTTGGTCATGGCGTGGATGAGTTACTGCAAAACAAGCGCGAGGATGATGAGACTTTACCCGGGTAAACACACATCGATGGGGCCACTAAGCGGCGATTTCATAACTCGAACCTACCAGCGATAACCAAACATCACTGTGCCCTGCGTGCGGGTGCCATTGAGACCGAGAAAAGCTGAAAAATTCCAGTTTCGACCGATATCTTTATTGATGCCGGCCATGAAAAGAGTTTCTTCTATACCCACATCTACCGAAAACGCAAGCGGATCCTTGCCCTCACCCAGGTCAATCTGACCCAGAATCGTGCGACTGGTATCCAGGTACTGGATGCCGGACAGGATTTGCATACCCATATCGCCAAAGTCGTAACCGACCATGCCTACAAAAACCAGTGCATTGATCTGGGAGTTGGTTTCATTGGTGACGGTTTCTGCATAAGTCACGGAAGCCGACATCACCATGTTTTCGTATTTGAATCCGGTGGTTAAACCTATACCCAGTGTCGATGCGGTGGTAGCTGCCGGGGACTCCACAAATTCAGGCAGTTCATCACCGGTTTTCAATTCGTAAAGCGCCCGGAAAACCGGCGTAAAATGTAGCGTCACGTCAGAATCGGTTTTGAGATTACCGCCGATCATGCTCAGGTTAAGAAATGGCAACACCCAGAAATCCGCCCGCACCTGTACGGTTGATATACTGGATTCTACCTTGTTGCCATAGCGCTCGAGCAGAGGTAAATCATCAACGACAGAGATACCACTGATTCCGACATCCAGGAGGTCAAAATTGCCATCCTGCATCATACCGATGACACCGACGCCATAGGTTTTGGGTAGTTCAAAACCCAGTTTACGCACATCATCTGCCCACAGAGGCAGTGTGCGATGCAAATCAAGCTTAACGGTGGATGATGTTTCAAACTCCTTTTCCAGGTCTGCACGTGTCACCGAATCCGGCTCTTCCTTTACCAGGGAGACCACCGCCCCAGTCGCGGGATCCAACGTGCTTTCAGCGATCACCCTGGTTGGCATGCGATTCCATACAATGCTGCCCAGCTTGTCGTGGGTATAACTTATGATTCGGGTGTGTGTGTGAATGTGTTGTAAACTACCCTTGGAATGGAAAGAAAATTGCTCTTCCATCTGGTCAATCAAGTAACCGCCGTGCTCCGGAACGGCCCCGAATACCACGCTGGAGCGATAGTTTTCATTCCGTACACCATCGCGCTCAATGGTGCGCTCTGCGATGAAATCAATGCGCTGCAACACGCCGTCCTGGACATAAACACGGCCCTCCAGAAACAACAACCAGCGCTGCTTGGTCGGCACATTTACCTTGTCATAACGAAACGAAATGACCTCAAGCCCGTCAGTGCTCTCGATAATCTTTAAACTTTTGGGGTCGTACAAGCGTGCCTGCTGGCGCACCCAGTAATCCGAACCCATTGAAACTTCAAGTGACCGGCGATACTGTTTCATTGTTCGCAGGGGTTCATTCTCAAACTCGATAAAAAGGTCACGGCCATATTCGGTGTCCGGGTCGTAGACCATACGAAAGCGCTCCCGCCTGTCACCACGCACACCATTGGCCTCGTAAGCCACCAACATTTCAAAGGCAAGGCCCTGGGACAAGGGGTACAGGGCAATATCCAGCACCCGGGGGCTGATGCCACGCTCGGTTAGCGGGTCGCTGTTGAGCGGTCCCAGCAAGGGTGTGTCTGTTTCGGCTTGAGCGAGGGTGGGAAAAGCCATTAACATCAGGATCAATGGAAAACTGATAATGAAATGATTTGAAATGCGCATAACGGTCACTCTCTCGCAGGAACTAATTATCCAGGCTGCCTTCCAGACCATCGGCAAAAATATAGTCTGGATCGCACAGGTCACTCAGACCGTTGCCGATGATATCCCGCTGGTCGGAGTTCGGGGTTTCCGGACAATTGTCCTCAGAGTCGGCAAACATATCAAGTACCCCGTCACTGTCAGTGTCGCTGGGTGCGATGGCGATTCCAGCCAGTAACAAGTTAAACCCCGTGTTGATTGCCACGGTGGACATTACCGTATTGTTGGTGGTGCTGATCACCGAGACATTATTCGTATTCCGGTTGGTTAAGTAGGTGAATAATCCGTCCTGTGTAATGGCGACGTCCTGTGGATTTGCACCCACCGACACGCGGATTTTCAAAATGAACGATCAATTTTTAATTATGTATTAATCAGTTACTTGCGGTGTTTGCCCGATTGGATTGTGTCAGTAAATGCTAGTAAACGCTGGTAAACGACAGGTGGTGGTACACAATTTTGTCACAATGGTGTTTGTAGATAACAATCAGGTTTAAGTGCTTAAAAGCTAGTCTTGATGAACGCGATATTTACGAGAGCTCTAATTGGCGACTCCACGAACTCCAGTTTTTAAGATACCGCCATCCCATAGGCAAGTATCACCAGATCATTTCCCTCGAGGAACACATAGAAGGAATACGATGTTCCGGAATCACCGTAATAGAGTACGTAATCGGGTTGTCCTAATTCCTCAATTTTCGGGCTTAAGCCAATAGAGTTGGGCAATCCACGGGCGACATTGGACCAAACACCATGAGTATCATTTAAAGGAAACTCATCGAAAGGAAATTCAACCCAGTTATTTCTTAATGCGCTTACGATGCGTATCAAGTCATCGCGTTCGACACCTTCGTTTACCCTGATCTCGACATTTTCCCCTTTGAAATCAATTGGGAAATAATTGACACTCCTGATACCCACTTCCCAGAAGCCGTCAATAATGACCCCGCCTCTGCTCTTGGCTAATTCCCTGGATCTGGATTGGCTATCTTTATAGAAGAACTTCTCACTTCCTACCGAAAGCACTCGATATCTGAGATATGGCCCATTGTCGGTTGACTTCTCACGAACTAGAATCATGTAGTTGCTAGAAGGTGGCATGTGTACTGTTCGAATTAACGAGATTTCACCAATTCCGGCCAGGTACGCAAGTTCGGCTACGCTATTAAGCTCTTCGTCTGCCAAAGTTTTTTCGTGTGAGAAATCTACAGCGAAGTCGTGCAAGGTCTCTTCTGCGATGGAATACTCGATATCCATCATCAGGCAAACCAGTACAACACCCAACAAGAAATAATTCATTGTAAGTTTCCCGCTGGTCATTGGATTATTTTAGGGCAAAACATAACCAAATGCCCGTTCCTAGGCACTTAATAAGTATTTCTATCGGTGTTCAACAAAAGTTCTTAAATATCCCAGAAATTGGGGGTGGATACATTTTTATTGTCGACCATCGCATTAAAAGATTCGCACCTGATTTATCAGGTCTTTATTAATCAGTCACTTACGGTGTTTGTCCATTTACATTGTGCTCGTAAACGCCAGTAAATGCCGGTAAATAACGGCTGGTGGGGCACAAATTGGGCACAATCGAATTACTGAATTTCAATTTTCTGAACTTCCGCTTTCGGCCTATCTGGCAAGCCCCTAGTATCGTACACACCTGGTAACACCTCCAGCTGAGGATGAAAATCCAGAGCGAAGCGGCAGTTTCTTGTACCCTCTTTGTTAACCGTATTAGTTACAGCTACCTTTGATATTCCCGATCATGAGATTTGCACCATCAAATTGACCATAGCCATGATTGGCTTTGGTGTAAACGACTTTACCTTCATTTGGGTGTACCGCCCATGTTTCTAGAGACATTTGACCGCCAGGTTTTTGGTCTATACAAACCAAGACAGTTGTACCCATTTGGGTGCAACTCATGGTATTAGGTGTGACGGTACTTTTGTCACCAGCGATTTCAATAATAAAATTCTGATTGCTGATTGCATCTTCAGAAAGATCGAAGTTTTCTGCTGATCGCGTTGAGTATCCTTTTATGTCACCAACCACATAGCAATCTGACCAAGCATTAAAAGCAATCATAGATAAAGCGATAATGAGTATTTTCATTGGATGTCTCCGGGCAGTTGATGGTTGAATTAACCGGCACCGGCATTGCCGGTGTTTAATGACTTGTTATGCATAGTCTTACTCAGGTCGCTGGCAAAATAGTATTCACAAGAATTGGATATTGCATTTAAATTGAACTCCTTTGCTTTGCTTATCGTAAGTTCGCAAACATCAAAATGCGCCAATAGACACACATATGGACCGAGAGGAATAATGAAACTATCTTTTGGTGAGTCGGGAACAATAACCTGAATTGGGAAAGTAACAACCCACCATTTCAAAGACGAATGGGCACCGGCAAACTGATCAATCACCATCTCCATAGTTCTTCCCCTCTTCATATGAGTAGGGACATCACCAACACTGTCTGTATATATTTGATGTTGGAGTTCTATATTTAGCTTTTGCTCTTGCGAGAGGTTCGAAGGCGCAAATTTGCCCTGAGCCAAATGCTGGTCATAACGTTGAATTTCAGAGCGGACAAACCAAAGAGAATAAAACCTAGTCACGTCAATCTGTCTAAGGGAAGGAATCACAAATTCTTGGTCATCTAAAAGCACTTCAGCCAATTCTTGAAAAGTGTCTTCAATTTCCTTACCGAACCCTTGCTCTGCGCGTTGATCCCAAACTCTTTCGAAACAGAATAATTTGTTGTTTGATCTGGCTGGAAATTGCCGTTGCTGTGTTTTAAGGAATACCTGTACGGTGTCATCCTCATTGTAAAATCGGGAGATCGACTTTTGAGGAAATATATGCTGATTCTGCACAATGTTCATGGTGTTAATGCATAACGACAGTTATGTGAAATAGGGTGTGGTGTGCACCGAATTGCTAGGCGTGGTACTTCTCATTGAATTTGCTTCCCCTGCTTGTTTTCGTTGATGATTTTATACCCCTCTAGCCTGGAAAAGTGAGTTTTCGTTCTGAATTGAAAGATTAAGTTTAATTATTGCGTGACTATTCTCACGTTTTGAAAACTGATTATGAATGATGGGGTCATTAAAGATCACACGAAAAGGGGTATGACAATATGAGTTTGAATAGCATCATGAAGTACACATTGAACAAGCAACAATACCTGGATGCGATCAGGGTGATTCTAAAGCTTCTTAGAGTTGGTGAAGGGGATGAAGAACAACTGCGAGAAGCGGCACCAGGAAACCAAGAAATTATGGCTTCATTTTTTGACCCTACAATTCCAGCCGGTTGCTTCTATGAAGATCCGTTTTTTGACCATGTTCAAGCTTTTTTAGGCCTTGCTGATTTGTCAGAGCATATGCAGGAAATAATTGATAAAGGAGAATTATTCACTACAGATTTTACTGCTCAGGAGGTAGGTACCCCACACTGGTTTGATACAGAAGAAGGTAAAACTCGGAAATCCATGATGTTTGCTGCACTTTACACATTGATTAAATCCATCAACGCGATAAAGGCAACCAGTTGGCCTATAAACCACTTCATCGCTGAAGGCAGAAAAGGTGATAGGTCTGCTCTGCAACTTGCTGTAAAACTGGACACGGTTGCTATAACTTCTCCTACGGTTGCAGCTGAGATCATGAAGTCTGATTTTGTTGATAAGGGCAAGTTTCGAAGACAACTGAATAACGCTTTGCGATACCCATATAAAATCGAGAGAGTACAACATGGTCTTCTCAGGTTTGTATTGAGGACAATGCATGATGACAGGGTACTTAATCAGCTTGATGATGAGGAGTGCTTTCAATTCTTTTGCGTCGAGTTAAGTATATATCCCAATAAAAATGATGAGTCATTTGATAGTCTTAACCGCTTTATCCGGGGGTGTGTTTCCAACTTCCGGACGTAGTTGGTACCAAGTCGATCCTAGTTTGAGTTGGTTCATGTGATTATTTTTCTAGACCTCTTAACAATATTGGAGGTTTGGAATGAATCAAGATAAAAAGAAACCGAGAAGCGCGGAGACGCAGGCAGAGGCGCAGACGTACCGTGCGCCTGCCGCGCCCGCGCCTGGTTATGAAGCTTCAAAAGGTGCGCTGCCTAGTAACACAGCACCTGCTAACTGCATAGATGGTCAAAACACTGTGCTTAGGTCAGCGGTGGATAGTCTTTATTTGTCATTTATGGGGAGCATATTTGAGGAAGTTGAACAGAACCTGATCAGGTTAAAGACACTCGCTCAATCTGATGATCCTTTCGATGTTGCTGAGGCAACTATGGAAATTGGTGATGATAGGTTTGCTGTTCTGGGTAGGGGTACAAGAATATTTACCTACATACTGAAAGGCGGTGATTTCAATATTCAGATTTCTAAAGCTTCGGCAGAAAAACTGCCCATGGCCTATGTACAGATTTACAGTCGTTCTCTGATTGATTATGAGCTTTTGGGAGCTGTTCGAAAACTCAAAAGTATTCTTCGTCTACTGGGTTCTTTCACAACGGTAAATGTCAGTAGAGTTGACATCTGCTGTGATTTCACTACTTCAATCGCCCTGGGGGAGTTGTCTCAAGATAGCTGGATAAGTCGGTCCAATAAACGACACAGCTATCGCGAAAGTGGCGTGTTTAGCGGTTTAGTATTTGGGCAGGGTAGCCCAATGTCAGCCAGGTTGTATGACAAAACTCTCGAAATCAAGAAGTCGAAAAAAGACTATATGAAGGATATCTGGTGGGGCGAAGGCTGGGATCGCAGAAGTAAGGTCTGGCGTTTGGAGTTTCAGATTCAGCGCTCTGTATTGGTTGACCAGGGAGTTTCATCCTTTGATGACTTGCTGGCCACTTTAAATACTTTGTGGGAATACGCGACACAAAATTGGTTAAGGCTGGTTTTGCCGGGTGAGGATAAAACCAAGTCTCGTTGGCCAAATCATCCGTTATGGACGGTGTTGCGTAATGCAGATTTGGGGTGGCGTTTACACCATGAGCTGTTAAAGCGTGGGCGTTCTGCTGGTATACCAGGGGAAAGGCAGCTTTTCATCAACGGTTTGTCCGGCATTACTTCACATATGGCTATCGAGAATATTGAGACGTTTGATGAAGCTTATCCATCTTATTTCCAGGCAGCCAAGGATTTTCATTTAGGTAATTCAATATTTACGGGTGAAAATATTGAAGTGTTTTGTCGAAGACACGCGGCTCTTAAAGCTCGCAAATACTATACAAAATTTGGCTCTGATCCTGTCGATACAGCTGAGGACTACCGCAAGGCCAAGGGGCGGCTATGAATCATGAAAACGCTCTCCATGAAACAGGCAGCGACATTCCTACAAATGTCGCCCTCAACACTCAGAGGCAAGGTCAAAAGTGGCACTATTCCAGCCGCCAAACCTGCCAAAAGTTGGGTCTTCCTCGAAGACGATCTTGTGACCTTTATCCGTTCGCTCTATGCTGCGCCTGGGCAAACACCGTTAAGTGGCTCATGTGAGGAGAAATCACTATGTCACTATACAAACGCGGTGAAACCTGGTGGCTCTTTGTCACGACTCCCGATGGCGAAAGAATACGCCGATCTACTGGGACTAAAGACAAAGAAACCGCACAGGAGTACCACGACTACTTAAAAGTCGAATTGTGGCGAGTCCACAAGCTCGGAGAAAAACCGAGACGCACCTGGCAGGAGGCTGCGGTGCAATGGGTGAGAGAGAAAGATCATAAGGCGAGTTTGGATGGGGATAAGGCCAAGCTGAAATGGATGGATCAGTTTTTGCGAGGTAGGTACCTGGATGAAATTAACCGGGCGCTTATTTTCGAAATAGCTGAGGCCAAGAAAGCAGAAGCTTCGCCTGCCACTTCAAACCGTTATCTCGCACTCATCCGTGCCATCCTTAGGATGGCGCGTGATGAGTGGGAATGGCTTGATTATATTCCCAAGGTTAAAATGTACCCCGAACCCAAAAAACGTGTGAGATGGATAACACGTGAGGAATCAGCACGGCTTCTAACGGAGCTACCTGTTCACCTTGCAGACCTCGCGGCCTTTACGCTGGCGACGGGGCTTCGGCAAAGGAACGCCTGTTTCCTCAAGTGGGACCAACTGGATTTGGAGCGTGGCACGGCGTGGATTCATGCGGATGAGTCCAAGTCTCGCAAGGCCATTATGGTGCCTTTGAATAACAATGCACTTGAGGTCTTGCACAGGGTTAGAGGAACGCACCCTGTTTATGTGTTTACCTACAACGGTAAGCCTGTGGCACGAACCACCACCAAGGCCTGGTATGCGGCTTGTAAGCGGGCGGGAATAGAGAGCTTCCGCTGGCATGATCTAAGGCATACATGGGCTTCGTGGCATGCTCAGTCTGGCACCAGTTCCCAGGAGTTAATGGAGCTGGGTGGCTGGTCTTGCATAGAGATGGTTTTGCGTTACGCGCATCTGGGTGGAGAGCACTTAAAACATGCAGCCAAACGGATCGAGTACACAAAAAGTACACAGTCAGTAAGTGTTGGTAAGTTGAGATTGGTTGTAAGTAATTGAAAATAATGGTGGCCAGAGGTGGAATCGAACCACCGACACGCGGATTTTCAAACCGTGAGCTTATCCAGAATCTCATCGCTAATACGAATACGTTCCTCAATAGATTCCTCA
>Ga0164313_10002755_pt1 | contig 15696 bp, 16 predicted proteins | sample GuaBasSedimGuay4_FD_113735 | JGI IMG/M metagenome (GOLD analysis project Ga0164313, IMG submission 113735) | Subseafloor sediment microbial communities from Guaymas Basin, Gulf of California, Mexico - Guay4, Core 4569-4, 0-3 cm | ecosystem: Environmental > Aquatic > Marine > Hydrothermal vents... | reverse complement strand
TAAAGATCTTTATTTTATTTATTCTCATTGAAACAGTATTAGTATTTGTTTCGAATGGATTTAACAAAGAACTTCAAATAGGATTTAATAACGGAAAATTTGTCCTTAGAAACATTCAAAGTCATTACGATCTTCAAGAAAAAATAACAGAAGAATTCCAGATAGATGAACATTATCGTCAAACCGGTGAAACACCGGAAATTTATGGCAGTAATAAAACATATGAATTCTTTAAAAATATATTTGGAAAAGCAACTGCAATAGGGACATTCCAACTTTTACGTATGCTGTTCATTGTAGATATCATGCTTCTATTCATTGCTCTCCTGATAAAAAAGAAATTATTAAAAAGACCATCTCAGCCACAGATATTATTCGAAATGATATATACTGCTCTAAAACAGTTTGTAATAGAAACACTTGGCAAAGAAAGAGTTCATTTCACTCCATATATCATGACGCTTTTTTTATTCATCTGGGTTTGTAATGTGGTTGGAATGATCCCGATCCCGGGGTTTATAGAGCCTACCAGAAACCTTAATGTTCCACTTGGCCTTGGAGTTTTTGCAGTAGCGATAGTTCATATAACCGCCCTTAAAGTAAAGGGTGTTTGGGGTCATCTCAAAAATTATGTAAACCCTGTAAAAAATCCTCTCTTCCTTTTGGATATCATTGGGGAACTCTCTAAAATTGTTTCAATCTCTTTCCGTCTATTTGGAAATGTTTTAGGCGGAGCGATAATTATTTTGGTTGTTTCATCTTTAGTTAGTTACGTGGTTTTTCCAGTTGGGTTAAATCTTTTCTTTGGACTATTCGTTGGAACAATCCAGGCGTTTGTTTTTACAATGCTTGCGCTTACCTATATTGGTGTTGAAATCTCGGAGTAATAATGGAATTATCGGTGGAATATATTAGAATTGCAGCATACCTCGGAGCAGGAATAAGTGTTGGTTTAGGTGCCATAACAACCGGAATTGGGTCAGGAATAATTGCCGGAGAAGGTGCATATGGAGTTATGAAACAACCACAAGCCAATGACCAATTATTTAGAACAATGCTTATTGGTCAAGCTGCGGCACAAACTGCCGGAATATTTGCATTGGTTATTTCTATGCTGTTAATATATGGAGGTTTTGATATTGTTGATGGCGGCTGGTTCAGGGCGGCAGCTTTACTCTCTGCTGGATTGGCTATGGGAATTGGAGCCTTGGGTCCATCTCTTGGTGCCGGATATTCCGGTGGAGAAGCATGTAAATCTGTTGCGAGAATGCCCAAACATGGTAATGCAATAATGGGTAATATGCTTATTGGTCAGGCATTATCTCAAACTTCTGCAATATTTGCACTAGTTGTATCACTGCTTCTTTTATATTCTGTTCCAAATCAACCGGCAGGACTTTCCACAGGTAAGATTTTATTAAAATCAATTTCTTTAATCGGTGCAGGAATGGCAATTGGGTTTGGAACGATAGGGCCCGGAGCGGGTATTGGTTATGTTGCCGGTAAGGCAAATGATATGATGGGAAGATTCCCAAAAGAAAGATCAATGATAATGAGAACAATGTTTTTAGGAGCAGCAGTATCAGAATCAACTGCGATATATTCGTTAGTGGTTGCTTTTCTGCTGATCTTTGCAGTATAAATAATTAAGTATAAAGATAGTGGAGGAAGAATGGATAACATTACATTAGCACAAGGAATCGTAAAAGCTGCTGCACTTCTGGTTGCAGGAATGTGTATGGGCATGGGTGCTTTAGGACCCGGAATTGGTGAGGGATTTGTTGCAGGGAAAGCTTGTGAAGGAATCGCACGTTCACCGGAAAATGCAAGTATTATTACGCGTACAATGCTTGTTGGTCAGGCTGTGTCTGAGTCGACAGGTATCTATTCGCTGGTTATTGCACTTTTGTTGATATTCTCAACTTAAGATTAAACCAAAACCGAACACTAAATGTCAGTTGGAGGAAATAGTTTCCAACAGCGAAATATTAATTTGGAGATTTTATGATTAGTATAGATTATTCTCTCATTATTGTGATTCTAAATTTTGTACTTTTACTGATCGTTTTGAATAAGATTCTGTATAAGCCGATCAAGAAATTCTTGGATGAGAGGCAGCAAAAAATAGCTTCCGATTTGGATGAAGCAAAGACATCGCGAATGCAAGCCGAGAAACTTGTCGAAGAAAAAAGCAATAAGTTAAAGCAATCAACCGAAGAGATAAGAAAAATGAAAAATGCCGCTACTGGTGATGCTGAAAGTAAAGCCAAAGACATTATGAAGAATGCAAAAGAACAGGAAAAGCTGATATTGCAGGATACAGAAAAACAACTCAAAACCGAAAAAATAAAGGTTATGGGAGAAATCGAAGATGAACTGGCAGAAATGGTTGCAGAACTTTCTTCTAAATTTCTCTCAGAAAAACTTGATGAGAAAAAAGATAAAGAGTTGATTAAAAAAATTATCTCTGAAAGGGAAAGTAAGTGAAAAACATACTCGTTGCCCAACGGTATTCTCACGCTATTATTAGTGGACTCAGCGATAAAGAGATCAATTCAATATTAGCTGATATTGAGTCAATGAGCAATTCAATAAAAACAGAACCGAAACAAATAAATGTAGTTAATTCCCTTTTGTTTCCAATGAATAAACGCATGGAAATAGCAATGGATATGACGCAGAAATTAAAGAACACAGAACTGTGGAAAAACCTGTTTGGTATCTTAATAAAAAAACATAGATTTAATATTGTCACAGATATCTTGCAGGATCTGGAGAATAAAATATTAGATAAAAAAAATCAGGTAAAAGTTGGATTAACCATCGCTCATGATTTACCTGAAGACGTGCTTGATTCTATATCGGCAACTCTTAGAGATATTCTAGAAAAAGAAGCAATATTAGATATAAAAATCAATCCTGAAATATTGGGAGGATTTGTAGCAACTACGGATTCTCTGTTAATTGATGGATCAATAAAAAATAATTTAGTGAAACTATTAAAAGTTAAGTCAAAAAAAAAGAAATGAGGTCAGTATGAAAATACAACCAGATGAAATAAGTTCGATCCTTAGAGACAAGATTAAGGGATTAAAATTTGATATTGATATTTCCGAAACAGGAAAAGTTGTTCAAGTGGGAGATGGAATTGCCCGTATTTATGGAATGGACAATGTGATGGCAGGTGAGATGGTCGAATTCCCCGGTGACGTTATGGGAATGGCATTAAACCTGGAAGAAGACAATGTCGGATGTATTATTTTTGGTGAAACACGAAAGATCAAAGAAGGTGATATAGCAAAAAGAACCAAGAAAATCTTACAGGTTCCGGTAGGTGAAGCAATGTTGGGACGTGTTGTGAATGCACTTGGAGAACCATTGGACGGGAAAGGTGCAATCAAAGCAGAAGCCTATAAGCCGGTAGAGCGGAAAGCTCTTGGAGTTGTGCAAAGACAACCGGTGAAGGAACCCCTTCAAACAGGACTTAAGGCGATTGACTCAATGATCCCGATTGGTAGAGGACAGCGTGAGTTGATCATTGGTGACCGCCAGACAGGTAAAACAGCTATAGCAGTTGATACAATTATAAATCAGAAAGATACCGATGTGATTTGTATTTATGTTGCTATCGGACAGAAAAAATCATCTGTTGCAAAAATAGTAAATACACTCAAAGCAAGTGGAGCTATGGAGTATACGATCATAATTATTGCTTCTGCAGCAGAATCAGCTTCACTTCAATATCTTTCACCATATACAGGATGTACTATGGGAGAATATTTTCGTGATAAGGGACAACATGCCCTTATTATTTATGATGATCTTTCTAAACATGCTGTATCTTATAGAGAACTTTCATTGCTTCTTAGAAGACCTCCAGGACGTGAAGCATATCCCGGAGATGTTTTCTATCTTCATTCACGTCTATTAGAAAGAGCTTCTAAACTAAATGATGAACTTGGTGGTGGCTCACTTACTGCTCTTCCAATTATTGAAACACAGGCAGACGACCTAACAGCATATATTCCAACGAACGTTATTTCAATTACAGATGGTCAAATCTTCCTAAGCAATCACTTGTTCTACTCAGGTATTCGACCTGCTATTAATGCCGGACTTTCAGTTTCGCGTGTGGGTGGAAACGCACAACGTAAATCGATGAAGAGCGTTACCGGGCAACTACGTGTTACTTTAGCTCAATATACAGAACTTGAAGCTTTTGCAAAATTTGGGTCAGACCTCGATAAGGAAACTCAGGCACAGCTTACAAGAGGTGTAAGATTAATTGAAATCCTGAAACAAGCACAATATTCACCACTCTCTGTAGCCAAACAAACATTCATTATCTTCATGGCAAATGAAGGCTACCTTGATGAAATTGAAGTGGAAGATGTACGGAAAGTTGAAGAGGAACTTTATTCAACATTAGATTCCGAATATACAGAATTTATGGAAAGTATGATCAAAGATAAACTGACCGACGAAACAAAAGAAGCAATGCGTAAAATTTGCGAAAAAGTGCTATCAAAATTTTAGGGAATTATGGCTAATTTAAGAGAGATCAAAACACGGATCGAAAGCGTTAAGAGCACTAAGCAAATCACAAATGCTATGAAAATGGTAGCTGCATCCAAGTTACGAAAAGCTCAGGATAATATCATTAATGCCAGACCGTATGCAGACCACATAAACGATATGCTTCGAACACTGAAAAATAAAAATATCTCTTCTGATCATCCATTGTTAGCTGAAATATCAGGTAAAGGAAAAACAGCTTATGTAGTTGTAACTTCGGATAGAGGACTTTGCGGTTCTTTTAATACACATATTATTAAAGAAGCTATTGTACATCTTAAGGAAAATTCGGATGCTGATCTGATCTGTATTGGGAAAAAAGGATATGATTATTTTAAGAAGCATTCTACAAATGTAACTGAACATTATATTAATCTTTTTAATGAGATGGATTTTAGTGTTTCTGAGGATGTGGCAGAAAAAATATTAAGTTTATTTTTAGATGAAAATTATGATAAGATCAATGTTATTTATAATGAATTCAAATCTGCGATCCAGCAGGATATTGTAGTAAAACAACTCTTGCCAATCGTTCCTATTGAATCCGAAGAAATTTCTAAACTAGATTATATTTATGAACCAGATGAAGATACAATAATATATGAAATTGGAAGAAAATATATTCATGTTGATGTTTGGAGAATAATGTTAGAATCATCTGCAGCCGAGCAAGGCGCTAGGATGACCGCAATGGATTCTGCAACTGAGAACGCTATTGAATTAATTGATAAGCTTACTCTTAATTACAATAGAGCAAGGCAGGCGGCAATAACAACAGAGATAATTGAAATATCGTCTGGAGCAGAAGCAATCCAGCAATAATAAAAAAGTTATTAGAATATAAGAGGTATTTATGGTAGAAGGAAAAGTTATACAAGTTATCGGACCAACTGTAGATGTGGAATTCCCTGAAGGTCATTTGCCGGCAATTCATAATGCACTTAAAATTGAGAGAAAGAAAAGCTCAGATCTTGTTCTGGAAGTTCAAATGCATCTTGGTGAAAATAAGGTTAGAACCGTGTCAATGGATTCAACAGACGGCCTAGTTAGAAACACAAAAGTTATAGATACAACAGAGCCAATAATGGTTCCCGTGGGAGAAGAAGTTCTGGGGAGAATGATAAATGTAATTGGCGAACCAATAGATGGTGGTGGTCCGGTTAAAGCAAAAGAAAAATATCCAATTCATCGCCAGGCTCCATTATTTGAAAATCTTTCAACTGATGAGGAAATTCTTGAAACAGGGATCAAGGTAATTGACCTTATTGAGCCTTATTCTAAAGGTGGAAAGATTGGGCTATTTGGTGGTGCCGGTGTTGGAAAAACAGTTCTTATCCAGGAGCTTATCAGGAATATTGCAATTGAACATGGTGGCTATTCTGTCTTTTCCGGAGTAGGTGAGAGAACCCGGGAAGGAAATGACCTTTGGTTAGAAATGAAAGAATCGGGTGTTATTGAAAAAACAGCACTAGTATTCGGCCAAATGAATGAACCACCGGGGGCCCGGCAGAGGGTTGGGCTTACAGGACTTAGTATTGCGGAATATTTTAGAGATGTTGCCAAGAAAGACGTGCTTTTGTTTATTGATAATATTTTCCGTTTCACGCAGGCAGGATCAGAAGTTTCAGCACTTCTGGGAAGGATGCCGTCAGCGGTAGGATACCAACCTACTTTGGCAACAGAAATGGGTAATCTTCAAGAGAGAATTACCTCTACAAAAGACGGTTCAATTACATCAATCCAGGCTGTATATGTTCCAGCAGATGATCTGACAGACCCGGCTCCAGCAACAACCTTTGCTCATCTTGATGCGACAACCGTGCTTTCCAGAAGAATTGTAGAACTTGGTATCTATCCTGCTGTTGATCCGCTTGATTCAACAAGTAGAATTCTGGATCCACAAATTATTGGTGAAGAACATTACAAAGTTGCGCGTGAAACGCAGCGAGTAATCCAAAAATATAAAGACTTACAAGATATTATAGCAATTCTTGGAATGGACGAGCTTTCTGAAGAAGATAAGATTGTCGTTAGCAGGGCACGTAAATTAGAGAGATTCTTCTCTCAGCCATTCTTTGTAGCAGAACAATTTATTAATACTTCTGGAGTTTATGTTTCGCTCAAAGAAACAATTTCCGGATTCAAGGCAATTCTTGATGGCGAGTGCGATAGTTGGCCAGAGCAGGCATTTCTCTATGTTGGAAATATTGAATTAGCCGAAGAGAAAATGAACAATTTGAAGAAAGGGAAATAGTTTAAGGTATGAGTAAAATTCATATTAAAGTTATTCAGCCAACTCAGATCAGGATTGATAAAGAATATGACCATGTAATTGTTCCTGGTGTAGATGGTGATTTTGGGATATCTTTCGATCACACACCGTTCATTACTAAGATCAGAACAGGTGTTCTCCAACTTTTCCAAAATAATATATGCGAAGAATATGCGATACACGATGGGTTTGTTACGGTGGAAAACAATGTTATAAAAATTGTTTGTGATACTATTGAAAGGAAAGATGAAATAGATATTGTACGTGCCAAAGCATCAAAAGAACGTGCAGAGAAACGTCTTAAAAGTTCAAAAGAGAACATAAACTTTAGGCGTGCAGAAGCCTCATTAAAAAAAGCTTTGGTCCGATTGGAATTAAATTCTAAGTAAAAAAATAAAAGGGTGGCTATGTTCACCCTTTTTTAATAAAGGTGTTAGGATAAAAAATGAAAATCAGATATTTTTTGTTTTTTCTACTTGTAATAATAATTTCATGTACGGAGAAAAAAGAGAATGAAATTCAAAATAATATAGAACTGAAAATTATTAAAGCAGATACATTAGAAAAAATAATTCAACCAGAAAAACAAATAATTATAATAGAACAACCCAAACAAGATATTACAAAAAAAATGGAATATAAAAAGTTTACAAAAGGTATATATTTGACAGCATATACTATTAACACACCCAAATATTATACAATATTAGATAGTGCTGAAGCAGCCGGAATAAATACCTTAATTTTTGATCTTAAAAATATGAATGGGCACATTTTCCTTAGAATGCAGAAAACAGGCTTTCTGACGAGCGAAAACATTAAACCGATCGTTGACATTGAAGAAGTAGTTAAAACCGCTCACGAGCGAAATATGAGAGCCGTTGCCAGGGTGGTAATGTTCCATGATCAGCTAACTGCGCAACGAGATTCAACCTTAAGACCCGAAAATATAGATGGTGAAGTCTGGAAAGAAAGTAAAAGAAAAAAAGCTTCATGGTTAGATTCATCAAACCTTCAAGTTCAAAATACACTTTTGGATATTATTGAGGTAATTGCGAAAAAAGGTGTAGATGAAATTCAAATGGATTATGTACGTTTTCCAACACAGGGAAAAATTTCAGAAGCTGTTTTTGCATTTCAAAAAGAAGATTCGCTTAAAGCCAAAACCGATTCAACATATATTTTTAGACAAAAATCTGACATTATTATGAATTTTGTTTCAAGAGCAAAAATGATATGTGATAAGTATAATGTAACATTAACTGCAGATGTATTTGCTATAGTATCATGGCAGAGATTTGCCGACATTAATGCTACCGGACAAGATATAGAGAAGATGACTAAACATCTTAACGCAATTCACCCAATGATCTATTCATCGCATTTCGCTAAAGATTTTGGATACAGAGAAAATCTACACAACGAACCCTATTTTATCGTCTATAAAGGAAGTGTCTTATCGAAGAAATATGCTGATAGTAATTGCAGGATAATCCCATATATTCAATCAAATTCATGGAAGGTTAATTATGGATATGATTACATAGCCGGACAAATCCAGGCAGTTATTGATTCTGATTCTGATGGATATATTCTTTGGAATGCATCTAATAGATATTATCAAACTTTCAGATGGATTAAAGATTTTGATAACCTGAACTAATGTTTCACGTGAAACTATAGGTTTATTTTAACACGTTTTTTGTTAAAACAGCAACAATCTCTTCGTTGAATTTCGCATTACTTAATGTATTTAAGGTATCTTCGCTCATTAATAATTTTGAAATATAAGAAATCGAAAAAAGGTGTTGAATGTCATCATGCAATAATAGCATAAAAAAGAGATTCACAGGTTTATTATCAATAGCGTCAAACTCAATGCCCTCAGCTGATCTTCCAAAAATTATGCTTGGTTTTTTTATCTTAGAAGGATGTAAATGTCTGGGATGCAATAAGGCTACACCTTTCCCAATTGCAGTAGATACTAATTCTTCTCTTGCAACAACTACTTGATAAAGCCATCGATGATCTCGAACAATTTTTAGATCTTTTGCTTTCTTTGACATCTCACCAATTGCTTCATATTTATTATCTGCTGCAAAATCTAAATAGATGAATTTTGGTTTGAAATAATCAGAAAATTTACACACTGATCTTTTAAGTGCTAGATGTTCCACTTCCCTCTCGTTGAGATTTGCTAACCATTCATCTACATCTGCTTTCTCAATTTTATATGTGTTGCCTACTTTCTTTGCAGAAAATATCTTGCTTTTTGTCATCTCCTTGATGACAGAATCGGTAACCTTTAAGTATGCTGCTGCTTGTCGTAATGTTAAATACTCTTTTGCCATAATTGATTCCTTAATATTTATTTTTATTGGAACTCTTATCTCATTTATAAATATATCTGTCAAGTATTAGAGAGTATTTTCTTGACAGATATACAATGAGAAGATTGCTAAATTCATGAATTTTAAATTAATATTATTTGTAAGTTTGCTTGTAACTAGTTGTAGCTATTCCGTCTATACCAGTGGTTATCCGCATCTAAAAACGGTCATGATTCTGCCTATCGAAAACCAAACTAGCAATTATGATTTTAGAGATACTGTTTTTAATTCTATTGTTGATAGCTATGAATCGGATGGACGCCTTAAATTGGTTGGTATGTCTCCGGACTGTCAATTGGAATGCAGTATTCTGGATTATTCAAATAAAATCGTTGCCTATTCAGGATCCTCGATCGATGAATATGAGGTCAGAGTTTTATTTTCTGTAATATTTTCTGATCTTAAGAAAAATCAAATTCTCTGGCAAAACAATTCATTAATGCAATCTGAGCGATATTCTCTTTCTGATGAAAACAGTTTGTTTAAAAGCGAAGTTGAGGCACAGGAAGAGATCACGAATAAACTTTTTGATTCAATAATGAAGAATACCTTAGAAGAATGGTAAGAATTAATAAATATCTAGCGCAATGCAATTTGGGATCTCGAAGATCAGTCGAAAAGCTGATTTTAGATGGCAAAATACGAGTAAACGATAAAGTGGATATTAATCTTTCCTTACAAATTGACCCTAAAATTGATGTTATAACTTATGAAGGAAAAAAAATAATTCCTAAAAAAGAGAATATTTATTTGATGTTGAATAAACCTAAGAAATATCTTGTAACAAAAAAAGATGATTTCGATAGAAGGCTTATATTTGATCTTTTACCCGATTTTGGGACTAATTTATTTTATATTGGAAGATTAGATTATATGTCTGAGGGGCTTCTTCTTCTTACAAATGATGGTGATTTTGCAGAAAAAATAATTCACCCGAAGTACAAATTGCAAAAAATGTACAAAGTAAAGATCAAAGGTAAGATAACAGATGAGAATATTGAAAAACTTAGAAAAGGAATCGTTTTAAATGGAAAGAAAACAAAACCCGCTATTATCTTTGTGAATAGTGTAAAAAATAGCACAACAACCCTAAAAATTACTATCTTTGAAGGAAGAAAAAGACAAATTCGTTATATGCTTAAAAGCGTAGGTTCAGAAGTGTTGGAGTTAAAAAGATTACAAATTGGAAATGTAAAGTTAAACAAACTTCCTTTAGGAATGTGGCGGATGCTCAAACCTTCTGAGGTAATGTCGTTGCTTAATACAAGCAAAACAAATACCAAAAGGAAATAAAATGAAAATCGGTTTAATTGGTTTACAAAATTCAGGAAAAACAACTATCTTTAATACGCTTACCGGATTAGAAGCTGAAATAACATCCTATTCCTCTCAAAAAATTGAACCAAATCAAGGAATTGTACAGGTAGAAGATGAACGAGTTGAAAAACTTGCAGAAATGTACAATCCCAAAAAAACTATTTTTGCAACCATTGAATATATTGATTTTGTTGGACTTACCGGAAACAAAAGTAAAAATGATGCATTTAGCGGCTCTGGAATGGGATTGGTTAAAACTGCCGACGCTCTGGCATTGGTTGTTCGTAATTTTAATGACCCAACTTCGGGAAATGTGCCCAATCCGGTTATTGATGTAGATTCAATTGAATCTGACATGATTATCTCAGATTTGATAATTGCAGAAAAAAGACTTGAAAAAGTAGAATTAAGTAAAAAAAGAGGAATCAAAGACGCTTCATTGCAGATAGAAGAAAAGGCATTGTTAAAGATAATTGCGCATCTTGAAGATTCAAATACAATTCGTACACTAAACCTTGCCAGTGATGAAGAAAAGGCTGTCCGCGGATTTCAATTCATTACACAAAAGCCCTTGATGATAATTCTCAATTCAGATGAAAATAATTTTGGGAATAGTGATTCTGTAATAAATGAATTAAATACACTTTATAAAGTTATTGAATTTGCTGGAACTTTTGAAATGGAACTGAATAATTTAGCTGAAGAAGAAGCAATTGAATTCATGCAGGATATGAACATTAGTGAATCTGGCAGGGATAGACTTACGAAATTTTCTTATGAACTTCTTGGTTATTGTAGTTTTTTCACAGTAGGTGAGGATGAAGTTCGAGCATGGACAATTACAAAAGGTGATGATGCGGTAGAAGCTGCTGGTAAGATTCATTCTGATCTAGCGCGAGGCTTTATACGTGCAGAGTGCTTTTCCTACAACGATCTGATGCAATGTGGCAGTGAAAAAGCTGTAAGAGAAAAAGGATTGTTCCGACTTGAAGGGAAAAAATATATTGTCCAGGATGGAGATATTATAAATATTAGGTTTAGTGTATAGAAATAATTCTTCAAATCAGCAATATTATCAAATGATGATCTAAATGAGGTAAAAATGAATAATTTAGAAAAGAAGAAATTTATTCAAATATTTTTTGGAATAATAATATTACTTTTTTCAGTATTGTTTCTTGTAGCAATAACAGAACCACTCATGCAAATAGTATTAGATTACCAGATTTTACAAAAAGCTAATATGAATATTTTCAAATTTATTAAATTAGATTTTCCTGCAGTATCAAATCCAATAGGACCATTTGGCGCATTCTTCGGTTTTTGGTTTGCTATTATTTTCGGAAAATTCTTTAGCATCTCTTTACTTATTGGAGGCTTGTTTTTAGGATTCTTCATGATCTTCCTTAAAAAAGAAAGGCATTCATATTCGCGAGTAGTTAGTTTTATTATATTCGCATTCTTTGCAAATATAGGTTCATTTGTAATAAATCCAAATAACCTAGATGCTGCGGGAATAACTCCTTGGAAATTCTATAGTTTTCTAGAAAACATTTTTGATCGTACAGGAACTGGTATTATCTCTGCAGCTGTAGTATTGATCTCGCTTATCTTCATTTTTGATCTTGAGAATATTCAGAAATTCTTTGTATTTGTTGCGATCAAGATAGGGAATGGGATCAAAGCATTATTCTCCATTACATTCTCTAACAGATCTAAAAAAATAAAGAAACCTAAGAAAACTAAAAAGAAAAAAACACCAAAGATCACTGACCATATATCTAGAAAAAAGGGACAAGAAAAATTTAAGAAACCAATTATCCCTCCTCAGAAGATGACTCAAAACAAAGATGAAATTAATGATACACTTATAGAATACGCTGTACCAGATGTTGTTCGCTTTCTCTCTAGTGTTCAGCCATCTAAAGAAGATAGAGATGAAATTCAAAGAGATATAAATATTGTTAGCGGAATTCTTATTGATAAACTCGCTGAATTTGGTGTTAAAGCAGAAGTTAAAAATGTAAATATTGGGCCTATAATCACCCAATACGAAATTGAACCTGCACCAGGTGTTAAGGTTAATAAATTCCATGCACTTGCAGATGACCTGGCTCTCGCTATCAAAGCTAAAAGTATTCGTATTCAGGCTCCAATCCCTGGTCGTGGACTGGTTGGAATTGAAATTCCTAATAGCAGCAGAGATACAATTTATTTAAAAGATATTCTTGAATCTGATGAAATGAAAAGCTTTAAAGGAAATATAGCGTTAGGTCTTGGAAAGGATATTGCAGGGAATCCAGTAATAGCTGACCTTGCTGCAATGCCGCACTTACTGATAGCTGGAGCAACCGGAACAGGTAAAAGTGTGTGTATAAATACAATAATTAATAGTATTATATTCCGTATGAAGCCGGAAGAGATCCGCTTTATCATGATTGATCCCAAAAGGATCGAGCTCTCTATTTATGAGGGAATTCCACACTTGATCCAGAATGTGGTGACTGATAACGATGATGCGCTAAAAGTTTTACAGTGGTGTGTTTACGAAATGGAAAAACGCTATGAACTTCTACAGAAACATAAAGTTAAAAATATTGCTTTGTATAATAAACAAGTGAAAGAATTACTAAAAAAGAGTAAGAAAACCGAAGAATCGGAGACCGAGGATAAACCAATCCCTTATATTGTTATTGTTGTGGATGAGCTCGCAGATTTGATCATGACAATAGGTAAAGATGTAGAAAGACTTATAACAAGACTTGCTCAAATGGCAAGAGCAATTGGAATTCATCTGATCCTTGCTACACAGCGTCCTTCAACTCAGGTCCTCACGGGAATTATTAAAGCGAATATTCCATCCAGGATTGCTTTTAAAGTTCCAACCAAAATTGATTCCAGAGTTATTCTTGATAGCAATGGTGCTGATAAATTGTTGGGGAATGGTGATAGTCTTTACAGTTCTACAGGTGTTGGTGGAATGCAGAGGATCCATGGGGCATATATCGAACCATCAGAAATTCTCGATATTACAAAATACCTTCTTACTCAGCCTAAACCTGAACAACAAATTAAGATAATTAATGATGAAGATGTTTTCCAGGGAAGTTTTGATTATGATGATGAACTTTTCCCGGAAGCAGCTGTAGCAATCGTTTCTGCGGGATCTGCATCGGTATCCATGCTGCAAAGACATTTCAAGATAGGTTATGCTCGCGCTGGAAGACTTATAGATATGATGGAGCAAGCCGGTATTGTAGGTCCGCATGTGGGAAGTAAATCCAGAGAAGTTTTGGCATCTGAGGAGGATATGAAAATTTATGGTTACTTATCTGAATAAGATATTACTTTTCATTCTGCTTCCAATCTTGTTAATTGCATCTGAGAAATCCTTAGACACAATATATGAAGATGTGCTTATAACTTACTCTACTATAAATACTTACGAGACTTATTTTGTGCAAGATAATTACTGGGAAGAAATTGATGTTTATAACAGTTCGGAAGGGAAATTATATTATGATAAAGAAAACCTTCTTATGGATTATTCCGAACCGATTGGGCAAAAACTTCTAATTAATGAAAATAATATGACGATGTATGATCCGGTTTCCGAACAAGCAATTATTTCCGATAAGATCGAAATAGAATTTAGGCCCGATAAGCTCATCTCTCATTATTGGGATATGTCAGAAAAGGAGCTTATTGACCAATTTAATAGTACGATCAGAATTAAATTACTGACACCAGAAGAAGAAAAAATAATAATTACAATCTCAAATAATGTTGTCACAGAATTTAATATTATAGATAAAAATGGAAATTTTGTTATCTACAAATTCTCTGATATTCAGATCAATAAAGCATTGCCCGACAAAATTTTTGAATTGATTTTACCCAAAGGCACAAATATTATCGACACGCGAAGTAATAAATAAACTAAAATACAAAAATAAAGATTATATTATTCTTTGGAGGATATTATGATTGCGCTAATTATGGCAGGTGGTATTGGAACCCGATTCTGGCCTCTAAGTAGAGAATCAAATCCCAAACAATTTTTAAACATCATTTCAGAAGACTCAATGCTTCAAATGACCGCTAAACGTCTTCAGCCTAAAATTAATATTAAAGATATTTACATTGTAACAGCAAGTTCTCAGGTTGAACTTACCAGAAAACATTTGCCCTGTCTTCCACAGGAAAATATAATCATTGAACCTTTTGGTATGAACACTGCACCATGTATTGCTCTCAGTGCTCAATATCTCGCCCGTAAGTACGATAAAACAGAAAAGATGATAGTATTGCCGGCTGACCATTTAATCGCACTTAACGATGATTTTTTGGCTTCTCTCGAAATTGGAGAAGATGCTGCTAATAAGAATAATTTGGTTACGTTTGGAATTAAACCGGATTATCCAGCTACCGGTTATGGCTACATTGAGGCAGGAAAAAAAATAGAACAAAAAATGTTCTACGTGAAACAATTTAAGGAAAAACCGGATCTGGCGACAGCTAAACAATTCTTAAGCTCGGGTAATTTCTTTTGGAACAGCGGAATGTTCATGTGGAAGATCGAAACTATTTTAAATGCCTACAAAGAGTATCTTCCTAAGGTTTCACAAGTATTAGAAAAAATCAATGCCAGGTGGGATGAAGATGGGGTCAAAGCTAATATCTCTTCCGAATATGCGCTAATGCCAAAGATACCGGTTGATATTGGAATAATGGAGCAAGCAGAAAAGAGAATTGTGATTCCTGTAGATTACGGCTGGAGCGATGTTGGCAGTTGGAAAGCACTTTACAAGATTTCCGATAAAGATGAAAATAATAATGTTATTAATTGTGAATACGAAGTAATTGACAGCAATAATAATTATATAAATTCAAAGAAGTTTGTTGCCCTCATTGGAGTTGATGATCTGGTAGTTGTGGAAAGTGAAGATGCACTTCTCATTAGCAAAATAGATCGCAGTGAAGATGTAAAAAATATTGTAGAAAAACTGAAAAAGGAAGGAAAAGAAGAATTATTATAAAACTTGAACTAAGTTGGCGTTAGCCAATCTTGGCCTAAGTTGTTTTATCTGTTTTAACTTACGTTGAACAGGAGGTTGTAATGAAAAGCCTGATACTTATTTT
>Ga0164313_10002754_pt1 | contig 15698 bp, 6 predicted proteins | sample GuaBasSedimGuay4_FD_113735 | JGI IMG/M metagenome (GOLD analysis project Ga0164313, IMG submission 113735) | Subseafloor sediment microbial communities from Guaymas Basin, Gulf of California, Mexico - Guay4, Core 4569-4, 0-3 cm | ecosystem: Environmental > Aquatic > Marine > Hydrothermal vents >... | reverse complement strand
TGGCCGTGACCGGGCCGCGATGGTAGCCAACGTGGTGACCTTTCGCGGCAAAGGTGCGCTGCGGGCGGTAGGCAAGGTGCTGGGGGCAAGTGAGATCCTGTTGAGTCAAATGTCGAAGATCGCCAGTAGCCGGTACTATCGTGGCGCCGGTACCGAAAATATCGTCAGGGCATTGAAAAACGATTACGAACAGCAAAACCCAGAGGGCAAAAAGATAAGCTGGAAGTTATGGATGCAACTCAGCGATAAGCTGCATAGTTTTCCACGACACCTCGGCATTCATTCGGGCGGTTTCATGCTCGCCGATAAACCACTCAATTGCCTGTTGCCGCAGGAGCCGGCCAGCATGCCAGGGCGTAGCGTGATTCAATGGAGCAAGGAGGATATCGAGGCGCTTGGTTTTTTCAAGATCGATATATTAAGCCTCGGCATGTTGAGTGCGATACAAAAATGCTTTGACTATGTAGATTTTTATTACCAGCAGACGCTGAGCCTGCATACGCTTCCCGACGACGATAAAGCGACTTACCAGATGATTCAGAAAGCTGATACAGTCGGCACTTTTCAAATTGAATCGCGCGCGCAAATGTCGATGTTGCCACGCTTAAAGCCAGCCTGTTTTTATGACCTGGTGATCGAAGTGGCTATCATCCGACCCGGCCCGATTCAGGGTAAGGTGATACATCCTTACCTGGCAAGGCGTGAAGGGCTCGAACCGGTGACTTATGCGGACGAACGACTGCGGCCGATACTCGAACGTACACTGGGTATTGCGATATTCCAGGAGCAGGCCATGCGTATCGCCATTGCAGTAGGCAATTTTACCCCGGGCGAAGCCAATGAGTTACGTAAAAAAATAGGTGCCTGGGGGATTAAGGATTTCAATCGTGATTTATTACCGCTGTTACAAAAGCTTGAAAGTGGAATGCGGCAAAACGGTATCAGTCCCGAATTCGCCGAGCAGATACTCGGGCAGATGAGAGGTTTTGCCGAGTACGGCTTTCCTGAGTCCCACGCGGTTTCTTTTTCACTGATTGCCTATGCCTCCTGTTACCTGAAGTGTCATTACCCCGCGGCATTTTATACCTCGGTGTTGAATTCACAGCCAATGGGGTTTTACTCACCCCATGCATTGCTGCAGAGCGCAAAACGTGAGGGCATCAAGATCTTGCCGTTATCATTGAATTTCTCGAACTGGGACCATGGTCTGGAAAAACCGGCCGATGAGGCGGATTATGCAATCCGACTGGGCTTTCGTCTGGTCAACGGCCTGCCCCAATCGACGGTAGACGGGTTTCTGCAGGTACGATCACAAACAGGACCATGGTATAGCTTTGAACATTTCGTGCGCAGCAACCGGTTAGCGCGAGATGATTTAACGGTGCTGGCTGGCACTGATGTTTTTAATGAGCTGGGGCGTGATCGATCCGATGCAATCTGGCAGGCCGAAGCCGCGCCTTTCCAACCGTTGCTCGATGACCAGGAGACGCCGCTCAGATGGAAAGCGGAACAGTCGCTGGAGCGAATCCAGAAAGACTTCAAATCCTTTAAAACCAGCCTTGCCGACCATCCGGTTGCGGTAATCAAGCAACAGCAATGGCCATTCAGGGTCGCGTTACAGCGTTTTTCACTTTCCAGTGAGCTGACTTCGCTGGCGCCGGATTCGGATGTTTTTGCGTTTGGCATGGTGCTGGTGAAACAGTCGCCGGGCTCGGCAAAGGGCATGGTATTTGTCACCCTGGAAGACGAGAAAGGTTTTTTTAACCTGGCATTTACGCCGCAGATCTATACCCGGTTTTACCGCCAGATCGATCATCAACCTTATCTCTGCGTGGTCGGCAAGCTACAACGCGTAAATGAATCGCACTCGATCCTGGTCAAGCGGGTTTTCGAAGCCGATAACAGTGCCCGCCTGTTAGCAATGCGCGGGCGACATCAAAAGCAAGACGATCAAACCGTGACCCCGATAGAGCTAATCAAACCGCGCGCATTTCATTGACTCCCTACCCCGAAGTTTTAAACGAAGATGATAAAAGAAAGCAGACTTTCACCAATTTTCCATACGGTCGCGAACACAGGTATGCCCATAAAATTCAAACCGACCAGCGCAAGTAGTGCGTAAACCCCGTAGCGCTGGTTGTAACGCATATACTGAATAGCCATCTTGCGGGGTAGAAAGTATGGCAGTATATAGTGACCGTCCAGGGGCCCGATCGGAATCAGGTTAAATAACATCAACAACAGGTTGATCAAAGCCAGAAAAGTAAAAAAGAAATATGGGCCCTGGCCTTGAAGCAGCGACCAGCCAGCCTGCAATCCAAGCTGATAAAAGTTTATCACCACGATTGCAAGTATCAGATTCATCGCTGGCCCCGCGGCAGCAACCCATAGGGTGGCCCAGGGTGAAGTAAATTTGGCGGGATTGGTTGGCACGGGTTTGGCGTAACCGAAGCCGATCAGGACGACCATCAGCAATCCAACAGGATCGATGTGTGCCAGTGGGTTGAGAGTTAAGCGACCTGCTTTCTCGGCAGTATCGTCACCATAAAATTTGGCTACGATGCCATGCCCGTATTCATGAAAAGTCAGTGACAATATCAACGCGGTAATGATCAATATAAACAACGAATATTGTTGCTGTAGCAATAGTTGAAACATTGAACGATTAGCCGAAGTCGATGCGTAATTTAAAAATCATGATTCATTAGGTATATCTTTATTGATCTTATGATCAATATTAGGGTCGCCGAATACTTCATCTTCATCCTCCTCGTCGGGCTCTTCTACCAGGCTGAGACCATCGAAGGCGTCTTCACCGCCACCGCTAGCCTCGCCTTTTTTACCAAGCTCAATGCGAAGCCGTAAATTATTTTCGGCATCCGCGTTTTTGAGGGCCTCTTCAAGAGTGATCTTGCCATCATTATACAGATGATAGAGCGCGGTATCGAAGGTTTGCATGCCCATGCCCTCGGACTTCTGCATTACTTCCTTAATTTCGGTGACCGCACCCTTCAGAATTAAATCGGCGACACGACCCGAATTCAACAGAATCTCAATAGCGGCACAGCGTTTATCGTCGACCGTGCGAATTAAGCGTTGTGATACGAATGCCTGTAGATTAATCGACAAATCACTGAGCAACTGTGTTCGACGTTCCTCGGGGAAGAAATTTATTATCCGATCGAGTGCCTGATTGGCGTTGTTGGCGTGTAGTGTGGAAATAGCCAGGTGACCGGTCTCGGCAAATGCGAGCGCATGTTCCATGGTTTCGCGATCGCGAATCTCACCGATTAGGATAACATCCGGTGCCTGCCGCAGGGTATTTTTGAGGGCATCGGCGAAGGAGTCGGTGTCGACGCCGACTTCACGCTGGTTAATGATACAACCCTTATGCGGATGGATGTATTCGATAGGGTCCTCGATGGTGATGATATGACCCCGGGAGTTAATATTGCGATGATTAATCAGGGCGGCGAGTGAAGTTGACTTACCCGACCCCGTTCCACCGACAAATAGAACTAAACCGCGCTTGGCCATAACGACCTTGGTGAGCACCTCCGGTAGTCCCAGGTCTTCGATTAGAGGTATCTCCGTAACGATATTGCGGATTACCATTGCCGTTTCATTTCGCTGTTTGAATATATTAACGCGGAAACGGCCAATTTCGTGCAGCGATAGCGCCAGGTTCATTTCCGGTTTTTCGCTAAATTCCTTTTTTTGCTTTTCATTCATGATTTCCAGCGCCAGGGTGTTAACCCAACCGGCTGGCGCAGGATCTTTACCCAGCGGTGTTAGTACGCCATTGAATTTTCCGCTTACGCGCGCGCCGGTCGAAAAATACAGGTCGGAGCCGTCTTTTTCGGCAAGAATTTTTAGATAGGGAGTTACTTTCATAAATTTGGCTTCGATGCTGGTGAACGGAATAATTATAGCTTAAGTATGCAATGAACAATATTACATAAGTCGTTGTAAATCATGAAAACCGACTATAATCTTTCTGTTCGGGTTTATTTTAAACATTGATTAAATGTTTGATTCTGAAACATAGACTTTAGTACAAAAAGGAATGGTTATTGAATCTTAAGCGCTCTTGTTAGCATAGATTTCCTGGCGGTTCTGGGCTATAGCCCAGGTTTTGTAGTCGAATCCCGACGAAATCGAGCGTCCATAGTAACAATTAAGCCGCTCCTGATTCGTTAGCGTGTCGTTTTAAATATCAATTAAGGTAAGAATGTAGTGTCGCAGGACTTGATAAGCCGATATAACCATACCGTTCGAATTCCGTTTCATAACAATGAAATGGAGACCCGGTATCAACAGACGCACCAATCCCCGAGCCGCCGTTCGGGCGTGTTTGCTTTTGGCATCTTATTGATACTCAACCTGGTTTTTGCCTACCTTGAATATCGGGCTTTCGGCCTCGAAATCTCGGAACCTCTGTATGGTTACCTTGCGGTGTCGGCATTGGCGCTGGTTAATCTACTACTCTGTCAGCTACAGCCGAATTCCTACCAGCTTGGTTTACGCTTAATAATAAACGGTGTAGCCAGTATGAGTTGTGTAATCTGGGCGGTTTATCTGCAGAAATATAGCGCCTACCATTCGCTTGAATTCAGTTTGCTGATCGTCTGGCTAGGTTGTTTGAACGTTACCCGTGCTCTCAATACTATCCTGACAGCCGTGGTGATGGCTGCTGGATTTATTTTCGTCCTGTACCTGACCGAAATCTCCAGTTTCTGGATTGGCCTGGTTACGATTATGTTGCTAGCTGCCGTGGTTGTCAGCGCTTACCTGGCTTATATTCTTGAGCGCCAGCGCCGTTTGTCATTCCTGCAATCATCTACTATTCAAGATATGACCAGGCGTCAGGAAACCTGGGCCTTTACCTTGATCGATCTCGACATGGCCCTGGGAGGGATTACCGAGTTTAACGAAATGATAAGCTTGCTGGAAAAGCACCTGGAAAAGGTTATAGATTTCGATTCCTATATCCTTACCGCCCTGGGTGGAAAGGGACCCAAGCCCGTCCCCGATGAAATCGACGGAACCCTTTTTCAAAGCGAAGATAGGACACTCTGGTCTGAAGAGATTCTGGGTAAACTAACCCAGACCCGCCAGGCAACCATTAGCTCCGAGCATGAAATAGTCAAAGGCAGACTGGGTGGTAAAAGGAAGAAGTTTCTGTCTTATCGAATGGATATCCCGGTTTTTAATGAGTCCAGCATGATGGGTGTTATTGCCCTGCGGCGATCTTCTGCGCCTTTTAACGACCTGGACACTATAGCCAGTGTGAGTATTGCCAGCCAGGCCATGTTGATTTTTAAACGGACAGGGAAGAATTCAGCGGTGATTATGCAAGCACCGGCTCCGGTTCCAGAAATAGATAAACCTGACGCCGCCCTGTCAAAAATAGCGACATCGCAATCGACGGATATGGAGGTTACCGACCAGAGTTTTAGTGATTACGATGGGCTCATAGCATCGACTAACGCGATGAAAAAGGCCAAAAGAATTCAGGATAAAGCGAAGAAAACCATTACCCTGCTAAGTCGAGAGAACGCAGACAAGATAGCAATCGATAAGTATCGTACGGCTATTGTTGAAGGTGACCCGCTCTCGGTGGTAATTATCGAAGTCGATGGGTTACCCAAATTGCGGGAGGAAGATGGTGATCATGTTGCCTACAAGGTATTTGCCGCAATCGTCAAATACATCTTCTCCAGGGTCGACAAGGAAAACGATGTGCTCGGGCGTTACGGTCAGAATGGTCTCAGTATATTAATGCCTAATGTTGACATGAATGCGGCCGAAAAATTTTCCGAGAAGATTCGGCTGGCCGTATCTGAAACAAAATACAAGACTGCCTATGGTGAAAAGTCTGCAACCCTGAGCATAGGTGTGGCATCCATGACCGACGAAACCAGTGATTACGGTACAATGGTAAAGCGCGCAGATATGGCATTATTCGTTGCCAAGAAGAATGGTCGTAATTGCGTCAAGGTTCGTTTGTAGGATTATTTGTTGAACCCGCCCAGACGCACACTGGGAAAAGTGCTAGTGTGCGATACAGTTAAGAATTGATCTGAAACCCCAAATCCAAATAATCGAAAACCGATGAATTGTGCGCTTAAAAAGGTTAAGGTGCGATTTTTCTCGGACGGATATTATGCACCCTGATCACTGGCTGGATCGATGGAAACAAAATAGAATCGGTTTTCATGAGACCAGGGTTAATCCGTATCTGCCCCAATACCTGCCCCAATTTAACCTGAAGCCTGGAGATACTATCTTTCTGCCTCTTTGTGGCAAGGCGCTTGATATTGCCTGGTTGGCAGAGCAGGGTTTCCAGGTAATAGGAATCGAGCTCTCGGAAATAGCGATCATATCCTTTTTTACTGAACAGGGTTTAGCATACCAGCAATTCGAAACCGACCAGTTTGTCCTGCGCAAGAGTGGAAATATCAGTCTAATTCAGGGTGATTTTTTTGCACTGGAACGGGAACAGCTCGCTGGCTGCAAAATGGTTTACGACCGCGCCTCGCTGATCGCTATGGATGAGAATAATCGTGATCGTTATTGTGCGCATATGCGTTCTATTATCCCCGTTGATGCCGACATGCTGTTGATCACCCTGGAATATGAACAGGCACAGATGAACGGGCCGCCTTTTACGGTTTTACAGCAGGAGGTCGAGCAGCATTATGCGGCTCATTATGCAGTCGAGGTTCTGGAGCAAAACAATGTGATTGACGAAAGACCTCGTTGGCGTGACCAGGGGCTGACGCATTTAGTCGAATCGGTTTACCGATTGAACAAGTCAGTTTCACCATGATATTTATACGTACCTGCCCAGGGCTAATATGAAATACCGGGGAAATTTGCACAAAATGCATAGCCGGCTAGAGGATTCAGTCGTTTATGAACTGGAGCTTGGCGGGCAAACCCTGACTCTGAACGACTGCATCGGTAAAACTACACGGATCGAATACCTGCAGGAAATCGAGTGTATCCATTGCGGGCGAATTATCAAAAAAAGCTTTAACCAGGGCTACTGCTACCCCTGTTTCAGCAGTCTGGCCCAGTGTGATCTCTGTATCATGTCTCCCGAAAAATGCCATTATCATCTGGGTACCTGTCGTGAGCCGGAATGGGGCCTGTCGTACTGCATGAAACCGCATATCGTGTATCTGTCGAATACCTCCGGAGTCAAGGTGGGTATCACGCGCGAAAGTCAGTTGCCGACCCGCTGGGTTGACCAGGGAGCGCTGCAGGCCTTGCCGATACTACGGGTATCCAAACGTTATTATTCAGGTTTAATCGAAACCGCCTTTAAAAAACACATTAGTGACAGGACCAACTGGCGCACCATGTTGAAAAATGAAGTCGAGCTCCTGGATTTGTATGCCCTGTTCGAGTCTTTATGGCCAGAGGTGGCGTCGGAAATCGATGATGAAGTTAAAAATGACGTCGAAGTCATCGCTAGCCCGGACCAGTTGCAGAATTTTAACTTTCCCGCGCGTCAGTACCCGAGCAAGATCGTGAGCTTTAACCTGGATAAATCACCGGTAGTCGAGGGCCAGCTGGACGCGGTAAAGGGTCAATACCTGATACTGGATACCGGGGTTATCAATATTCGTAAATATGCCGGTTATCTTGTCGACATAACCCTGTCATGAGTGGGGCGGTACCTACTCAAATCAAACTGCATCAAAAATCCCGCCTGCTCGAAATTCATTTCGATGACGCCACCAGCTATGAATTGCCCTGTGAGTACCAGAGGGTGTTTTCGCCCTCGGCCGAAGTAAGGGGCTGCTAGCCCGGAAGTCCTTCGGCTATTTTCCTTACCAGGCCTGGTAAGGAAAATAGCCGAAGGACTTCCGGGCTAGCAGCCCCTTACTTCGGCCGAGGGCGAAAACACCCTCTGGTACTCACAGGGCAATTCATAGCTGGTGGCGTCATCGAAATGAATTTCGAGCAGGCGGGATTTTTGATGCAGTTTGATTTGAGTAGGTACCGCCCCACTCATGACAGGGTTATGTCGACAAGATAACCGGCATATTTACGAATATTGATAACCCCGGTATCCAGTATCAGGTATTGACCCTTTACCGCGTCCAGCTGGCCCTCGACTACCGGTGATTTATCCAGGTTAAAGCTCACGATCTTGCTCGGGTACTGACGCGCGGGAAAGTTAAAATTCTGCAACTGGTCCGGGCTAGCGATGACTTCGACGTCATTTTTAACTTCATCATCGATTTCCGACGCCACCTCTGGCCATAAAGACTCGAACAGGGCATACAAATCCAGGAGCTCGACTTCATTTTTCAACATGGTGCGCCAGTTGGTCCTGTCACTAATGTGTTTTTTAAAGGCGGTTTCGATTAAACCTGAATAATAACGTTTGGATACCCGTAGTATCGGCAAGGCCTGCAGCGCTCCCTGGTCAACCCAGCGGGTCGGCAACTGACTTTCGCGCGTGATACCCACCTTGACTCCGGAGGTATTCGACAGATACACGATATGCGGTTTCATGCAGTACGACAGGCCCCATTCCGGCTCACGACAGGTACCCAGATGATAATGGCATTTTTCGGGAGACATGATACAGAGATCACACTGGGCCAGACTGCTGAAACAGGGGTAGCAGTAGCCCTGGTTAAAGCTTTTTTTGATAATTCGCCCGCAATGGATACACTCGATTTCCTGCAGGTATTCGATCCGTGTAGTTTTACCGATGCAGTCGTTCAGAGTCAGGGTTTGCCCGCCAAGCTCCAGTTCATAAACGACTGAATCCTCTAGCCGGCTATGCATTTTGTGCAAATTTCCCCGGTATTTCATATTAGCCCTGGGCAGGTACGTATAAATATCATGGTGAAACTGACTTGTTCAATCGGTAAACCGATTCGACTAAATGCGTCAGCCCCTGGTCACGCCAACGAGGTCTTTCGTCAATCACATTGTTTTGCTCCAGAACCTCGACTGCATAATGAGCCGCATAATGCTGCTCGACCTCCTGCTGTAAAACCGTAAAAGGCGGCCCGTTCATCTGTGCCTGTTCATATTCCAGGGTGATCAACAGCATGTCGGCATCAACGGGGATAATAGAACGCATATGCGCACAATAACGATCACGATTATTCTCATCCATAGCGATCAGCGAGGCGCGGTCGTAAACCATTTTGCAGCCAGCGAGCTGTTCCCGTTCCAGTGCAAAAAAATCACCCTGAATTAGACTGATATTTCCACTCTTGCGCAGGACAAACTGGTCGGTTTCGAATTGCTGGTATGCTAAACCCTGTTCAGTAAAAAAGGATATGATCGCTATTTCCGAGAGCTCGATTCCTATTACCTGGAAACCCTGCTCTGCCAACCAGGCAATATCAAGCGCCTTGCCACAAAGAGGCAGAAAGATAGTATCTCCAGGCTTCAGGTTAAATTGGGGCAGGTATTGGGGCAGATACGGATTAACCCTGGTCTCATGAAAACCGATTCTATTTTGTTTCCATCGATCCAGCCAGTGATCAGGGTGCATAATATCCGTCCGAGAAAAATCGCACCTTAACCTTTTTAAGCGCACAATTCATCGGTTTTCGATTATTTGGATTTGGGGTTTCAGATCAATTCTTAACTGTATCGCACACTAGCACTTTTCCCAGTGTGCGTCTGGGCGGGTTCAACAAATAATCCTACAAACGAACCTTGACGCAATTACGACCATTCTTCTTGGCAACGAATAATGCCATATCTGCGCGCTTTACCATTGTACCGTAATCACTGGTTTCGTCGGTCATGGATGCCACACCTATGCTCAGGGTTGCAGACTTTTCACCATAGGCAGTCTTGTATTTTGTTTCAGATACGGCCAGCCGAATCTTCTCGGAAAATTTTTCGGCCGCATTCATGTCAACATTAGGCATTAATATACTGAGACCATTCTGACCGTAACGCCCGAGCACATCGTTTTCCTTGTCGACCCTGGAGAAGATGTATTTGACGATTGCGGCAAATACCTTGTAGGCAACATGATCACCATCTTCCTCCCGCAATTTGGGTAACCCATCGACTTCGATAATTACCACCGAGAGCGGGTCACCTTCAACAATAGCCGTACGATACTTATCGATTGCTATCTTGTCTGCGTTCTCTCGACTTAGCAGGGTAATGGTTTTCTTCGCTTTATCCTGAATTCTTTTGGCCTTTTTCATCGCGTTAGTCGATGCTATGAGCCCATCGTAATCACTAAAACTCTGGTCGGTAACCTCCATATCCGTCGATTGCGATGTCGCTATTTTTGACAGGGCGGCGTCAGGTTTATCTATTTCTGGAACCGGAGCCGGTGCTTGCATAATCACCGCTGAATTCTTCCCTGTCCGTTTAAAAATCAACATGGCCTGGCTGGCAATACTCACACTGGCTATAGTGTCCAGGTCGTTAAAAGGCGCAGAAGATCGCCGCAGGGCAATAACACCCATCATGCTGGACTCATTAAAAACCGGGATATCCATTCGATAAGACAGAAACTTCTTCCTTTTACCACCCAGTCTGCCTTTGACTATTTCATGCTCGGAGCTAATGGTTGCCTGGCGGGTCTGGGTTAGTTTACCCAGAATCTCTTCAGACCAGAGTGTCCTATCTTCGCTTTGAAAAAGGGTTCCGTCGATTTCATCGGGGACGGGCTTGGGTCCCTTTCCACCCAGGGCGGTAAGGATATAGGAATCGAAATCTATAACCTTTTCCAGGTGCTTTTCCAGCAAGCTTATCATTTCGTTAAACTCGGTAATCCCTCCCAGGGCCATGTCGAGATCGATCAAGGTAAAGGCCCAGGTTTCCTGACGCCTGGTCATATCTTGAATAGTAGATGATTGCAGGAATGACAAACGGCGCTGGCGCTCAAGAATATAAGCCAGGTAAGCGCTGACAACCACGGCAGCTAGCAACATAATCGTAACCAGGCCAATCCAGAAACTGGAGATTTCGGTCAGGTACAGGACGAAAATAAATCCAGCAGCCATCACCACGGCTGTCAGGATAGTATTGAGAGCACGGGTAACGTTCAAACAACCTAGCCAGACGATCAGCAAACTGAATTCAAGCGAATGGTAGGCGCTATATTTCTGCAGATAAACCGCCCAGATTACACAACTCATACTGGCTACACCGTTTATTATTAAGCGTAAACCAAGCTGGTAGGAATTCGGCTGTAGCTGACAGAGTAGTAGATTAACCAGCGCCAATGCCGACACCGCAAGGTAACCATACAGAGGTTCCGAGATTTCGAGGCCGAAAGCCCGATATTCAAGGTAGGCAAAAACCAGGTTGAGTATCAATAAGATGCCAAAAGCAAACACGCCCGAACGGCGGCTCGGGGATTGGTGCGTCTGTTGATACCGGGTCTCCATTTCATTGTTATGAAACGGAATTCGAACGGTATGGTTATATCGGCTTATCAAGTCCTGCGACACTACATTCTTACCTTAATTGATATTTAAAACGACACGCTAACGAATCAGGAGCGGCTTAATTGTTACTATGGACGCTCGATTTCGTCGGGATTCGACTACAAAACCTGGGCTATAGCCCAGAACCGCCAGGAAATCTATGCTAACAAGAGCGCTTAAGATTCAATAACCATTCCTTTTTGTACTAAAGTCTATGTTTCAGAATCAAACATTTAATCAATGTTTAAAATAAACCCGAACAGAAAGATTATAGTCGGTTTTCATGATTTACAACGACTTATGTAATATTGTTCATTGCATACTTAAGCTATAATTATTCCGTTCACCAGCATCGAAGCCAAATTTATGAAAGTAACTCCCTATCTAAAAATTCTTGCCGAAAAAGACGGCTCCGACCTGTATTTTTCGACCGGCGCGCGCGTAAGCGGAAAATTCAATGGCGTACTAACACCGCTGGGTAAAGATCCTGCGCCAGCCGGTTGGGTTAACACCCTGGCGCTGGAAATCATGAATGAAAAGCAAAAAAAGGAATTTAGCGAAAAACCGGAAATGAACCTGGCGCTATCGCTGCACGAAATTGGCCGTTTCCGCGTTAATATATTCAAACAGCGAAATGAAACGGCAATGGTAATCCGCAATATCGTTACGGAGATACCTCTAATCGAAGACCTGGGACTACCGGAGGTGCTCACCAAGGTCGTTATGGCCAAGCGCGGTTTAGTTCTATTTGTCGGTGGAACGGGGTCGGGTAAGTCAACTTCACTCGCCGCCCTGATTAATCATCGCAATATTAACTCCCGGGGTCATATCATCACCATCGAGGACCCTATCGAATACATCCATCCGCATAAGGGTTGTATCATTAACCAGCGTGAAGTCGGCGTCGACACCGACTCCTTCGCCGATGCCCTCAAAAATACCCTGCGGCAGGCACCGGATGTTATCCTAATCGGTGAGATTCGCGATCGCGAAACCATGGAACATGCGCTCGCATTTGCCGAGACCGGTCACCTGGCTATTTCCACACTACACGCCAACAACGCCAATCAGGCACTCGATCGGATAATAAATTTCTTCCCCGAGGAACGTCGAACACAGTTGCTCAGTGATTTGTCGATTAATCTACAGGCATTCGTATCACAACGCTTAATTCGCACGGTCGACGATAAACGCTGTGCCGCTATTGAGATTCTGTTGAATTCGGGTCGTGTCGCCGATTTAATTCTGAAGGGTGCGGTCACCGAAATTAAGGAAGTAATGCAGAAGTCCGAGGGCATGGGCATGCAAACCTTCGATACCGCGCTCTATCATCTGTATAATGATGGCAAGATCACTCTTGAAGAGGCCCTCAAAAACGCGGATGCCGAAAATAATTTACGGCTTCGCATTGAGCTTGGTAAAAAAGGCGAGGCTAGCGGTGGCGGTGAAGACGCCTTCGATGGTCTCAGCCTGGTAGAAGAGCCCGACGAGGAGGATGAAGATGAAGTATTCGGCGACCCTAATATTGATCATAAGATCAATAAAGATATACCTAATGAATCATGATTTTTAAATTACGCATCGACTTCGGCTAATCGTTCAATGTTTCAACTATTGCTACAGCAACAATATTCGTTGTTTATATTGATCATTACCGCGTTGATATTGTCACTGACTTTTCATGAATACGGGCATGGCATCGTAGCCAAATTTTATGGTGACGATACTGCCGAGAAAGCAGGTCGCTTAACTCTCAACCCACTGGCACACATCGATCCTGTTGGATTGCTGATGGTCGTCCTGATCGGCTTCGGTTACGCCAAACCCGTGCCAACCAATCCCGCCAAATTTACTTCACCCTGGGCCACCCTATGGGTTGCTGCCGCGGGGCCAGCGATGAATCTGATACTTGCAATCGTGGTGATAAACTTTTATCAGCTTGGATTGCAGGCTGGCTGGTCGCTGCTTCAAGGCCAGGGCCCATATTTCTTTTTTACTTTTCTGGCTTTGATCAACCTGTTGTTGATGTTATTTAACCTGATTCCGATCGGGCCCCTGGACGGTCACTATATACTGCCATACTTTCTACCCCGCAAGATGGCTATTCAGTATATGCGTTACAACCAGCGCTACGGGGTTTACGCACTACTTGCGCTGGTCGGTTTGAATTTTATGGGCATACCTGTGTTCGCGACCGTATGGAAAATTGGTGAAAGTCTGCTTTCTTTTATCATCTTCGTTTAAAACTTCGGGGTAGGGAGTCAATGAAATGCGCGCGGTTTGATTAGCTCTATCGGGGTCACGGTTTGATCGTCTTGCTTTTGATGTCGCCCGCGCATTGCTAACAGGCGGGCACTGTTATCGGCTTCGAAAACCCGCTTGACCAGGATCGAGTGCGATTCATTTACGCGTTGTAGCTTGCCGACCACGCAGAGATAAGGTTGATGATCGATCTGGCGGTAAAACCGGGTATAGATCTGCGGCGTAAATGCCAGGTTAAAAAAACCTTTCTCGTCTTCCAGGGTGACAAATACCATGCCCTTTGCCGAGCCCGGCGACTGTTTCACCAGCACCATGCCAAACGCAAAAACATCCGAATCCGGCGCCAGCGAAGTCAGCTCACTGGAAAGTGAAAAACGCTGTAACGCGACCCTGAATGGCCATTGCTGTTGCTTGATTACCGCAACCGGATGGTCGGCAAGGCTGGTTTTAAAGGATTTGAAGTCTTTCTGGATTCGCTCCAGCGACTGTTCCGCTTTCCATCTGAGCGGCGTCTCCTGGTCATCGAGCAACGGTTGGAAAGGCGCGGCTTCGGCCTGCCAGATTGCATCGGATCGATCACGCCCCAGCTCATTAAAAACATCAGTGCCAGCCAGCACCGTTAAATCATCTCGCGCTAACCGGTTGCTGCGCACGAAATGTTCAAAGCTATACCATGGTCCTGTTTGTGATCGTACCTGCAGAAACCCGTCTACCGTCGATTGGGGCAGGCCGTTGACCAGACGAAAGCCCAGTCGGATTGCATAATCCGCCTCATCGGCCGGTTTTTCCAGACCATGGTCCCAGTTCGAGAAATTCAATGATAACGGCAAGATCTTGATGCCCTCACGTTTTGCGCTCTGCAGCAATGCATGGGGTGAGTAAAACCCCATTGGCTGTGAATTCAACACCGAGGTATAAAATGCCGCGGGGTAATGACACTTCAGGTAACAGGAGGCATAGGCAATCAGTGAAAAAGAAACCGCGTGGGACTCAGGAAAGCCGTACTCGGCAAAACCTCTCATCTGCCCGAGTATCTGCTCGGCGAATTCGGGACTGATACCGTTTTGCCGCATTCCACTTTCAAGCTTTTGTAACAGCGGTAATAAATCACGATTGAAATCCTTAATCCCCCAGGCACCTATTTTTTTACGTAACTCATTGGCTTCGCCCGGGGTAAAATTGCCTACTGCAATGGCGATACGCATGGCCTGCTCCTGGAATATCGCAATACCCAGTGTACGTTCGAGTATCGGCCGCAGTCGTTCGTCCGCATAAGTCACCGGTTCGAGCCCTTCACGCCTTGCCAGGTAAGGATGTATCACCTTACCCTGAATCGGGCCGGGTCGGATGATAGCCACTTCGATCACCAGGTCATAAAAACAGGCTGGCTTTAAGCGTGGCAACATCGACATTTGCGCGCGCGATTCAATTTGAAAAGTGCCGACTGTATCAGCTTTCTGAATCATCTGGTAAGTCGCTTTATCGTCGTCGGGAAGCGTATGCAGGCTCAGCGTCTGCTGGTAATAAAAATCTACATAGTCAAAGCATTTTTGTATCGCACTCAACATGCCGAGGCTTAATATATCGATCTTGAAAAAACCAAGCGCCTCGATATCCTCCTTGCTCCATTGAATCACGCTACGCCCTGGCATGCTGGCCGGCTCCTGCGGCAACAGGCAATTGAGTGGTTTATCGGCGAGCATGAAACCGCCCGAATGAATGCCGAGGTGTCGTGGAAAACTATGCAGCTTATCGCTGAGTTGCATCCATAACTTCCAGCTTATCTTTTTGCCCTCTGGGTTTTGCTGTTCGTAATCGTTTTTCAATGCCCTGACGATATTTTCGGTACCGGCGCCACGATAGTACCGGCTACTGGCGATCTTCGACATTTGACTCAACAGGATCTCACTTGCCCCCAGCACCTTGCCTACCGCCCGCAGCGCACCTTTGCCGCGAAAGGTCACCACGTTGGCTACCATCGCGGCCCGGTCACGGCCA
>Ga0164313_10002753_pt1 | contig 15706 bp, 8 predicted proteins | sample GuaBasSedimGuay4_FD_113735 | JGI IMG/M metagenome (GOLD analysis project Ga0164313, IMG submission 113735) | Subseafloor sediment microbial communities from Guaymas Basin, Gulf of California, Mexico - Guay4, Core 4569-4, 0-3 cm | ecosystem: Environmental > Aquatic > Marine > Hydrothermal vents >... | reverse complement strand
CAGGATTGGTACTTGCAATCTGTCCTAAAACACCACCTCCAGTAGTTCTAAATGTCCAAAGCAGATCGTCAATTGTTGCATAGGGTGATACAGACTGATCCAGGAAGGATGTTTGCTCTCCCCTGATAAAACAATCCGTGATCCAGGTAAAATCCACCAGGGGTTGGTCAGAAAAAGTCACATTCTGAGACTGATTGGTCAGACAACCATCATGGGTCTCTGCACTTAAGGATACATTCCAGGTGCCCGGTCTTGGATAAAAATGTTCGGGACTTTCCTCGCTACTGACATTGTAAGGTCCGCTATCGGGATCTCCGAAATTCCAGCTCCAGGAATCTACGGCATATTTACCGCTTGTGTTGTTATCAAACTGAACCAGGCCTCCGGTTGACGGTATGCAGGAGGAGGTGGTGGAAAAATCAGGAGAAGGGACAAAACTGACGTTGATGGAGATAATATAATCCGGAATCGCACATCCCAGAGAGGAGGTGTAAAAAAGATAAAGCTGGTTCAAGCCCTCGGCTACCGCCGATCTGGTCGGATCAAAAACATAACCGGTGGCCTGGTTGCCCGAAACTCCTGGACCTGAAAAGGTATATGTGGCACCCGGATCCGACAAGCTGGGTACAGGTACAAGGGGATAGGGCGAATCATTCTTGCATACAGTTTCAGGAAGTCCCTGAATCTCAATGACATCCAGGAGTGTTACAGTAAAAATACTGGATACACTATATGTGATCGGCCCCACCATATAGGAGTATTGCACACTATATTCCCCATCCAGTCCCACTGGATCAAGAATCGCCGTATTATTACTCAGATCGGTAATATGTCCGGCAACAGGACTTCCTGAGACAGATTCAAAAAGTGCAAATGTACCTATTGCCGCGTCGCTGTTGGTTCCAACGAAACTGTAGGAACCGGCGCTTTCACAAATCAGAGAAATGGTGACTCCTCCTGATTCCAGGTGAACGCTGGGTTCCTGGCCCCATACCATACCGCTTACCAGTAACAACAATGAAACCGGCAGGTACATAAGTCTCCTCATCTGATTCTATTTTCTGTATTTACTAATTTTAAATTCCCCCGCTCTGACTGGTTTTCATCAAGGAGATTATACTGCTCCCTGCATAACTGTTCGTACCCAGCACCACAAATCCATCATCGTTGGCAAGTTCTATATCCTGACCGGTCTGGGCCCCGGAGGCTCCATAAGTGACCAGTTCTTCCGGCTGGTAGGAAGCGGAGACAAATTGCAGCAATACTTCACTATTATTACCCACACGCCTGGTTCCGGTAATGGCCAGGTCTCCGGAGGCAGTCTCAATCATCCTTTCTCCTATTAAGTCTGCGTTTTGCTCTGAAATGGTTGCATGCAAAGAGCTATTTGTGATCAGCAGTCCATCTGTCTCAATACCATACAGTATAAGTTCCGAACTTCCCGATCCGTTCTCCCGGTTTCCCAGGACCAGGAAACTCCCATCGCCCTGTTCCAGGATACACATGCCATACTCATTAAACTCTCCGGAAAGGTTCTTCGCAAGTGGACTTAATTCGTCATCAAAGGTCAGAACCTGAATACCCGTCCCTGCCCCATTAACTTTATCATAAGTGCACACACAGAGGTACATGTTCCCTGCATTCAACAAATATGTAGCGCTGGAATTCACAGCGTAAGGATTGTTATAATTCAGTCCCAGCCTGAGAGAATCGCCCTCTTCGGTGACCCCCATGACCATTAGATCCGAATTTCCATCTTTCACCTGGTACCCCGACAGCATATATCCGGAAGAAATCATTTCGATGGAGTGAAGAACCTGCTCATCTTCAAGCGAACCATAACTCCGCTGCCAGATTGTATCCCCTCTTGATGAGGTTTTTACCACAAATATATCTTTCTGCATCTGCTCTGATCCAGTTACCGGTCTCTCCACAAATCCCGAGAGAATAAATCCTCCAGAGCCATCCTGCAGGGCAATTAGTGAACTGCCTCCTGTTTCAAGGCCCTCCTCAATATAGTACTGTGGAAAACCACTCTGTACATTGCCAAAGGCATCTGTGACAATCAATACCATTCTTTTTCCAAGCGATTCACTGGTCTCCGTGCCACAAATGGCATACCCCCCATTTCCAAGCACCTCCACTTCCCCTGCCTGATCCATCAGGTAAGAGCCGTAAAACTTAATAAAACTATCTGCCTGAGCACTTGAAGTCTCCTTCTCACAGGAGAGAAGAAAACCTGATAACAGGATCAATATAAAGCCATATTTCATCATCCTTTGCATCTATTCCTTTGTAAGATCCCAACATATACCGCCACAGATGGATAACTGGTGAACCCGAAAATCGCTATCCACATGATAGAGCAACCAGGTAAGGTCATTATTTTGATACCGCATATCTTCCTTGTTAACCTGCATCAATCGGGTGGTCCATCGGATTTCTCCAAAAATAAAAGCATTGTCAAGTGGAATTCTAACTCCTCCGCCAAGCAAAGCATCAAGGTTGAACTTCACCCTCGATGCAGTAATATCTGTCTGATCCACCACAACATCATCCTGAGAAGTCTCATTAGACCTGGTCCCTTTACCTGAAGTATGAAACAGGTATGAGGGTACAAGACCGCCCCGCAAATAGTAACAGATCTTCCTGTCTTCAGGATTCAACTTATATAAAACGGAGAGGGGCAGCAGCACCTGATGCTGGGCTTCAACGTACCTGTAGGAGATAGAAGATAAAGGACTTGCAGAATAAGAGAACCTGTTCAGGTTATATAGAAGGCCAAAGGAAGCCTCCAGTTTCCTGTTCAGGATCAGGTTGGCCTCTGCACCAGTCTGAAAGCCGGGTAATAAGCCAAAATGACCATCATCCTGTCCCGGATCGCCCACACTGTAAGCCTCAAGCTTATTTGATATACCAAGCGTAGCTCCCACATTGAATCCCACTGTATTTCCATATTCACCTGCTCCTTTGGTAATGTTTCTCCGGGCAAAATACCCTGGAGCTTTGGTCTCAACGACTTCAGGCCCTGTATCCTCCGGAGCCAGGTTAGGATCTATTCCCAGGGCAGTTAAATGTGCATCCAGTAAAAACACGAATTCCTGCGGATCTGAATTTACCGCCCTGTAATTCGGGAATTCTCTTACAAAATCATCCATCAGACTATCTGCCTCTGCAGTCAAATAGTCAAAAATATAAGAGTTGATTACCAGCTTGTAGGCTTCTTTTCTTGCTTCACCTGATAAGCCATTGGACTGGATACATTCAAGTAATAATTCCGGAACCAGCTCCACCATTCCTGCTTCATACGCTTCCCTGGCGTCTTCAAGCAGGTAGGTACAATCGACCATGTCCTGAGCCCTTAAGGTTTGAATCCCCAGACACAAAACCAGGAAAATGAGAATTCCTTTTGGCATATTTACGAACTTCTTTATCATCTGGGACAAGTCTCTTGGTATGGGATATCTTCCCCGTAATACTGATTCCACTCCTCCTGGCTCAGGTTTCTGGTCAACAGCGAACAAAAATCCGCTGCCATTCTATCAGGATCTGTTGGCCTGCCAACCACCCGGGGATAATCTACACTTCCGCTATAAAAATAACTGCCGTTCCCGTTAAAGCAAAGGGAAAGCACAAAACCATTGTTCTCTGTAAATTCCACAGGCGAATCACCCCATTTCATGGCATTCCACATATATACATTTCCATCATTTGATGCTGCCACAAGGAACCTGCCATCGGGACTGAATTCTATTTCAGTCAACCTGGCTCCAGGCCCGAACAGATTTGCAATGATTCTTCTTCCATCACCGCTCAGTACCTTCACCGATCCATCCAGCATTCCTGCTGCCAGGTAGTTTTGATTCGGGCTGTAATCCAGAGCTCTGACCTGGTTGCCACCAAAATTATTCACCTCCTGTACGCTGGCCGGATCATTCACATTCATTGTATAGATCCTGCCGCTACCCGTTCCAATGGCAGCACGTGAACCATTCCTGGAAGTTGCCATTGCAAGAGGTCTTGACATCAAGGTTACCAGCGTGGACGGTGTGAAACTATTATAATCCCATTTAAGGATCTTATTACTGGTACCAGCTGAGAGGAAACTTCCGCTTCTCCCCAGGTTTTCTACAAAAAGAACAACATCGCCTTCTTCTCTGTTTTGATGTATTACCTCACCCCTGTTCTCCAGTTCAATAAAGAGCATGCCTCCACCACTGGTTCCAATAGCCGCGATGCGTTCATCAGGACTAATTCCAATACATTCATTGTTAAAACCTGTTCCTGCCAGGGTAATCTGTGCGGCTCGATTGGCAATATTTCCCGATAATATTTTCATGCTGCCATCGCTGAGGGCAACCAGTACACTTCCCGATCCCTTGAGCCATTCCATGGCTTTGATGGAATGTCTGAGACTGGGGTAGATATTGTATGACTGTTTTATCAGCTTTTTCAAGGCATCGTAAAGCCCTGAATAGATGTCAGTATCAAACCCCCCCCCTGCATGTTCCTTGTGCAGTAAGTACGATTGGTAGGCAAGCAAACCCTGCAATTCCGGGGCTTTTGTGATCCCGAGGCTAAGGTATGCCGCATCTTTGGCAATGGAAACAATAATTTCACTCTCCCTGTTTCTGGAGGAGATTGGATCGGCCTGCGGATCGCTGGTCACTACAGGTTCAGGTATAGTCTCCACAGGAATTATGCTGCTTTCCTCCTGATCATTTAGCACCTGTTCTTCGGGCTCCCGGACTACCGGTTCCTCTTCCACAATCTCCTGGGATTGTTCTGCCTCCTCCTCTGCCACTATTGGACGATTATCCGTATTTTGTTGCTGTGCCGAAGCTTGTGTGTTAGGCTGTGAGGTGGCTGGTGTGGGTTGCTCCTGAACAAGATTTTGAATTTGCTGATCCGTTTCAACTGGCCTGTTCCGGGAAATAAATATAACCAGGGCTACTGCAGCGGCAATCACAATGGTTCCAACTACAATGGAGCGGTTCAGAATCTGTTTCCTGCGCTGCAGGATAATTTTCCGTTTCTCTGTCCAGATATACTCCTCTTCGCTGGTGTTCAGAAAAACCATGGCTCTTTCAAAAGCAGGATTGAACTGAATCCCCCAGGCAGGCGATGGATTGTGTAATTTTTTCCAATCAATGGCCTTTTGCAGTTCAGACGCTTCGAGAAGAACCCCTTTGCCCTGTTGATAAAGCGCAGAAGCTTTAGAGAGCTTCAAATACATCCTGATCGATTCATCTTCTTCATTCACCCATTGTCGCAGACGATCCCAGATATTGATAAGTGATTCGTGCGACAACTCAATCCTGCTTTCAGATGATAGTGGTGCTGAATGCTGGTAACCAAGGAAAGGATGGCCAGCTTTATCAAAGATTTCTACCACCTCAATAACCCGTTCCACCTTACACTGTGCAATCCTGGCTATATTACCCAGGGAAGTCCTTCGACTGTATGCCTCCTGCCGCTCTGTTTTAAATGCAATGGTTTTGAAAATGCGTTCACATATTTCCTTCTGATAGAATTCAAGATTCTGGTACAAATTCTCCAGGTCCCTGCTCAAACCATTACGAATGGAGCCGGAGGACTGATAATCCTCAAGAGAAACAGGTAGCTTAGTAATTCCTCTGCTAAGCCAATGATTCCAGGTTTGTTTCAGGGCGTGTTGCAACAAGGGCAGATGGGGTTCAACCTCCTCCATATCATTCATCAGGTACTCCTCAAAACCACTCTCCACAGTGGCTCCCGCCACACGAAAAGGCTCCACAATGGCTTCTTTCAGGTCGTTCCTGTTCATTTGAGGAAGCAGGTACTTACTCCTGTTGAGATGCTCAGTAAGCTCCCGATAGCTTGAACAGTAATCCAGAAAATCTGACCTGATCGACAGCATCAAAAAAATCTGAGGTTCCGTCGCTTCAACCAACCTCATCAGGTGATTGATAAAATGTATGGCATCCGGATTTTTCCCGCTTTTCCTCTTCTTTTGGGCCACTTGCCAGGTGAACAGTTCTTCAAACTGATCCACCACCAGAAAATAATGGAAGTTGCCCAGGTCTTTTTCTAAAAGAAAATCACTTACACTTTGTGAACTTTTCAGGAAGGTGTGAACATCCGATTCAGAAATATTTTTTGCGAAGACCCGCTGAAATCCTCTGATCAGGCTCTCCATGGGTCTTCTGCCAGGCCTGATTATGACAGGAACCCACTCCCTTTTCATGTCTGCAAGAAGCGCCGGAATTACACCTGACTGAATCAGAGATGTTTTTCCGCTGGCGGAAGCACCAACCACAGCTACAAATCTTCTTTTCAGCAGAATTTCAAGCAACTCCGAAACAGCCTTATCCCGGCCAAAGAAAAGTTGATCTTCAGCTGAAAAAAAAGGCCTGCTTCCTGGAAAAGGATTTCGCTGTAGCACCCCGGTATTTATCATAGTGGGATTACCCATAATTAAACTCAATACTCATATCCCGAATCCTAAAACGGCTTCTGGGAAGCTTGATTCAGGAAACTGCAAAACACATGCAATAAACTTCTGTCATCAAATAAAAGTTCAACAAACTCCTTTCGATCGATCAGAAAAGCTTCACATGCTCCTATGGTACCAAGATAGCGAATCTGCTCCAAAATTTCGGGTTGATTTGCAGCAATTATTGCAATCCCGTTTGAAAGAGTGGCAAATTCCTCTGCAGATACAGATCTGGCAAGAATTACTGTGTCTCCATCAAGGGTCCACTCTTCGGAGAAGGGTCTGGCAATGGAAACCAGTTTAAAAAGAGCGTTTATTCCAATATTCTCAAATAAGTCCCACGTGGTCAGCCTCATAGTGGAATCCAGGTACCACCGTACCATATCCTCATGTCCCGGAAAACTATTGTCAGGAAAGTCAAGTCGTTCAGTCACCAGGTCATACTGCTCCGGATTATTCTTGCGCAAGAGTTGTGCTGCAATCTCCCTGATCCTGGGGTTGGGATGAAATCCCTGCGCAATGATCTGCTGTTCATCAAAGAAGCGCTCCACATTGCCTATCCTGTCCAGCACACAGATCTTGATAAAATCTCCCATCTGGGCTCCACTTCGATTTAAAATTCGTTTTAGAAGGAGATCTACCGGAAAAACATCAATGGGATATAGTTCCTTCAGCTTGTCCAGTTTCTCCCGGACCGAAACATCATGAAAATAGGACACCAGGACTGCCTTCAATGGTTCTTTCAGCAGCAGCTCCAGTAACTCAAGGGCCATCTGGCGATCATCCGATTGACGGTCAAGCAAAGAAATTTTAATCCTTCGCACCGATTTTCGATCATAGATCATCGTCAACATCATCAATATTAGTTCATTGACCTCCCATATCTCGAGATCGATCACCCTGGCAAGGCTTCCCCCCGGATCATCGGTTCGAACAGAAATTTTTGCTGCCATTATCCAGGTTCCTGCCTGGACCATTCTCAGGATGGCATTCTGAATCTGCGCCTCCTGGATCACTGTCGCCTCAAAATGGTTGGCATAGAGTCCCTGTACAACTGAATGAAAGACGTCACGGTGCTGATACTCCAGCTTCTGCAGCAAGAGCTGAACAGAACGCGCACCGCCAATGGACGATATAACGGATACAATTCGTGTTTGCAAGCCTATATCCGCATCAGGTTTATAAAAGGCCATTTCCAACTCATCAAGCACGTTCTCGCCCTGCTTGACCAGGGTCGACCAGGCAGCCCTGAATAGTACGGGGTCTATCAGCAGGTCGATAATTTTATGAGCATTACCACCCAGGTCAAGCCAGCCGGCAGTAGAGATGGCCACACCCTGAATTTCAGGATCCCGATCCCTGAACAGCGATATGACATCCGGGAGGAAGGTCCGGTCCTGCGCTTCAGCGACATAATAGAGTGCTGCCAGGATTTCATGTCGGTCGCCGGAATGAAACACCTCACCAATGGAGTTATCAGGCTCACTTTCAACATTGTTGAATTTGTTAAGCCGTTCTCTGATAAAAGCCTCCTGCAGCCCTAGTTTTGATTTCAGCTTTCGCTTTTTCAATTGCCGGATCTGCTCCTTGATATCCGGCTCCCTTTCGTTCACAAGCATTTGACTAATAGTGATATCCGTTAATCCGGGTGAAGACTTCAGAATATGATCCCAGATCAGCCGGCGTACCATGGGAGCTGAATGGGCCAGCAAAGATAATTCGCGTTCCCTGGATACAAAATGAAAAAAATAGGGATTAAATACTATCAGTTCCTGGGAGAATTCAGAATGTTCCAGGTCAAATTGCTCAATCTCCTCCAGGTGCAGAGCGGAAGGATCAAAAACACGATCAGACTCCAGACTTACCTTCAACAAGCGGTGATAATTTTTGTAAAGTGAAAGACCCACCACGAACCATATTAACAACACAACAAACAAAACATAGGTCACGTGGTACAACTCCACAAACTGCAGCATCACAAACAGGGAAAGGAAAAGGCCCATAGTGAATACGCCAATCTGGCTAAAAACCCCTTCAATACCCGATTGAATATTCTCCCGTTCGCGTGTATTAAGAGACTGATAGATCAGGTTCATGGAAGGGTGTTCCATGGACTCCTTCATGGAGCGACTAAATAGATTGGCCAAGACCACCAGCAGGAAGAAGTATGCAAACATCTGTATTCCTCCTCCAAAACCAAAACCCTCGCCGAAGATAGAAGCAGGAATGGTCAGGAGAAGCAATGCGACAGGCAAGAGCAACAGGGTCATCCTGATCCCGAATTTGCCCTTTATCCAGTGAAACAGGAATCGTTTCAGGATCCATGCCAGCACTACCCCTATCCCAAGAAAGAAACCAAGAAATTCAACTAATTCTGTTCCCCCGGGAAAGCGGCTTTGTGTTACGGAAAGAAATTCATAGTGCAACAAAACCGAGACGGCTACACCAATCACCACAAAAGATGCCATCAAAGTCGTATATCGGTGGGAGAACAACCTGATGGGACCCGCGCTTCCGTGCTTGTTCCGGTATCCTCCACCCTGCTTCCCTGGATGTGATAGGATATACATCTGGGCAATGGCTGCAACGATCAGGCTAGCCATTCCAGCATAAAGAATCTCATGAATTCGAAATCCGGCAAAAACCAGGAGCGGTGTAACAAACAGTGCCAGAGCCATTCCCCCCACCAACGCTACTTCAACAAGACCATTTAACTGCTTGCCCCGACTGGGAGAGAGAAATCCCCTGACAGTGGTCCAGAAACCCAGAAGAGTGATCAGGATCAAAGGTCCGGAAAAGACAAAGGTGAGAAAATCAAGGTAATCCTGCTCCATCAAATGGAGCCCCCCCACAACGCAAATAGTTGCTCCAATCACCACCACCAGGTTAAGTATACCAAAGGCGCGCATCTTCAACTGTTTGCTGAAGTATCCATAGATGGCAGCAATTAAAATCCCAATCACTCCTGAAACCATCAGGGCGAAAGGGACACGATCGGCACCAAATGCCTCCAAAAATACTGTGTTAGCCTCCAGTTCCAGGGTACCTACAAAAATCCCTGTACAAAAGGCCTGTAGCAGCAATGCGGCAATCATGAGCCGGTCGCCCTGGGCAATTTGCAGTAATTTACCTAAGCGCGTCCACATACAGAATACAATTAAGCGAATATATGAATACCTTTTGACACAAGAAATGAACAGGCAAACGCTTGCTTTCAGGTAAATAAAATCCCCGTCCGCCAGAGCGAACGGGGATGAGCTATACAAAGACAGATCAAATATAAAATAAGAAGCCTAATTAAACATAATTTCCAGGTTTGCAATGGTCTTGGGATTATAAGGAGCCAGACCTCCTATACGCTCCACAAGTGGCAGAAACTCATTTCCCGGGGCTTCACCCCCCTGGATAAATCCGTTACTATTAAAGAATCCCGGTGCTTCGGTATTGGTAAGCCACGCTTCCAGAATTTCCTCACTGGCATGGGGCCATATGGTTTTCACCTCCTTATACAGGACATTGTAGATGGCGTAAGCTTCCAGCAGAACAGCACGTTCATCGGAATCAACTGTGCTCAAAGGCAGTCCCAGTTCGACCACGGCGGCATCTTCCACATCTGATCCCGAGGCTACAAAGGCCCAGTTATAACCCACCTTCTCGGTAAGGAACTTGGCGTTGGGGTGACTGGAGTTTCCATATACATCCACAAAATCGCCTTTCTTCCCAACAAACATCTTCATTCCATCCATGGCAAAAGGAGCCAGCAAAGGATCGATAGCAGGCATATCCGAAATGGAGACTACCATATGATGGTCATAACCCAATTCACCTGCACCACTGTAATCGATCCGAAACATGGCGTGAGCCATCTCTCTTTCTAGAGTGCGATCCAGGTTATAAGGCTTGATGATGCTGATGCCCTCTTTCGGATTTTTGTTCCAGAAAATCTGCATGCCCTTGCCACCATCAGCTTCACCTTCCGATTCAGCATCAGTAATGGTAAGGCCATACTCCCAGGTACGGCCATCAAACTCGGGACCTTCCACAACTACCAGGTTCTTGATACGACCATCATCCTCGCTTTCGTAGGTGACAGTCTTTACCTGGTCGATGTTGTACCTGCGGATGCCATAAATTATATGCCTGACAATATGAGCTCCATGGTGGCCGGTATGAATAAAAAAGCGCAGGTGCCCGTAAATCTCCCTTCCTTTCAGGGTATCTATTGCGGGAGCCCCCTTTAAAGAAGATGCGTCTTCCAGCAGAGCAGCAGGAATATCCACTGTCAGCTGATCGGGAAGAATACTGTTTTCATCCTCCAGGCCCGGGCCATCATATAATGAATTTTCACAGGCGGTGAAAAACAACGCTCCCATCAGAAGCACTACAAACGAATAAAACGATAACTTTTTCATGATTTCTGTTTTTAATGAATATTGATATTTCTTTTTGTTCCAGTTGATGGTTTCACTAGTTACACACCCCGATCAGGATCTTACCCCTATTGACTTTGGGATTTTTTTTAACTAAATTTGTAAGAGGCTGATTATCTGGGTAAAATATGACCGCAAACAAAAAAATAATTGCTGTATCACTGTGTATAATCGCAAGTCTGCCCCTGTGGGGAGGAACGGGAAGTCCCCGTGATGGCTTCCTCTCCTTTATCTTGCTTTTTGGCTTCCTTGTCTTACTCCTGGGAATCCTGCAACTGGCATCTCACTTGAAAAGGAAAATCCAGGAACTTCTGGAAGATATTTATTAATCTTACCTTTCTCCTCCATTAAAACAGCACACCTATCCATCTCAAACTGGTCATACCCATATTATGCCTGCTGTTCAGTGGCATACTGCCCCTAATGTCACAGGACCAGGGGCGCTGGGAGGTTGGAAAGATGGAACAGGCTATCGTGTTTGACGGCAAACCGGATGAAGCTGCCTGGAAGCATCTGGAACCCTTTCCAATGATCTCTCACATGCCGGTGTTTGGGAACCCTCCTTCGGAAAAGTCTGTAATCAGGATGGGCTACGATGATCAATTTGTCTATGTGGGTGGATTGCTCTATGTCTCCGATCCCTCATTCATTCAGGCTGTTGGCAAAAAAAGGGATATGGAGACCATGTCTTCTGACTTTTTCATGCTTAGTTTCGATACATATGTCGATAAGGAAAATTCCCTTCTCTTCGCTACAAATCCTTTGGGTTTGCGTTGGGATGCTGCTGTAAGCAAAGATGGCACTATCAGTATGGAACAGATGCCTGTGAATATGGATTGGAATACCTTCTGGGAGGTAAAGGCAAGCTATGATGACCAGGGCTGGTACTTTGAAATGCAAATACCCATTTCCAGTCTGCGCTTCCAGGACATCGATGGTCAAACTATAATGGGAGTAAGTGTTTTTCGATGGATCCCGGCCAAAAATGAAGGAGATATATTCCCGGCCACCTCAAACGAATGGGGTCCGACCAGTCATCTGAAGCCTTCCAAATATGAGGAGGTGGTATTTAAAGAGTTGAGTCCGAAAAAACCCCTCTATATCACTCCCTACCTGCTCACCGCCTATGAGCAGCAAAATGAAATAAACGATGCCGAAACTGCCTATGAATACAGCCAGGATTTCAAATTTGAACCCGGACTAGATATTAAGTATGGGATCAATCCCAATACGGTGCTTGATCTGACGGTCAACACCGACTTTGCACAGGTAGAAGCAGACGACCAGCAGTTTAACACCACCAGGTTCAGTCTTTTCTTTGAAGAGAAAAGAAAATTTTTCCTGGAACGGAGTAGCATATTTGACTTTTCTCTGGGTGGTCAGAATAACCTCTTTTACAGTCGCCGGATCGGTCTGTATGAAGGAAATCCCGTGAGGATCTGGGGTGGTGCCCGCCTGAACAGCAGGATCAGGGATTGGGACCTGGGTCTCCTTAATCTCCAAACCGCATCTTTTGAGGATCTCCCATCAGAGAATTTTGGAACTTTCCGGGTAAAGAAGAGAGCATTTAATGAATACTCCTACCTGGGAGGCATGCTTACCACCAGACTCGGGGTGGACGGAACATATAACATTGGCTATGGCCTGGATGGTGTGATCAGGGTATTTGGAGATGACTACCTGACCATTCGCCTGGCACAGACCCTCCACGACAATGCAGAAAATAATCCCCTCTCCATGGATCCTACCAGCATCACCTTGAACTGGGAGCGAAGGAAACGGGAAGGTTTATCCTATTCGGCAGGACTCTCCTATTCAGGAACAGATTTTGATCCAGGCATTGGATTCGAAATGATCGATGACTTTATAGCCAGTGCACCCAGTCTGCAATATACCTGGATTTCCCCGGAAGAATCCTGGTTGCAGTCGCATAACATCAGGCTGTTCAACTATGTCTTTTACCGGATACCAGATTACACTCTGATGATATACATGCTAAATCCCACCTGGTCCTTCAGTTCAAAAAACAGCTGGATGGGTTCCATAGGCCCTGTTTTTAGAATTGATCAGCTGGAAGAGGATTTTGAACTTACCGACTCTGTGACTGTACCGGTGGGAAAGTATGAGTACCTCAGTGGCAAACTGATGTTACAAACTCCCGGTACAAGTTCGTTCTATACCATATTCATGTTTGAAGGAGGAGGGTACTTTGACGGATACAAGCTTTCGCCCAGTGTGCAACCCAAATGGAACATAGGTGCTTCTGTGGAACTTGGAGGCCTGTACCAGCTCGACCTGATCCGCTTTCCCGACCGCGGGCAGGCACTTAATAACCATATAGCCGGACTTCGTGCTCTCTATATGTTCTCCACCAAACTCTCGCTTTCAGCCTTTGTGCAATACAACAGTGCTATAAACAAGGTCCTCTCCAACGTCCGCTTCAGGTACAATCCAAAAGAGGGGACCGATCTCTTTGTGGTATTTAATGAAGGACGCAATACCTGGCTCGACCGGGAGGTTCCCAACCTGCCCGAGTATGATTCGAGGAATATCACCATAAAGTTTACTTACACCTTCGAGATCCAGCGATAGGCTAAGGCTTCAGAATTCCTTCAATATTGCCCCTTACATTGGCTGACTGAAGAATCCAAACTTTAAAGAACAGACCTATGAAAAAAACTCTACTATTTGCATCTACCTTATTAATAAGCCTGAGCCTGCTGGCGCAGGAACAAAAGGAGGTGGTTACAGGAGCCGGATATGCGGATGATGTGTATTACAGCCTTGAAAACGGAACCGTCACCACGGTAGCCCGCAACAATTGGGATATTGCATTCGTTGCCCAGGTAATGAGTGTCAGCATCCTGGCCAATAATGGTTCGGGTGTGGAGCTGTACACTTACCCGGATGGTACTATCGATGACTGGGCTAGCGTTGACACTGCCGGCATGGCTTGGACACCCATGTATAACTCCATTGAAACCTGGGATATGGGAGCATTTAATGCCAATACCATTCCGGGTGATGATTTCGACTATGGCTGGGGCCGTTATAATATGATCACGCATCAAATTACAGGAGACAGTATCTTGTTAATTAAGACCCTGTCAGACTCCATCATGAAAGTGGCCATTACCCAGAAAGATCCAATGACAAACACCTGGGAGTTCAAGTATGCCTACCTGGATGGAAGCAATGAACAAACTGTGCCTCTTAGTGCCGGGGCCTATGTGGATAAGTATTTCGTCCATTACTCCCTCGACAGCACGAAGTTTGTTGACAGAGAGCCTGCCATGGAGGACTGGGATCTGCTGTTTACCAAATATTATGATTACACCATACCCTATATCGTAACAGGTGTTCTAAGCAATGATGGCCATATTCTGGCCCAGGAGGTAAGGGAATCAGGAATGGACCAGAGTACCCATAATAGCTATGTGGACACGGCCTTCGCAGACACTATCAGCATAATTGGTTCAGACTGGAAGACCTTTGATATGGGTAGCTTTACTTACATTCTTAACGATACAGTGGTTTACTATCTTAAAACCGATGATGGTGATAGCACTACTAACTCCGCCTATTATAAGATCTATTTCACTGGCTTTACCGGATCCTCGGAAGGAAAATACACCTTTATGCAGGAGCGGCTCACATTTGTATCTGTGGGAAAGAATAAAGTCATGAATTTGCTTCAGGTCTATCCCAATCCGGCGGCTGATCATATCAATGTGGTGTTCGACCTGGTGGGCCGTTCTGAGATAGATATTATTGATATGACCGGCAGGCTCGTTCGTACCACCCGGTATGATGCATCGGGCTTCACAAATCTTTCACTTGATGTCTCATCCCTTAACCCGGGTGTATTCTTTGTAAGGGTGAGCGCTGAAGGTGAATCAAATGTACTCAGGTTTATTAAGGAATAATTCAGGAGGATAGGTGGCAAGAAGATTAGCTTTTTTTATATACGCTTTATTCTTCCTGATCTGTTACACAGAGGCACAGGAGATCAAAATAAGGGTAATTGATGACTCGGATGGTCAGCCTGTGCCTTTTTGTCACATCTGTTGTGAGAACAAAGAGACGGGGAGGCAGAAATATCATGTGGGGGATATCAACGGGGAAGCCACAGTGGCTCTAGCTGAGAATGTTATACTCAGCGTAAGTGCCATGGGCTATGAAAACTACCTTGAGTCTACCCCCGGAGCTGAGGAGCTGCTTGAGATACGTCTTAAGCCAAGTTATTTCGGCTTAGATGAGGTTGTGGTTACCGGTCAGTACAAAGCAGTGAGTGTAGATAAATCCATCTACAACATCAAATATATCGGGAAACCACGCATTGAAAACCAGGCAGCCAATACCATGGCTGAACTCCTGTCTAAAGAACTGACCTTTCGCATCAATCATGATCCCTCCACAGGAGCATCACTGGACCTGCAGGGGATTTCAGGAGAAAATGTAAAAATCCTGGTGGATGGGGTTCCGGTGATTGGAAGGCTGGATGGTAACATTGACCTGAGTCAGATCAACTTGGATAATGTGGACCATATTGAAATTGTGGAGGGTCCCATGTCGGTCATTTACGGAAGCAATGCCCTGGCAGGAGTGGTTAATATCATTACCAGGGAGAATAAGTATTCGCAATTCAAAACAGGCATACATAGCTATTACGAATCCGTAGGAGTCTATAATCTCAATGGAAATGTGGACACCCGCTTCGGGAATCATGCCCTTTCTTTTGTAGGGGGCCGTAACTTTTTTGGTGGATACTCCCTGGCGGACACCTCCCGGAGTCAGGAAT
>Ga0164313_10002752_pt1 | contig 15707 bp, 7 predicted proteins | sample GuaBasSedimGuay4_FD_113735 | JGI IMG/M metagenome (GOLD analysis project Ga0164313, IMG submission 113735) | Subseafloor sediment microbial communities from Guaymas Basin, Gulf of California, Mexico - Guay4, Core 4569-4, 0-3 cm | ecosystem: Environmental > Aquatic > Marine > Hydrothermal vents >... | reverse complement strand
GGTGTCGCCGGGCCGGAGGTAATGTTCGAGTCGTTGGGCGATGCCTTTCAGTAGTTTGTCGCCGAGGGGGTGACCAAGGCTGTCGTTGACGTTCTTGAAGCGGTCGAGGTCGAAGAAGAGGACGGCAAACTGATTGCTCGGCGCACGATCGAAATCGGCCATTGAGCACGACAGACGATCCATGAAAAGGACCCGGTTCGCTAGACAGGTGAGGTCGTCGTGCAGGGCATCGTGCTGGAGCTTCTCCTCCGCCACCTTGCGGGCGGTGATATCCGATTGCGAGCCGGCCATTCGTGACGGCTGGCCATCCAAGCCGCGGACCGCCAGGCCGCGGGTCAGAACCCACAGCCAGTTTCCATTCGCCGATTTCATTCGGTGCTCGAGCTGGAAGTGCTCGGTCTCGCCGGCGAGGTGCGCGCTTAGTTTGCGTCGAAACGAAGGCTCGTCGTCGGGATGAATCCGTTCGAACCACTCACGTGGGTTCGGACCGACCTCATGCTCGGAGTGTCCGAGCATCTTTTTCCAACGGGGCGAGAAGTATATGGAGTCAGAGCGGAGATCCCAGTCGAAGACACCGTCGTTGGCGCCTTGGACCGCCAGGGCATAGCGTTCTTCGCTGTCGCGGAGGGCATCGTCGGCTGTTTGGCGGGCGATGGCATACCGGATCGAACGGACCAGCAAGCGGGTGTCCACCTCGCGTTTGACGAGATAGTCCTGGGCTCCTTCGCGAACGGCGAGGGCCGCCAACTCGTCATCATCGAGGCTGGTGAGAACGATTACCGGAACCCTCGGCGCTGCCTCGTGGATGCTGAGGAAGGTGTCGAGGCCGAAGCTGTCGGGCAACGAGAAGTCGAGCAGGATCACATCGAAACGATCCTGTTTCAGTTGGGCCACACCTTTGCCGAGGCGGTTCTCATGGGTGATGACGAAATGGGTGTCGGTCGCCTTGCCGAGCAGCACCTGGATCAGGCGGGCGTCGTCTGGACTGTCTTCCACGAGGAGCACCCGGATGCGAGGGTGTTGACTCATCGTGCATCCCTCACGGTGGTGCCCCCACGTCGGGGCGACCCATGTCGCTCAGTCAGCTGCCTCATTTTCCCCTCCTGAACGTTTCGGCAACGTAAAGACAAAAGTCGATCCACGGTGAGGGTGACTCTCGACCCAGATTCTGCCACCGTGGCGTTCGACGATACGTTTGCAGATCGCGAGACCGATTCCAGTACCAGGATACTCGTCCTGGGTGTGGAGCCGCTGGAACATGATGAAGATTCGCTCCGCGGTGTCGGGCTCCATTCCGATTCCGTTGTCACGCACCGATACCTTCCACTCCGAGTCGTCCTGGACGGCGCTGAGATGGATGTGCGGTGGGTGCGCGCCGACAAACTTGATGGCGTTGGTCAGCAAATTGTGCAGCAATTGGTGAAGCTGGGCGGCATCGGCCACAACTGTCGGCAGATCGTCGTGAGTGACGGTGGCCTTGGCGGTTTCGATCATCTCCTCGAGCTCTTCGACAACTCCATTGACGATCGCAGTGAGATCGACGGCGGCGAACTCTCCACCGCGAGTGTCGACTCGGGCGTATCCGAGAACGGCATCGACCATCTCCTGCATTCGGTCGGCTCCGCGGATGACGCGGTCGAGGTAATCCCTGGCCTCGTTGTCGAGTTTGTCACTCACCGAACCCTCGAGAAGCTCGAGATAGCTCGAGATCATCCCCAGTGGCTGTTGCATATCGTGCGAGACCACATACGCGAACTGCTCGAGCTCGGAGTTGGAGCGAGCCAGCGCCTGCGAGCGACGCGCGAGCTCGCTCCGGGCCGCGTGGAATTCTTCGGTCTCTTCAATGATGCTCTGGATCTGTCTGACCCCGGTTCGACCGTCCTCAACTGCCCAAGACGATATCCGAACCCACATGAACCTGCGATCAGTCCGTTTGAGCTGCACGTCGAGGTTGCCGACGGTTCGCGACGCCTCGAGCTGGGAGAGCCAGTTTGAAGCCATCGTGGATTGGGCGAAGAACTCGGTGAAGGACCTTCGGCTCATGGCTTCGGGGCTGGCAAGCCCGAGCATGGCCGCGAACGCCGGGTTGGCCTCGAGGATTTCGCCGGACGGAGTCGAGACGACGACGCCAACCGGCAATCCCTCGACCAGTCGCCGGTAGGGAGCATCCTTGGCGGTGGCAAGGGCCCGCCGCCGGGCCCGGAACAGGGCTGCACGAACGGCGGCCGGTAGCTCGACAAAACCCTTCGTCGACTTGCTGACATAGCCGTCGACGTGGAGCCGCAGGGCGTCGTTCCACAGTTCGGTTTCTGCTGAGGAGGTGAAGAGGATGATGGGGCAATCAGGGCGGAAATCGCGGATCAGCTCGATGACCTCGAGGCCTTCACTCCATTCGAGGTCGGCCTCGGTGATGACAAGGCCGAAAAGACCGGCCGCGATGGCGGCTGAAAACTCGGTGGCGGACCCCACCTGTACGATGTCGACACGGTTGAACTCGCGTGTAAGCACAACAGAAGCGAGTTCTCGATCGCTGCCGTGGTCATCGATCAATAAGATACGTGGAAGGCTGCTCATGTCCCCTGTGCCCGGTATGCCCGCTGGCCAAATCCGGAATCTACCACCGGCCCTCCGTCGGCGAGTCTACTCCATGATCCACATCACGAGCACTAATGGGCGGAGTATAACACGTGGATAGTTCGACCAACTCACGGCGGGACAGTGGATTGGCGTTCCGAAATCCTTGATTCAACCGTCGATTCTCGTCTCGAGTACTCCACGAAGCGTTCGTGCCAGGTCGGCGAGGCGGTAGGGCTTGACGGCCACCCCGGAAAATCCATGCTCGCGGTAGTTGGCCATTACCGGATCGGTGGAGTAGCCGCTCGAGACGATGGCCTTCACTCCGGGGTCGATCTCGAGCAGGCGGGCTATGGTCTCGCGGCCACCGACGCCCTCGGGAACAGTGAGGTCGAGAACCACCGCGTCGAAGGGGAGGTCGGACTCTAAGGCATGGGTGTACAGTGCGATCGCTTCGGCGCCTTCGGCCGCAGTGGCGACCTCATAGCCAATGGTTTCGAGAAGCTCGGCGGCTGCCGAGCGAACCGATTCGTCGTCGTCCATGATCAGCAGCCGACCATGTCCCTGATTTGAGTCATCGGCACGGGTCTCAGGTGTGGGTCGGTCTTGTTCAGACGCGTGAAGGTAGAGGGTGAACTTGGATCCCTTATCCTGCTCGGAGTGGACAACGATGGCGCCGCCGTGGCTGCGAACGATGGAGAAGGTGGTGGCCAAACCGAGACCGCTGCCGCCTTTCTTGGTCGTGAAGAAGGGGTCGAAGATACTTTCCAGTTGAGCTTCCGGAATGCCGATCCCGGTATCTACCACCTCGATCCGGACGAAACGCCCCGCTTCGAGGGTCGGGATGTCCCCTTCTACGAGGTGAGCATTGTCGACCCTCACGGAGACCGTGCCGCCCCGAGGCATGGCCTCGATCGAGTTGACGACCAGGCTCTGGATCACCTGCGAGATTTGGCCCTCGTCCACCTCGACGGACCAGAGATCGGGGTTGTAACGACAGTCGTAGTGGCAGTTGCCGCCGCGGGCAGCAGTCGCCGTAGCCTCCTCGATCAGCCGACCGATGGAGGCGGTCTTTCGGATAGGGCGGCCGCCTTTTGAAAAGGTGAGCAGCTGTTGCGTCAAGCTGGTGGCTCGGAGGCAGACCTTTTCAGCCTCGTTGAGGCGGCGGAGAGTTTCCTCCGAAGCCGCCGCGGACTTCTTCGCCAGGCTGATATTGCTCAAAATCGCCATCAACATGTTGTTGAAGTCGTGAGCGATCCCTCCGGCGAGGACTCCGAGGCTCTCGAGCTTTTGGCCCTGCTGAAGCTGAAGCTCGAGGCGACGCCGGTCCTCCTCGGCGCGGCTCCGATCGGAGATGTCGATGGCGATCCCCTCGATCAGCTTTCCATGGCCCTGGGTATCGGCGATGAGCCCGGCGTTCATGAGGATGGTCACCGGCTCTCCGTCCCGGTTCATGATGGTGAGCTCACGGTTGCGGATTTCTCGCTGGATGCGGATTTCTCTGAGGAATCGTTGGATCTCGTCGGGCGAAAAGGCGAGATTGGTGATGGACCGACCGTTGAGTTCGTCGGTGTCACGATAGCCGAGCATTGAGGCGAAGGCCTGGTTGGTGGTGTTGATCGTGCCCTTGAGGTCGGTCTGAAAGACCCCTGCCAGGTTGCGTTCGAAGAGGAGTCGGTAGCGTTCCATGCTCTGAAGGAGCGCCGCATCGATTCGTTGCCGATCCCGGATCTCTCGGCGCTTGGTAAGGAAGAGATACCAGCCGGTCAAGGCGGCGATCACGAGCAGGACGATGCCGATGATGAGGGAGTTTCGCCACAGGCGCTGATGGCGTAGATCGAGAGCCTGGAGATCGTTGCTCTTCCTCAGCAGTTCGATCTCCCGCTCCCTCTCTCGAGCCTCGTACGTTGCTTGAAACTCTGCAAACTCGCTGCGGATCTCTGATCTGACGAGCTCGCTTTCGAGGCTGCGGGCCAGGGTCTGAAACTCCATGGCCCTTTTCGGATCGCCGGCGGCGATCTGTGCCACGACCATGGAGTCGAGGGCCACAACCTCGCGACCCTTCATCCCCATCTTACGAGCGAGCTCGAGACTCTCCGAAGCCGCGGTGATCGCGGGCCCACCCCGGCCGAGAGCGGCCAGTACTTCGGCTTTGACGGCAAGACAGGCGACAATCTCGGGCTCCAGGTCCAGGCGTCTCACGATTTCGAGTGCCTGCTCGATGTGAACGAGGGCCTCGCGGTTTCGGTTCACCGCTTGGAGAGCGGCGGCGAGGCTGCGGTGTGACATGGCGATCCGGAGCTCACCGCCCGCGGCCTGCCGCAGGCCCAGCGCCTCTCCGTGAATTTCGATGGCCTCCTCGGAGTGGCCCTGAAAGTGTTTGATGTCGCCGATGTTGGACAAGATGTCGGCAACACCGTCGGTCTCACCGAGCTCGGCCTTGATGAGCCTGGCGCGGTGGAAGTACTCGAGGGCGGAATCGTAGTCCCCCAAATACATGTGGGCGACGCCGATGTTGTTGAGCAGGATGGCTTCGGCATGCTGGTCGCCGGCTTGCTCTCGCTCCTCGAGCGCCCGTGAGCTGGTTTCGATGGCGGAGTCGAAATCACCCTTCTGGAGTAGGACGGCTGTGGTGATGTTCAGAAAGAGCCACGAGCGATCTGGATCATCGGCGATTTCAGGTAGTGCGAGTGCTTCACGGCACGCGGCAAGGCAACGTTCGAACTCGCCAAGGTGGAAGCTGGCTCGAGCGAGATCGGCAAGACTTCTCGCCTGAAGGTCAATCTGCCCGGTTCGTCCGGCGAGATTGGCCGCTGCCCGCAGCTCGATCACCGCCTCGTTGAAGCTCTCGCCGGTCCGCAGGGCAAGACCAATTCCGCTCCGAACTTCGGCCTCGATAGCGGGTTGGTCGGTACCGGCGATATCGGCGAGTACGTGCCGTCCGAGTTCGATGTACTCGGTTGCATCGTTCTCGGGAGAGAGACCGCGAAGCCGAGTGAGGCGATCCCCCGCCGTCACGGTCGAGGTGGCGACAGCGGGCTGATCGTCGGGTGGCAGGGGCTTTGCGTGGGCGAGCCCTCCAACCGTTAGAACAATGACCAGAGCGAACTCACAATATGACCGAACGGTCGTTCGGTCAGGCCAAGCTCTGCCATGGCTCTTGTCCGTTTGGGTCATACTGCAACCCCCAATTCTCACCACGGTCGAGTGTATCGCACACCCCCTCATGGTGCAGACGAGTACGACTCTGAGGATGGACCTTGACCCACCTTCAGTGACCTACCGGCAACACAGTTGCCACCACGTAAGTCAAGCACCGTCCCGGGAAGCCCATTTACGGCTCTGAATATCCCGCCCCAGAGGCGGACACCCAACCAGTACCGGAACTACCCCCAGACTACGCTGACAATACTCAATAAATTGCGATGCCTCTGCGCCTCTGCGTCTCTGCGATTGTCCAAATCCGTGACAATCCGTCCTCAATCAAAATAAAGAACCTACAAGCACCAAATCACGCCAATACGAAGTCAAGTCGCGATCCGGGATGCGAATCCACCCAAAAGATAAATCCGTGTCTATCCGTGTCCATCCGTGTCCCATTACCTTGTGATGCCTTGCGGTGAACCGCGCTGTGTTCTTGGCGCCTTGGCGGTTCAACGAGGCGATGAACTTTCGAATCGACCTCGGGAAGGTGTCGGGAGCGGTGTAGACTGATGGCCCGAATGGGAGGTGCCATGTCAATCGACCCCAAGCTGCTCGAGATTCTCGTCTGTCCGGTGGACAAGACCCTCCTCGAGGTCGTGGAGCTGCCCGACGAGATCCGTGCCCGATTGGTGGACAAGTACCGCGAGCAGTTCAAGGATGAGGAACCTGTGGTCGAGATCGGCCTCGCCTCAGCTGCGGGTCGTGTGTATCCGGTCGTCTCCGGCATCCCGGTGATGCTCGTCGATGAGGCCTTGAGCCTCGAGGAGATCGAGGGCTGAAACTTCTCGTGGAAAGCCGTTTCGACCCGATCAACTGGGACGAGAATATGACCGTCGAGGTCGCCGCGTGAACGACCGGGTCTTCAGCCCATCCGCTCTCATCGCCGAGGTCAACTCGCTGCTCGAGCAGGGTTTTTCGGGCATCAGTGTAGAGGGCGAAATCACCAACGCGAGCACCTCCGGGCGCGGCCATCTCTACTTCACCCTGAAAGACGACCACGCCAATCTCGACTGCGTGATGTGGTCGTCGCGAGCGAATAGACTGAAGTTCGACCTCGAGGACGGCCTCGCCGTCCGCGCCCGTGGCTCGCTCAGTATTTATCGGCAGCGTGGTCGCTTCCAGTTGGTGGTCACCGCCGTCGAGCCCCAGGGCATCGGCGCTCTTCAGCTTGCCTTCGAACAGCTCAAGAAGAAGCTCGACGAGGAAGGGCTCTTTGCGGTCGAACGCAAGCGGCCCATGCCTGCGTTGCCCAACCGCGTCGGGATCGTGACATCGGCCGCTGGGGCCGCCCTCCAGGATATGCTCAAGGTGCTGCGGCGGGTGCCCAACCTCGAGGTGGTGGTGGCGCCGACGGTGGTACAGGGTGACGGTGCGGCGAACAAGATCGCCAGCGCCATCGACCGATTGGGTGCGAGTGGCCTTGTCGAGGTGATCATCGTCGGGCGTGGTGGCGGCAGTCTCGAAGACCTCTGGGCGTTTAACGAGGAGCCGGTGGCGCGGGCCATTGCGGTGTGTCCGGTGCCCGTCATCTCCGGGGTCGGCCACGAGGTGGATTTCACAATCGCCGATTTTGTCGCCGATATTCGCGCAGCGACCCCAACCCAGGCCGCCGAGCTGGTGGCCAGCCGGCTCGAAGAGCAACATCGACGCCTCGAGTCCGCGCTGGCCGGCCTGGATCGTGACCTCCGCCGTCACCTGGCCATGGCGCGCACCCGTCTCGATGGTCTCGAGGGCTCCCGTGGCCTCGCCCGGGTGCCCCAGCGTCTGCGCGTCCTGCGAGATCGATTAGATCGCACCCGGCGATTGGGGCCGGCGCTCCGTGGGATGACCGACAGGGTGCGGGCACGCCTCGCCCGGGCTGAAGCCATGCTCGGGAGAGTACCGGCCAGGGTTGCCGCCGGAGGTCACCGTCGGTTACTCGCGAGTCGCCGCGAGCAGATGGCTCAACTCATCCGTGCGAGGATTCAACGGTCGGTCGGTGAGCTCGCCGCCAAGCGGAGAACCCTCGAAAACATCAGCCCGAGACGAGTGCTTGAGCGCGGTTACTCGATCACCACCGTCAAGGGAGCGCGAAGACCCCTCAAGGACCCGGCGGAAGTTCGAACCGGTCAGATTCTGCTGACCCGGCTCTCTCGCGGGGAGATCCGATCCCTGGTGGCCGATCGTCCACCACGCCGCCAACCGGCCAGGGCTTTTTCTGAAAACCAACCGTCGCTCTTTGGCGACTCCACCGATGAACCAGGAGACCGAGATGGTACCGAGTAAGAAGGAAGAACAGAAGGCCGAGCGCTTCGAAGATCAACTTGAACGACTCGAAGAAATCGTCTCCAGTCTCGAGGATGAGACGGTGGGCCTCGAGGAGGCCCTCGGGCTCTTCGAGGATGGAATGAAGTTGGCAAAAAGCTGTCGCGCGCGTCTCGAGGAGGTCGAGCGACGAGTCCAACAACTGCTCGAAACCGATGAGGGTGAGGCTCCGGAAACCGAGGCGCTCGAAGGGGACGAGAAAACCGGCACCGACGAGGCACCCAACTGGTGATCGAGAATATCCTGAAGTCAGAACGTGCGGCTGTGGAGGCGGCGCTCGTGCGTCTGCTACCCGATGATGCCTGGCCTGAGCGGCTCCACCGCGCCATGGCGCACGCGGTCTTTGCCGGCGGTAAGCGCATCAGACCCATCCTGGCCCGCCTCGCCCATCGGGCCGCCGGGGGCGACCCCGACGATGTGACAGACGCGGTCTGCGGACTCGAGTTCATCCACACGTACTCGTTGATTCACGATGATCTGCCGGCCTTCGACGACGATGTCCTGCGGCGTGGCCGGCCGACGGTCCACGTGGCCTTCGATGAGGCCACCGCCATCCTCGCCGGCGACGCTCTGCTTGCCGAGGGCCTGCTCCTTCTCGCCCGCCACCCGCCGGGACCTGGTTGGGCGGCGCGCCGGGCCGCCGCCGTCGAGCTCGTGGCCGAGGCGGTATCGGTGCGGGGTATGGTCGGCGGTCAGATGGAGGACCTTGAAGCCACGGGCCTGGTCGAAAGCACCGAGCAGGACCTGATCGATCGCCTCGACAGGATTCACCGCGCCAAGACCGGCTGTCTCCTGGCTGCGTCGGTGGAGCTCGGCGCGGTGCTGGCAGGGGTCAATGACGATGACCGGAAGGCATTTGCCGGCTTCGGCGCTGATCTCGGTCTCGCCTTCCAGATCGCCGATGACATCCTCGACGCCACCGCCACCGCCGCTGACCTCGGCAAGTCTCCGGGAAAGGACGCCGATGCCGGAAAGCTCACCTATGTGACCCTCTATGGCCTCGACACCGCTCGGGACCGCCTCGCCGGGCTCGAGGCGGAGCTGGTGGGGAGGGCTACCGAGATCGAGGAGGCTGAGGGAGAGCTCTCAGCCATCGCCCGATTCGTGGCGCACCGGCGGAATTGACAGCGTGAGTCGCTGGCGGCCGGGCCCTGTTGAACGCTGCATCTTCGGCGTACACTCGTTGAAAAGCAGATGAACGCCACCACGAAGTCCTCGAGCATCCCCAGGTCCTCATGCCCTCACGACCCGGTCCCTACCGCATCACCTCGTAGATCACGGTCTCGCCTTCGCGGAAGGCTTCGCGCCACAGATCGCCATCCCAGCTATCGAATTTGACCAGGCCATTACCGGGGAAGTAGGCCCGCTCGAGCTGTCCCACCACGATCCAGCGAACGTCGTAACGGGCGAGGAAGTTCTCGACCTCCTCGCGATCGCTGGTGGTGTAGAAGTTCTCGATGGCGTGGACCCGATCCCACACCCACCGGTCGGTGGCGTAGGCGCGTTGCTGGCGCTGGTGCCAGTTCCAGCCGACGACTCCGGGAAGCCCGGTATTGATCGTGATTCGTGAACCCCAGCGGTATTCTGGAATATTGGCCTCGACGATGACCGGTGTTCCGTCCACGTTGCGCTGCAACCAACGGATTGCGGCGAGATCCTCGGCTAAGATCAGCGGCCGCCCCTGGTCGTGATGGGTGGCGTGCTCGAGGTAGGCGGCGCCGTCGAGGCCGCGTGGTGCGTCCTGGGCCATCCGATCGTGGGCCTTGGCCGGGATGGCCCGCAGCGGGTAAACGGACGCGCCGATGAGCAACGCCGTCGCCACCAGCCACCACAGACGGTAGGACCAGGAGGGTTGTTTTGGTCGGCGGGCAGCTCGCCACCACAAGCACGCCGCAGCGTTCACCCCGAGAAGCGCCCAGGCCACGTAGTAGAACTTGAAGACCGTGTTCATCCGTCCGAGGTCGCCTTTCAGAGTGACGAGTTCGACGATGAGGGTCAGGCTGAGTCCAAGACCTACGGCGAGTAGGGCGAATCGCCGGCCCGTCGGCAGGTCGCGTCGGAAGAGCAGGAGACCGGCCATCACGAGCAGAGGCCACACCAGCCAGCCCACGCGAACGCCGAGGTCGACGAGCATGAGCTGACCGTACAACGCCGGCACTCCGACAGCCACGATAGGGACAATGTGGCGTTCGAGGGGACGTACGGCGCGCAGCGGAGTGGCGGCGAGCCAATCGCGCATCTCGAGCACCAGCCAGGTTGCGATCGGGAAGAGGAACGGCGCCCAGTGCTCCAGGTAAATGAGGAGTGGAGTCCTGGATCGGCCCCAATACAGGAGCTCGGAGTAGCCCATGCCGAACCAGGTGTCGAATGGGAGATAGAGCAGCCGGGTCAAGATGGCAAAACCGAATGCCCACAGAAATGATCGGAAGAGTCGTATGCGGGAGGGCAGCTCATCGTCGATCTGCATCCTCGCCCAGGCCACGGCAATGACGCCCAGAGCGAGGAAGGGGTAATAGGACCAGGTGTTGGTGGGTCGCATGGCGCCGACCGCCAGTGCTCCGAGGAAGATAGCTGCGAGTCGGCGGCCTCGGCCGACTTTGCCGTTCCAACCGACCAGGACCGCCAGAGCGAAGGCCATGGCCAACAGCACCTGTGGCAGATCCATGAGGTGGGCGTGGAGGTCACCGTAGATAAAGGTGAATGCCGGGAACTCGGTGATGGGCATGACATCGGGGTCTGGAATGATCCGGGTCGGGTTCCAGAACCAGTGGTGGGGCGGGATGGGCAGCGATTCGCCGGCGACTAAGCGGCTGAAGCCGGTGGCGAGGGCGCCGACAATTCCACGACCGGTCTCACTGCCGAGCTTGTAGAGACCGACGGCGAACATACGGACAGGATGGAGATTGCCGAACAAGGCCACGGCGGTGGCGGCGAGCACGCCGGCGAGCTCGGGTCTGAGCCGGCGGCGCTCGCCCGGTCCGGGTGGTTCGCCGCTCGAGCGTACGAGATTTGTCGCGATGCTGAACGAGGCGACTGCGGCCAAGGCGATGAGGGTCGGCAGAGCCAGGTTGTAGGCGATGGCGGGCTGGATTCCGACGGCCAGGGCAAGCTGGCCGATGATGACGAACCCGAAGTAGTAGTAGTTGATGTAGCCGCCGGCAAACCACGGGTCGTACGGTGGAAAGGTCACGCTCTTGAGCACCGCCGTGAAGTAAGACAGGTCCATGGGCTTCTCGCCGCCGTGGCCTGGGTGCCAGAGGTCGGGGTTGAGGGCGCGTACCCCGAGACAGATGAGGAAGAAAACGCCGAATATCACCTCGGAGGTCAACAAGTGGCGGGCAAACCCGGTGTGGTGCGTGCCGAACTCGGTGCGGTGACGCCACGCGACGATGGCGCCGGCCGCGATCAGGGCTGCGGCCACCAGACGGACCGTCCCCGGGCCCACCGAAATGCCGGCAGAACCGATGATCCATACCGTCCAGGCGACTAGCAAGAGCCCAAAACCCCGGGCCAGCGGCAGCCCGCCATCGGCCAGGCCGGGAAAGGCCCAACGCACGAGGGGCGCCATCCCGAGGCCGAGAACGGTCAGTGCGAGGTACCAGACAATGGCCGCAACCACCGGCCGCCGATTGACCAGCGCGTCGGGTGGAAAGCGCTCTCGCCAGGTTCCGCCCTGCGTCTGGCTTTCAAGCCGTTGAGCCGGAAGCATGAGATCGGCCGGCTGGCGGCCGAAATGACCGGGAGGCTTCTGCAGGACCCGGTCGAGGTCCACCGCCTCGAAGATCTCTCGAACGTGCTCTGGATCAAAAGTCGCGGTCTTGCGGAAGATCAGCACCTTGGGATGGTCGTAGACGGTGAAGGCCTCGTCGGCCGACTGGTCATTGAGAACAAAGGGACCGAGCCGTGGTGATGACTCGAAGACCGCAGCCAGCTCGAAGCCGAGGTCACCTTCGACCTCGCCAAGTCGGGCGTTGACGAAGCAGTTCACCACCGTCCTCTCCTGCGGGCACCCCACAAGGTGGCGGTAGTAGGTGGTGACCAACGGGAAGCGCTCGGGTATTCGGGTCAGACTGCCCCACTGTCTGTTGGACGAGATGACTAAGATGTCCGATTGGTTGAGGATCTCGAGCATCCGTTCGCGCTTGGTCTGGTCGTCGTTCCAGTAGAGCTCGAAGGTGAGGTCGCGCTGATAGATCCCGCCGTAGGGGTCGTAGTTGTCGAGGCGTAGGGGCAGCCCGTCGTCCCACGATGTCTCATTGGCGATGGCGCCGCCGGAGAGCTGTGCCCACCGACCACCGGTCTCCAGGAGTTTCAATTGGATGATCAGCCGGTCATTCAACGCAAGAATGAGAGGCCGGTCGAGGGCAAGAACGCAGCGGTACTCGTCCGGGGATCCGGTTGCGGTGCAGCGGCCCGCAGCCGTGGTCTCGTCGCCACTCTCGATCACCACTTCCGCGTACAGCTCGGGTGGCGTGGCGAGGGCTGCGATCTCATTGGGCTTCGTCTCTAAAGCCAGGCGGGGGAGGGTCAGTTCGAGGAGGGTTCCGGCGCGACTGACCCATGTCCGGATCTCGAGGTCAGCTCCGCTTCTGAGGCGTGCCTCGTAGGGCACCGACACCGGTTGACGACTCAAGCCCTCGGGAGTGGCGATCATGAGATTGACGGGTCCGGGAACCTCGGCGAGCAACCAGCGTGATCCCGCCTCGCGGGTGGTCGGTCGGTCATAGATGCCGGCGAAGGCCACCGCATAGAGCAGGCTCGTCAGACCGACCACGACTCCGATCACCGGCGCAAGCCATCGCCAGTGAATTTGATCTTCCCTTTCGGCCATCCGGCGCCAGGTGACGACCACCAGCCAGGCGGCAAAGAAGGCCAGGGTCGGGTAGATCGGGAGCTGGTAGCGCATCGTTGGATTGCTCTGCAACGACTGCCATGAGAAGTACCCGATCGCCCAGCCGACGGCCAGCACCAGCGGGCTCCCTCCCCGTCGGAGGACACGCCGAGTGGCCACCGCGACCCCGGAAAAGGCCAGTAAGCCCAGCGGCAGACCGAGGCCCCACAGCACCAGGTTACGGCCTGAGTAGAGTACCGAGCGCCGCGCCCACTGCATGGCCGGTGGCCAGTCGGCCCCCGGGCCGGTGAGGGACTTCAGGCCGTCGATGGCGTTGGACCAGCGTGAATTGATGCCGATATCGAAGAAGCCGGGGCCGGCAAACGCATAGGGTTGAAGGACCCGAAAGGCGAGGCCGAAGACCAGCCCGGAGGCTACCAGAGTTACCAGCACCGGCAGAACCTCACGGTGGCGTTGGGCGCGGTCGACGACGAGCAGTCGCAGAAGATGCGCTGCCGGCAGCAGGAGCACCACCGGAGCAGCGCTCAGCTTCGCAGCCACCGCAGCCGCTGAGACGACACCGAATAACAGGCTGAGTCGGAAATGCGATGCAGCCAATCGCGACTTCAGACTCGGCTCATCCGGCTCTTCCCGCAGTTCGTCCGGTTCCCCGATACCCACGGCGAGGTAGAGCGCCAGTGTCACGAAGAAGGTCTGGGCCAGGTCAACGGTGAAATAGTGCGATTGCTGGATGTGGAGCACGGTGACAGCGAGGAAAAAGGCGGCCAACAACCCCGTTCGACGATCGGCGAGTCGCACCCCGAGGAGATACACCATGATGATGGTCAGCAGATCCCAGAGGGTGGACGCCAGTCGTCCTACGGTCCGAACCGAGCCCAGCTGGGTCCACCCCACCGCCTCACCGATCAAACGAACCAGGATCAGCGGATAGGTGCCGTAGACGAAGTTCGGTCGACTGCCCACGTTTTCCGGATTGAGGGTCGATGTCGGGGTGTCGAAGTAGTCGAGGAGGTGTTCGTTGGGCTCTAGACTGACGGTGACCATGGCCAGGAAGCGCTCATCGGGGTGGAGCAGATTGGGCCCGCCCCAATCGAGACCTACCAGCCGCAGCGATGCGGCCAGTACGATCACCAACAGCAGCAGCCCGAGGCTTCGCCGGCGGTCGAGATCCGCCATTTCAGCCGCCCCCGACCACGGAAAGATCGATAAAGACGAGGAAGTTCTTCCCTTCGACTTTGGACGAGTGCTCGAAGGTCGTGGCCGTCGGGACTCTTTTGCGCAGGATCTGCAGGGAACGATGATCCCTGGGATGGATCAGGTACGCCTGTGGTCCGGGGCGGCTTGCCACTCGGTCGACTGATTCCTGATCCAGGGCCATATCGGTGCCGGGGAATCCGGTTTCGGCACCCACAAGCCGAGTGTCCACCCAATGGGGATAGGGCACGACCCGGATACGGTCAATTGGAACACCGAGGGCCAGGGCGCCGCGCGCGACCTCGCCGAGCTCGGAGGTATTCCAGGCACTGTGGTTCCAGGTCTGGGCAAAGGACCCGTGGACGACCGTCCAACCGGCGAGGGCCGAGAGACCGACCAGCAGGATCGTTGCGACGGCGGCGATTCCCCGGCCAATTGGTGCGGCCAGGCTGGCCGCCGCCGCTCTGGCCACCGAGGCGAGCCCAAGGCCGGCGAGGGCGAAGACCGGCGCCAACGCGCCGCCGCAGCGCAGGGGAGAGGGCGCCAGACCAGGATCGAGAGGGACCAGGATGGCCGGCAGCATGAGCAGCGGCACGGAGATCAGCAGGAGGCCGTCGAGAAGTCGTCGGCGGCGGATTGCCCCGGTCGCGGCGAGACCGACTCCGAGCACCAGGAGGGCGCCGGCGACCCTGTCGAGGGCGGGTCGTTCACCTCCACCATGGTTCCAGGCCGGGCCGTCGGACCACAAGGGTAGGAGTAGGACCCGGGCGGATCGCTCCCCGATGCCCGAAACCGTGCTCTGTGCACGAGAGCCGTCGGCGGCGCCGAACCACCACAGGGGTGCATCTTCGAGGGGGGGGCTCGTGGTGGCTGCCAACGTGGGCAGGCCGGCGACGACCGCGAAAATCAGAACCACGCCGAAGCCGGCAATGAGCCGGCGTCTCCTTTCGGTTCCGGCCGAGATCAACGCGACTCCCACGAGGACAACCGCCATCAGGACCAATGAGCGGGCCATGGATACGGTCTGGATGGCGAGGCCGATGACAATCCCGGCGGCGACGAAGTCGATCCGGCGGTTTCGTCGGATCCCGCGCAGGAGGAGCAGCAGGGCGGCGGCGGCAAACGGTGGGTACCAACCCTCGGTAAGACCGATTCGAGACACCACATTTGGCCATGTCCCGACGGCGGCCAGCGCCATACCACCAAGGCCGGCAGCCCGCCCGCCGACCTCACGGCCGAGCAGGTAGATCAGGGGCAGAGTGACGAGTCCGGCCAGCAGAGTTCCGAGCTTGAGGCTCGCAAAAGAAAGCCCACCGGCCAGTGGAGCCAGGACCGCATCCAGAAAGACGGGAATGGGTTCGAGGCCACCGGGGCCCCAGGGAAAGACGATGGGTGGGTGGGGTTGGCCGGCCTGGAGCACCGAAAGGAGGAGTTCGGCATGGACGCTCAGCATCTCTGCCGGAATCCGAGCCAACTCGCTGGTGCGGACCAGCAGCGCACCGGCGATCAACAGCATCGGGAGCAACGCCCCTCGTTGGAGACCGAGGGACCAGTGGTCATGACTCAGCTGGTCCTTGGT
>Ga0164313_10002751_pt1 | contig 15707 bp, 17 predicted proteins | sample GuaBasSedimGuay4_FD_113735 | JGI IMG/M metagenome (GOLD analysis project Ga0164313, IMG submission 113735) | Subseafloor sediment microbial communities from Guaymas Basin, Gulf of California, Mexico - Guay4, Core 4569-4, 0-3 cm | ecosystem: Environmental > Aquatic > Marine > Hydrothermal vents... | reverse complement strand
TACTCCCTTGTATTCTCTGGTATAGTTTCAACAGATTTAAATAACCCATCAGTAACATGATGTGTCCATGCCCATATTTGCTGCTTTCTTAAATACGTCAATGCGTTTACAGTTCCGTCATCCATTACACACCAGATCATATTATCAGGGTCCCTGGCATAAGCCCATTCAACAATCTTCCTATCCTCAAACAAATGACTTGCAAGTACTGTTAAATCGTCACCGGAAAAGCCCGTAAGCTCAACCGATTCTTGTAAATCCCGAATAACTCTCTCACCATCTTGAACATATAAAAGAGACTGTCCTATTTTAATCGCCCTTACATTGCTCACACCCCATGATTCTTGTTCTTCTGATGCAATATTAGTAGATGTGAATGCAAGAGTATCGCCAGTAATCACCCTGAATATTCCCGATGAAGTAAATAAAAACAAATCTTTTTGTGATTTTATATCTCTGATTTCGTTTACATCACTCGATACCACATTAAATGTGATTGCATCATCAGCTTGAGAAATTGAAGATACATTCATATTCTCAAATAATTTTATTCTGCTTGTAATAAATGTAGATGGATTGTTTGTCATACCTGCGTATATTCTTCTTTGTTGGTGATATGTTAAGCACCTTGGCTTATTATCTGCCCCGGTAAACGGTGTTCTTGCTTCCGGACGAGTTAGACCGTAATCCGGAGAAATGAAATTATCTTCAAATGAATTTGTAGACGCGGACCCTATAAAGCCAAAGACATTTGAAACGTGATCGTCACAATAGATATTCCAAGTAACATCAGCAACATTATCCCATGTCACCGTATTCCTTCTTAAAACGTCACCTGCTAAATCATGATCTTTGCTATAAGTATTAGAAGGGGGGCTTTCTTCGTCAGTAAGATCATCTATTGCAGTTACTAGATAAGACCTGATTGCCCCAGGGGAAGGAGAACTTCTTCCTACCGTTACGTTAGTTGGTGCAGCAACTTGAGGTGAAAAATCTGCAACAGCTACCGTCCATACATCATGATCAGTTCTGGTAATATTATATATGTCAAAATCAGGGTGAGTGATTGTCATTGTATCTGCGTTTTGAGTAAACTTTAATAAAGCAAGAGAATCTTCTGTAAACACGGTAGTAAATACAGGAACCGCCTCAATAGTACCACCAGAGATATAAGCATCGAATCGAAACGCATTTACTACATCACCAAATATATCTTCAAGCAATATAGTAGTTGCTGTCACTCCACTGATTCTGAACCATTTATTGTTCAGTTCTGTCATGCCTACAATGTCTTTAATATACACTTGCTGCCCGACAGCCAAAGAATGCGCTCCAATGGTTACAGTTACAGGAATTGTCTGTGTGGTAGCGGTAATATTAACAGGTGTATTTAATACATAAGCTTCGTCTTTTATTACCCTGAAAGACAAATGACTGAATTCAAGAATATATGCCTGCTCAGTATTAAACCTAAACTTTATTAACCTTGAAATTCTAGAACTATCAGTTGCGGCTCCAATGAATTCCAACCCTGGCCGATTACTCGCACCACCCTCAACATGAACAACCATGTTTTTTAGAGTCCTACACGCAGAGTCGAACTTTTGAAGATCAGCCCTGCCATATATAGAAGGTGTTACTTCTCCCGCAGTAAATGATAGTTGTTTGTCTACCGGCAAATTCTAAATCCTTTCTCTTTTATTTCTATTTGTCTAGGTAATTCACCATTCATATATATTTCCCACATTTCCTTATAACCCTTTTCTATATTTTTCGTATAACGAGGCGTATCAAAAAGGGGACTCGTAAGGCGATTAGCAAGAACACATTCCTTTGTCTTTAACAATAGATCAGGATTAACCGCCAACTCTACCAATTTCTTTTCATACTGAGAAATATTTCCAGTTATTAACTCGGGCATCCCAAATACAGTAAGAATGCTTGCACTCATGCGTGATGAAAAATTAGAACCAAGAAGTGTTATTAATGGAACACCTGCATACAAGGCGTCAGAAGTCGTTATGGCTCCATTGACAATCCGTGTATCCATGGCTATGTCGGCAAGCTCTAACCGTTTTAAATGCTCCTCCTTTGGCAAACATTCAGCAAATATTAACCTGCGAGGGTCTACTCCCCTTACAGATGCCTCCGCTTTTAAGTTCTCTGTCTTTACACCTTCTGCCATTAACCATAATACGCTACCAGGCACTTGCCTTAATATATTCATCCATACATTAAACATTACCGGCTCAATTTTATATCCTTGACTAAAAGAACAAAAAACAATGCTTTTTTCCGGTAGACCAAAATCAGCCCGACTATATTCTTTATCTGAGATTCTTTGATTCCTACTATTAATCTGGTAACAGTCAGGCATATAAACAAACTTCTCGCTATAATATTCCTGTGCATCAGGAGGTGTCACTATCTTATCTGTAATTATATAATCAAAAAACCGTGAAGCAGTAGTTCCTGCTATACCTAACCACCGGACCATAATAGGTGCAGGACGCATGGCACTTATTGACGCTCTATGGTTTTCAGTGTACCCTTTCATATCAACCAAAATATCAACACCATCACTACTAATACGCTTTGCTGCATCTCTATCACTCATTCTTCGTATATCGACAAAATTATCACAATCGCTCTTAATCTTATCTCTATAATAGCTTTCGTCATCTTCACCAAAAGAATAACAATTAACTTTAAAATCTGCCCTATTATGCTGCTTGTATAAATCTATAGTCAAATGAGCAGAAGGGTAATTCCTGAAACTATCCGACAAATATCCAATAGTTATTGCCTTTGTCTGCGGTCTGTCAAAACCGAAAGTGTGCTTGAATATTTCACGGCTCCTAGATTTTGCAACAGCATAATTTTTGTCCTCGTCACTACATCTTGCTAAATTCTCAAAAGGGGATTCTGCTAACTTGCCAGTTTTTTGCTCTTCTGAAAAGACATCAAGACGAGAAGATAGTTCTTCATATTCGCCCCAATAACATAACTGATTTAGTGTCCAGAAATAACAATGTAGTATATTTTCATCTTTTGGATACTTCTCAGTAACCTCTTTATAGGTTTTTAGTAATTCTTCATTTTTGTTTTGAGATACAAGAGCGAGAATCAAAAGCTTATATCCCTCAAGAAAGTCGGGCCTCAGTGTAAGTAAAGATCGGCAATACTTTTCCGTATCTTCGCTCTGCTTCATTATAAAACAAATAACAGCAAGTCTATGAGAAACATCTGCATCAAGGGGAACTTCCAATAACAGTTTCTTTGCTTCCTGGTAGTTACCATTTTGGAAATGCTTTGATGCCTTATCAACCAAAAACGTATCTAAGGGCATATTGTCGGTTGCAATTTTCATAATCATTTAAGGTTGCTTTTATGTCCTCGATGTTATTGATTCAGGAGTAGGTGCTTCTCGAATTACCCCTTCGTTGAAATCAGATGCCCTTGCCGCATCAATGGCACGTAAATATGACTGTTCAGCATTTTGTTTTAATTCTAAATTTCCAGTTAAAGAAATCACTATCATTGTTGATAATTTCCACCCTATCGCCTCTACCGCCCTTGAAGAGAGTAAAGAGGTTTTAGTAATGGCTTTGGTATAGCGTAATTTTGCTTGATATTTATCTGTGCGGATTACCTTCCCTGTTCCTGCATCATCTAAGCCAAGAGCAAACGGTATCTCTTTTTCTTGGGAAGATTCTCTTACTATTTCCCTTGCATATATCGCCTCAGAAGGATATGTATATTCATACTGCCAAGGTAAAGGTGGGGGAACGTCACTGTTGATGTTTTTTAATTCAACCAAATCATCAAACGCAGATGCAAAACCCCAATCATGATCTTCTAATACCGTATTCAAAGCTGTATCGAAATTAGCACTACAATATTTACGTTCATTGCTATCTTCCGTTAATGAATTAACAAATGCCTTTGCCGCAATATTCGATAACGCTAAATTGTATATGTCTATTTCACTTGCCATTGTTTGCCTCTGTTTGGAGTGCTTACTTTAGGCGTATTCTTTTTCGCCATTTCATTAAGAGTCATAGTCTCTTGTTTTTTTTCAACCGGAATAACCTCTTTAATATCACTGCCAACTTTCTCAACCGCAGCCGTCATTTTTGGGTATTTTTCTATATCCCATTCAAACACCGATCCTTCTTTAAAAACTTTGCTCTCGTAAGAATACTTCCTTGCAACCACTTTTACTTTCATTACTAATTCTCCACAAAGATTAAAAATAGTAGAGAGAATGACAATTCACCCCCTCTACTATAAATATTAAGTTACGCCAGGTTACGCAGGCGGATTCAATATCTTATTAGTCTGATTGCCAAACACAAGACCAGCAGTTATTTTGCCAGCCGTAGTTGTAGCCGTTCCAATAGTATATTCCAACCTGAGAAAGCCTTCATCTGCCCTTGGAACAAAATGAATGGTAAATTCATACCCTGCAACTAAGGTCGCTACCCCAATTGCCGCCGTTGATGCCAAAGTCGTAGCTGATGCAAATGCAGCATTGTCATCAGTCTCGACATCAATCGTCATTGTCGCTGTCGCTCCTACAAATGTCTCTGTTACCTGTATTAACAAATGCAGAGGCTCACCAAGAGAACTTCTTTTTGGCAACTGTATTACATTAGTTGAATCATAGGCCGCCGCAGTTTGCGCAAGGTCTTGATTATTACTAAATAGATTTTCTAAATCTAGAATCATTACTCTTCCTCCTGTAAAGGATAATCATTACAAAATAAATTACGCTACTGTTGTTTCTTCTGTTGAAAGTTCGTCAACCCTTTTCACTGGAATACCCTGGAAAGCCATTACTCTATTTGGACCGCCAAAATCTTCAAATGTCAGATTCACATTAGCCTTTGCAACTGCTTTCTTAGTCAAGGCAGTATAAACCTCACGCCCACAATAGAATACCAGCTTACCACCAGTCAGATTTTCCATCTTCTGATGCATCGCCTCAATCATGAAATTAATAAGATCGGCAGAAGTATCTGAACCGGACTCTGCCGTTGCAAGTTTGCTTTTGTCAATATTCGCAATCCTTACAATGTGTCTGTAATCTCTTACAGAAAGGCCAACTTTCCATTTATATTGAGTCTGATAGCCTACTCTCTTACCACCATTGGAATCAGTTTCTGTCACCTTGCCCATGTCAGTATGTTGTAATCCCATTGTAGTTCCTTTTGGGTAGAACATATGCAGATAATTCTCACCCCATTTAAGAAGCCACATTGAAAGGTTATCGGTTCCAGAACCACCGGCATTAATAATCTGAGTACCAGAATTACCTTCGGTTGTACTTAGAGCGTTAAACCTTGGTGTTAATCCAAGAAACTCTTCCGGGTCAGTATCAGTATTCCCACGAAACAAGGTTTGGGCATATTCCTGATTCATTGCTTCAAAAAATGGTGCATCTTCTGAAAGTCTTAATGCTGCAACGTCACCACTAAGTTCAGCCAAGTCCTCGTCAACAAATGAATACGCTTCCATGATTCCAGCCGTGTCATCAACCTGTACAGTGGTCGATTTCGTTGGTTGAGTGTAACCATACAACTTCCTCCACGTCACCGTAGGCAAACCACTACGCATTGTAGTGCGATGCCCTGTCTGGGTATTACCCTCCATAACAACAGCATCCTGCATTATTTCATTTGTGTCGTTTAGCAGTTCAACAACCCGCGCAATTTTATTGTCTGGGTCTCTTCTCTTAATCTGATCTGCTATTGTCAGATAAGATGTTCCTACAGTTGCCATAATAAATTCCTCCTAATTAGAGAATCAGGCAATAAAAAGGACACGGAATAGTAGGTTAGTGGCCCCACCAGACCGTGTTCCTTTATTATTGCCCTTTTATTATCGCCACTGGTAAAATTTTACTTCTTCCCGTACAACACTTCTTTATCTGGTTTAGGCTCTGAACTTCCACCTAGCCCACCAGTTTTAAACGTATCCTCACTTACACGCTTACCTAATTCAGTAAATAAATCAACGAATACCGGATGACTACCAAACCCTGTTTGTTCAAGAGACATTAACTCCGGTAATCCCTTTATATTTAAAACTTCCATTCCCTTCTTTGCTAACGTCAAAGTTTCTTCAAGCTTATCCCCGGTAGCACCAATGAACCTTCTATCACTGGATACTTCTTTTTCCCATTCAAGAATTTGATCTGCTTTTTGCTGTTTAGCATTTTCAACTTGAGTATCATACATACTTTGCTGTAGATCAATCAAAGCCTGAGTTTTCTCTTTTACTCCCATTTCATTATTGTTCATCAATTCTAATAACTTATCCTGTATACCAGCATCAATCTTCACATCTTCGGGAAACGTGATATCTTCTGCCGTAATAGGAGCAATGACCTCGCCTGAGTCAGACGGAGAATCATCCTTTTTTTCTTCCCCTTCTGCTTTATTCTCTTCGTTACCGGATTCATCTTCGGTAGACTCTTTTCCTTCGTTTTGATAAAGAATATTCTTCTCTTCCGTTGATCCCTCTTCACCTTCTATAACTGCTGTACCTGTCTGTTCTTCTTCCATTTTAAATCCTCCCACTAAAGTTAATTAATAATAAGCTAAATACCTTGTCACACCATTGATAACTATCGGTATGCGTCCTACTACACCACCACCTGTAGGATCAATTTCGTTTGCATTTGCTTGTAATGCTAATATATTATTTACAACTAGATCATACTTATTTGTAAGGGGGTTCTTCATCAATCTATAACTAGGAGCGGTCTCTATCTCCGTATTTTCCCATACAACATCAGAAGTGTCTCTCCACTCAACATCAGGAGTGTCTCCCCACTCAATCGTAATCAATGCCATAAATAATCCCTTTATCCTATGGTGACAATATCAATTCAGTAAAATCTTCACTTACTGTATAACGATCATCTTTTCCTTTGGCATTTACATAAGTCGCTACAATCAAACCAAGTCTTTCTTGTAAATGGTTTTGTATCTGTTTTATTTGATTCTGTGTTCCTGTGACTAAATTCTTTATCATTTCCTGTGTCTTATCGTCCAGTGAAATGTTCTCTTGTTTCTCTTGTTGCTTCCCCATAAAACCTATTCCTTTCTAATATTATCGTGATCTCAAAATTAAAACTGCTTCTGTAATACTATTTTTAAGATTGCTCTCGTTATTGATTTTCTTAATAAGTGCCGTGAAATCAGTCAGGGATTCATCCTCTGGTGTCTCTGGATCATCAGCTACATTACGAAATAAATCTTTAGTCTGTCCAACTACATCTCCAGAACCATCGATTTGATCATAAACAACTTTACATATTTTAGTTTTTGCGTAAAAATGAACTGAATTGATTTCTTCTTTTACTCCGTCAGGTTTTACCCTTTCTATTGTTATATCTCCGTCTGCCATTCCTAATCTCCTTTTAAGTTATCATTACACCTAAATGAATAGTTGCGTCATTAATAGAATTATTTGTTGCTGTTGTTACTCGCACTATACAACCCTCACTATTTGCCCCGTCAATAGAAGTAGATAACCCTGCCCTTTTATAAGCAAAACCATGTCCGCTTAATACATCATCTCCATCGGTTCCATGATCTGCTGCAAGGCTCAATAATGCGGTTTGATTAGGGATAAAAGCAGAAGCGTGATATAAGAATGCAGTTGGCTCATGATGTAAAAGCTCAATATTTAATCCTGATTCATTTGCCCTTGCTTCTCCCGTTGCTTCAAAGTCAGTTATCGTAAATCCCCTGTTCCCGATATCTTCATATTTAACAAAACCATAATTAAAATCAAAAGTACCGGAAGAGCCTGTCAATGTATATGTGATTTGTCCTAACCATTTTTTGTTAGTCTCAAAATATTGATTTGTAGAGGCTGCGTCTGTATCAGCCACAATTACCTCTGAGTCTGATCCGTTTTTAGTACCTGCATCGTTAATAGAAATACCTGTTACCGTTAATACTAAATCCGTACCGCCTGCACCACTCGCAACACAAAACGCATGAGCAGCATGACATTCACCCGCAGTACCAAACGTTTGCGTCACACTCCCCCCGATTGTCAAATTTGCATCTGCCGAAGCATACGCATAATGCCCACCTATATAAAACGTCCCTGCATTACCAGGATTAGAAAGTGAATATGACTTAAAAAGTGATATACCAGCAAACGCAGACCATCCATTACTTGAAGCACTTCCAGACGCTTTAAGATATCCAATTCCATTTGTTCCATCTATGGCAATATCCCCGATTGAACCTGTGATTGCACTCTCTGGTGTAGCATCAGTCCTGAAAACTTGCATATCACCTGCCGTATAATCCTCTAAATACTTTTGCCATTATTTAAATGCTCCGTTAATAGTCCCTGTCATACCCGAAAGATTTGAAGGTGGCGCGCCGTCCATATGCTCTACTGCTCCCATATCGGGTGCGCTTCCTTCAAAATAACCCCCTGTGTATCCTGGCAATGGGCCTGTATATTCAATACTATCTATTGTGAAATTAGCTGACACATCAATACCTGCATCTATCGCAGCATGAGCATCAGGTAATATATAATCAGGTTGCAATATCCCATCCCATATCAAAGTTTCCCCCGCGTCAATATTGTCTGAGGTTCCGTTTATCCAGTTAGGAGTAAGACTATTGAAAGTACCACCACACCAGTTGAATCCAAATGTCTCTATAGTAGATGCATTTAATTCATTAGTAGTCCATGAATATGTAAAATCAATCCCACTTACCGCATTATTGATAAAGTGAAAGTTTGGCATTCCTCCTATATCGTCTATCCATTCTGTAAGCCCCCAAGAACCGTGACCGCCCGCCATAGAGTTATGATAAAACCATGCTGTTGTATGGGTAGTCGGTGTATTAGTTGTTCCGGTATGGAAATAAAAAATAGAACCATTATATCTTGGTTGCCACAATGTATTACCCCAAACCCAAATACTACAATCTCCTTTGTCCAAGTCTTGAAGTCTTATTAATATATTAGAATCATAAAGGTTGTTATCATACACATGAATATTAGTTGCATCTTCTAATAACCATACGCACTGATTTACCATGTGGTGAATTGTATTATCATGAATCAATACATCATTAACATCATTAACCGCGATGCCAACACTTCCATTATAGATAGTGTTTCCTGATGCCTCATTGCCTGCGCCTGCACCAGTAATGAAGATCCCAAAATCTCCTTTCTGCTCTTCACTATCTCCAGCCCAATACTTCATACGAGTGTAATAGTTTTGTCCTACACCTATTTGATACCACTCTGTCAAATCATCCGTTGTTAAAGACGCGTACTTTTCAAATGGATGTGGTTGATATTCATCATACGATTCCATACCATTATACATTGTATTGTTTCTGATAATATTATCATGAGCATCTAAGCTGATTTGGACTCTACCTATACCACCATAAAACAAACAATCTTCAACTATGTTATGATGTGAATCAACCCTCCACATAAACACACCAATCCGACTCCCTCTTATTTCAAAATCTGAAATAGTTATATAACTCTGTGATTCAATTTCAATTGCCTGTCCAGGGTCTAATCCGTTAATTCCTCCAGCGTCTCCCTCACCCCTACCATCATCAGTCCGGACATTCCTATTATTAGGATCAGTATCTCCACCATCTAAGATACGCATATACACCTTGTCCTCACTGGTGTCATAGCCAAACCAAGAGCTTGGGCCATCCCAAAACAATATAGGAGCGCATGTGTCATCGTACAAAGGATCGCCAGCAGGCCATACCACCTCTGTCTCGTCACAATCTTCATAATCCACGCCCCTTGTCATAACACCAGGAACATTTTGTTGGCTTAAAGTAGCAACACCATCCATTTGGTTAGTAGACCATTTTGCTACCGTCACCCTTACACCTGATTCTGTTGGGTGGTCTATCATCATAGACATAGGATCGTAACCGCAATCTTTTTCATAACTTTTTTCATACCCCCATCCACTATCGGTGGTATACACCCAGCCCGAACCTTTATCATCACTACCGTCTATAATTGTGAGATAATCAATTCCGTCTCTTTCGCCTATAAATGTAATCGGCTGGCCAGAACTTCCTGAAGCTGACATAACCAATGTTTCATAATAAGTACCAGCCATGACATATACAGTATCATCTGCCACCGCTTCACTAATTGCTTTCCCTATCGTTAACCATGCACTGCCGCCTGTATTTGCTGTTCCATTATTAGAATCACTTCCAATGCTCTTATTAACATAATAATCAGTTGCGTCCACTGAACTACAAAATACCGGACACAAAACCAATAAAGTACAAGATATCAGACACAAAAATATTATTTTTTTAATCATTAGTATATCGCTATTGTTGGTATAAATGACCCAGAAGTAGTATAAGTAATTACAAGTTTTGGCTGCTTTGCCGTATCAGTTACATATGTGCTTGAGTAAAATGAAGCTTGAAGATAAGACCCTTCAATTTCATCATTATCATAAACCTGGATGTTCAAAACCTCATTGTCTGCTTGCTCTGTTATAACTATATTCGTTACGTCCCAATCCATCCAACCATAAGAGGCAGGGACGGTATCAGTTGCCAAATCTGTATTAGAAACATCCGTTGATGTATTATCAGCTCCTGCTGTTGACCAAACAGTGGTATCTTTGTAATAATCCCATACTGCTGCTGCTGGATCCCAATCATTCCTCACAATTCTTCTTGCATTATATGTCCGGCCTACAGGATTAGTCCCACTTATGAGATAATAGTACATACTAAAAGTGGCATTTGTAATAGTTACCCCTGCTGGCAAAGCAGTAAAGTCAAATTGAAGCATTGCTCTTTTTCTATACCCCCCACTCTCTGCTCTCACAGAAACATATAAAAGGTCACGGACGGTTGTCGGGTTTTGTTCCTCTAGATATAAATCATCGGCATCTTGGTATGTTTCCGGACTTGCCGCCCACATACAAGGCGTAATAAATAAAATAGTAATAATTATTAATAGTTTTTTTATCAATTTTCCCTCACTGGGATATAAACAGTTAATCCTTTTGCTACCGTGCCGTCATGAATAGAGTCAATATCTATTGTGATTATATCTCCTACTGCTAAGGCGGTAGTTGTTAGATCAGGTTTAGTTGCTGCTGTCGTAGTTGTCTTTTCGGTAGTGGCAAAATCCAGCTTATTAGTCGTCATGATACTGGTACCACCAATACTCACATCTACAACCAATCCAACCCCTGTGTTGATCCCCGCCGTGCTATTTGTGGCTTTTATGTAAAAAGGAGAGGAATCACTTTGCAATATTGTTCCTGCAATCGGTGACTCAAAATCACCTGCAATATTTGTTGCTGTCGCACAATCGGTTCCAGCTTCTACCAGATTGAATATCAACCAACGGATATTTGCATCATCTTCATTAGAAATATAATATTTATTCCTGTCTGAGCCGTCCCATACTTCCAGCTTGTCAGTAGTTCTATTGTAAGTAAAAGCACCTTCTGTTTCCTGCTCACCACCAGTAGGTGCACCAGAGTTTGAAAAGTTAGCTCCATGTTCCCCATCTGCCGCAGTAGAAACAATACCAGGAATTGCTATAGTATCGCTGAATAAGAAATCCGTTGCATCGTGGCGAAATGTCTCAACCCCCATTGTGATATATTCGGTTGATCCTAATTTAAGGCCGTCTACTGCAACATCATCATTAAATACAAAGTCAGTACCGTCATGATCTAATGTCTTAGTTCCCCATGTAATATTATGAGTCACTCCTAGAGTAAGTCCTGTCGCGGTAACCAACCCATCCTTACTAATTGTTAGTTTTTCCGCCGATGCAGAATTACGAATAATAATCACATCATCTGTTTGCGATGCATTAGCTTCTATAACTAACTGAGGTTGGTTTGCATAAACATCCCCACTTAAAGCAGTTATCAGTATAAATGAAAATATAGTTATTAGTCTTGTCATTATAAATTCCTTTTATTGTTGTATAATAATTCCAGTTGAACAGTTTATAACATCAGTACCATTCGTGTTAACTTTAACCCCAAGCCGATAAGCAGTTATATTTTAGGTCTGCCCATGTCGTCATTGTCGTACCTACTTTACCTTCAAGCCTAAAGTCTATACTTGTAGAGCCAAGAGTCGGTACAGATATATTTAATGTTTTGGCATTAAGGCGAGTTGGCATATCAACAGAACCAGAAGTAGCAGTTTGACCACCAATATCATTGTACACATATGTCGCTGACGTTGGGTTATATGCAACATAATGATCAATATTCATTCCATTGGTATAATCGTATACCGTTACACCATTAGAATCTCTGGCATAAAGTGCAGTGGTAATGCTCATTGACAAAAGCAATCCGAATAAAATTTTCTTAAACATCAATATAACCTCCTTCTAATTTCTATCAGCTATTTATATCTTCTGGTTCTCTATGTTTATGTTCAAGGCACATCTTGTAGTAATTATCAGGGCAATCAGATAATAATCTATCTCTTAACGCAACCGCAACCGCCCGGCCACCACTTCTAAGCGCATGAATATACGGATCAGCATCAAATACATCACCGTTTAAATTATTAGTTTCAAGTAACCAGAGTGCGAAATGTCTACCATGTGACGTACCCATTACTTCTCTGATGCAAACACTTAAATATAGTTCCGCATCCTTTATACGATCATTTATAATGTCAAGATCACTATCAAATTCTATATTATCACTCATTTATTATGACCCTACCAATGAGTCAAGAACGCTACCTTGCCCGACTTTCGCCTGTGATAAATCTTTAGCCGCACCTGCTCCGGCAACACTCGCTTGTAATGCCTGATTCATTGCCTCTGATTGGGCTTGGGCCTTCCGGACCTCTTCAACTTCTTCATCAGACCTGATTATTTTGCCTGGTGTTCCTAATACCTCACCAATTTCATCCACAAATTGATCACCGTCAAGCTTATCTATAGTTCCAGGGATTAATTGTTCAACGCTTCCTACTAATCCGAACAACCTTTCCATATTCCCGATTATTGATAACTTCTGCGCTCTTGCTAATGACGATACATAACCTACTTTTAACCCCTCACCTTCTAAATCTTCCGGCGCTTCGGGCAATATACCCGCTTGATCTGCAAGGAAAAATACTCTATCTATTACCGGATCGAGTAAATCATTGTTAAAACTTTCCAAAGCCGGTCCTAACATTTCCAATCTCTCTTTATCAAGCTGGAATGCTACTTCCGCTTTCATATCCTGCGGACGGTTATTTGAAAGAATCGCCAAGAACAAATCCACATAGTAAGCACTTCTTATCCTTTGTTCCGTTTCAAGATTATCCTGCCTTATATCATTAAGAGGAACTTTATTTTCGTATAATGTCCGAACACCTTGCCCACCGCCAGAAAATTGATTAGTGAATGTGACACCACCTGGGATATTAACTAACCTTGCATTCCTTAAATCGGAAGTTGCTTGCAAAGGAGGTCTCATGTTCAACCTCAACCCTTTAGCCTTCTCCAATGTATCGTTCTGTAATTGTTTCGCGTCACCCAAGGCAACCAATCCCGGTTGATCTGTACCATAAGGATCAGAACCATTTACCGACCATCTTGGCACGGCATAAGGAAATGTATCAAAACCGGACACACTCAAGAAATCATTATCATCAACTTTTGAATCTTCTTCATAGTAAACACTTCTATATGCTTTATTTTTATTATCTATCATGCCCGGTATTCTTGTATCGTTTGGTTCCACCGCATGAATAATCTTCACCTTTTGATCAGCACCACTACCATTGCCCATATTTAAAACACTTTGAGATACATTTTCTTTTCCAAACTCTTCTATAAGTTGTGCGGCAGTTTTATATATTCGCCGGTATAATACGTCAACCTGCTTCTTTGAATTTGTAGCAATGAAATATTCACCTATCGTATACGCTTCAAAATGTGCCACTGTATCGTTATCAGCCACAATTGATAATGGACATTGCCCAAATGCGGGAGTTTCCAGAAAGACAAGAGCTATTTCATTGTAAAAGTTAGATTTTGCAAATATCCGGTAAAGTACAGTCTCAGTCTGCCTTAACCAATCCCTTACGTCCGCACGTTCACTTAGTTCATCGTCTGCCATTGCAAGACGAAACCATACACGTGACGGGCTTGCAATTCCTGCACGTAGCCCCGCTTGAATAGTCCTAAGAGATAAACCGGAAGTACCATTAAATATCTTTAAATCTTTACGGCTACCTTGAGTCCCTTCATCTTCAATGAAATTTCCTCTATACGGAGCCTGATAATCCCGAATATCCTTCCATTTACCTACGTGTTGCTGTTGGATATTGTTTAACTCAACAAATCTCTGATTAAACTTTGATCTTGGTTTTAGTTCTGCCATTATTTCTACTGCCCCAATAATACTTTCTTTTGAGTTGATGCTTCTCCTGATAACCCGCCCGGCCCTGTAATCAAAGTACCACCACGATTAGAACCGGCCTTAGCCTTCTTCTCCGTATCCTTCCGAGCTTTCCTTACCCCTTCATCCGCTAATTTAGGCTGACTTCGAATAGGAATAACAGGTGTTGCCGGTGTTGGCCCACCTCCAAATAATCCGCCTCCACACATTGATATATCTCCTTAATATTTGTTTATGGCAATAAAAAAGGGCAGCTTGACTACATGACAGTCAAGTTGCCCTTCTCTTTTTACTTTATTGCTTCCCAAGGTAGCGAACCAAGAAAAACTATTTAATTGTATTTAGATTTCTCTTAATCGTTCAAATGCTTTATTAGTAACACGAATCCCACGTTCGTAACACGAATATTATACATTGTCAAGGAAAATATTCAACTTATCCTTCTACCTTCCAAATCAGTCATGTAATTAACCGTAACTCTCTCTTTTCTAATACCTTCTTCCATATCAAACGGATTGAACTCAGTTTCTATCTTCGCCTGGCCATAATGTTTATTCCCACCCATTGTAGGCGCAACATCAAAAGCATGAGTAATAACAAGGGCAGTTGCAAAGTCCAAAGAAGGCAAACCCCTCTTTTTCATTGCTTCCGCAGATTCTAATACCTTTTTATTTGTATTTTGAGTATATGAATACATAGGGGACGATAAATCTTCCTTCAACCTCTTATGATCAGGAATAACACCACCTGCCAAGAACCACTCTGCCGTCTTATCCCACATTTCAACACGTTTGTTCAAATACAAATCCTTACGATCAGCACTACCACCTTCATCAACTTCAATCACATTCCAACCTAATTGCCTCAACCTGTCGATAACACCCTGGCCACCGCCCGAACCAATCATACACGCATCCGCACCCCATTCCAGCATGACATTAGCAATAATCCCCGCAAGCGTCATATTATCACATTTAGCAAATCCCATCGGTTCATGCGCAAATAATCCCTGCCTCTTCTGTATCGTACTTAAATCTTCACCATATCGCGCAACATCTACCCCCACAATCTTAGCGTTCCCTTCATATTCATGCGGTTCCAAATGTTTCTTGCACGATTCAGTCAATATATCATAACCAATCAACTGATTTGAACCTGTCCTTGGAAACTGCCCTTTTACCTCAACCCTTGCAACATCAGAATCATCACCATTCTTATCAATAATCTTCTGAAATACTGCCTGATCTAAATCCTCAACGTC